>Ga0307509_10005080_pt1 | contig 18498 bp, 19 predicted proteins | sample 10_EM_MG_FD_202245 | JGI IMG/M metagenome (GOLD analysis project Ga0307509, IMG submission 202245) | Populus trichocarpa ectomycorrhiza microbial communities from riparian zone in the Pacific Northwest, United States - 10_EM | ecosystem: Host-associated > Plants > Roots > Unclassified | place...
CCACAAACTGTATCTAGTCTGAGCTGCGTTCCTTTCTCCTTACAAGAACAACTCATGGTCATCACACTCCTTTGCGAACACACTTGTCATATATATCGGATATCCAACACATCTCAGTTTTCCTATCAGCGACTGACCCGGATCGTTCTCGTGACGACAGATCCGATCATTGCTGTGCCCTTGCGGTGCCTGTCCGATGGCATATTCCCTGCGCGGAAACCAGACCTCCATCAAGGGGCTCAGGTTGCCCCAGGGTGCTACATTTCTCACAGGAGCCTGCGGTATCTTTCTCGGGACAGGGGCATAAACCCGCTAAAACCCTTCGGCGAGCCTAAGCAGGAATTCAAAGTGCCAAGGCCAATCACTCCCTGTTTGGGTCCAGCTTAATAGTAGTCAGGGTCCAAGATTTGATTTGTGGATGAAAAATGGTTGACTGGGACGGTAGGGTAAATCCCCTGTAAACAGCTCTTGGAGAAACCACTCTTTGGACGACACTCTTACCGAACTCCACCCCAAAACATAGCCAGAGCTAATATCGTTGGCACAATAAAGGCGGAAGAAAGGCTTAACTCTGCCTTAGTCTGTCCATACATACTAAAACAGTGCCAAATTTTTTTACAGCCGTGATATACCATGCGACACCAGTTGTTCCAAGGAGTGAGTCGACGGCGACGGCAATCGGGGGAAAGGTTTACAGAAAAACGAAACACCAAGAATTCACACACGAAAACGATAGTACAACTCAGGAGCGGGGATGTTCTCCTTTCTTCAACAGAGCTCTCCCCTAACTAGCGGTAATGACTAGAGTAGATAAAACCACAAAAAGTTCCTCCCGCCCCCCCATTGGCTACCAGTGCCTACCACAAATGTCCACACTCTTCACCGTATACCCCCTTTTCCTTTGCATACCCCCGTGCTAGCAAAGGAAAAAACAAACTCCCACTGCGCATAGCCCAGGAATCATCCAATATTCGCGGATCCGGCACTTACAGCTTTCCCACTCTCCTTACGGCGGATGCACCGATCGCGCCCCCCCGCAGCCGAAATGCTTTCCCGAAAGCCCGAACACATGCCCAAAGCCAAAGCGCATTCCCGGAAGCTATCCGAAAAACAAAGCGACTACCATGAGAGCGTGCCGAGCATCTCATGGTTTCCAACAAAAAAAAAATCTTTCAATACGGTTATGTATGCCCTTACGGTAACTATCCAAATATAAAAACACTAAATTATAGCTTCAAAGGATTAGGATGAGCGTCAAAGGTTTATAAGTTTTTAATCGATGAAATTAGTTTTGTTGAATATATTTCTTGTGGTATCATACTCAAATACAAGAGAAATGTGCAAGTTCATTGGAATTCCCCATCCGAGCCCAGAGCAGTAGTGTCACCGCAAGTAGTGCCCTCGGTTGTGGCCGGGAATTGAGGGAGCAAAGGAAGGAGCAAAGGAAAAAGTGGATGGGGGACACATCATCACACATCATCTAACGAAGTCCGAAAGCCGGGGCGAGTCATAACACGTCACTCGCTACTGTTTGATGTTCTAACTGTGGGTTTTCATTGCATACTATATGATACTACGACACACTACAGTAAAGTTAACGCGCCATCAGCCCTTCCAGTAGATTGAGAGAAAGAAAAAGGCCAAGTTAGATCTCCATGGAGACACATGAGAGCCGAGGAAGGGAGGAGGGAGGGTTTGTGTTGAAATTCTTTGATGTTTCTCGGCATGTTCGGCATATCGCATACCGCATATCATGTTCCGTTTATCCCTTTATCGTTTGGTAATGCGCTTTGGATCGATGTAGGGGCGGAAACAATATTGCGGAGTATGTCGGAAGTCTTTAATGCTGCCCGGCATGCACCAGTTGATTGCGACTTAATTATATCATAGGGTCCTCTCAATTAGATCATGATCGAATACAACCTCTGTGATCTGCTCGATCATAATCATGTTCATCACTAGTCGTGCGTTCCTTCCGCAAATTGCTAGATCCCTCTAATATAGCTATCCCCGTAAGTTAATAGTCAGGGCATAAATCCGTCAAGGACTTTCGACCGCTAACTTAGGTAAATTAGGGATTCAAACAGTTATTGACTATAACGAATCACCGTCTATAAATGAGTCTATATCAATGACGTAGGATCCAAGAACTAACTTACCGAAGAAAACAACTATCCGAGATAGTTGAGTAAATCTCCTATGAACTTTAGGATGGATCACTGCACTGGCAACACTATTAGTAAACTATACACCGAGCTGTGGACACAGTGGGTATAGCTGGCATGGCTCTTGCAGAAAAAAACCTGGCTCCGCCACAGCCTCTCCGTTCATATATACCCAACCAGAGTTACATTTTTTGACAGCTGTGATTTACTGTATTATATCAATTGCTTTCAATCCAATAGCGTCCTCTATTTTTATAAGTTCTCAAATATAAGAGAGATGTGCAAGGTAATTGGAGTTCCCCATCAGGAGCGGAAGCAGGGGAGTCACCTAGTGTCCCCAAATGTCTGGGGGGACTGTCAAGAGCCCTGGGGGGGGCGGGACTGTGCGGGGCTGCGGGGGATTGTGTGGGATCGCCGGGGTCTATGAAGGACTACAGGGGACGGCCGGGACTGAAATCCAAAGCCAACCCTTATAGCATTTCGTATTACAACAGCCAATCATAACAACAAACAATCCGCCAATATATACAAGCCTCCTAGACTAGCACAGCCTCCAGAGTGCCAACATCCCAACATCCCATCCTCGCTCTCATACCAGTCCGTATTCCAAAGATTCCTGCCGCTCCCCCATTCCCCAGTCAATGATCATTCCCAGTGCGCTACCCACACCAATACCGATATCAAGGCTAGACACTCCAATAATGACCTCAATGTGTTCCGGACAACAGGGACAGTATGGGGCTGCACGAGTGATGTCTCATGATTTTAGAATAATTCGTTTGGAGGTGCACGATTTCAATTTCGGCTAGTACCGGAGCTCCAACATATAGTACCATAGTCCCCTGCAGTCTGGTCCTCACCTTCCCGGGCGTAGTCCATCCTTGTGCCCCCAAAAAAACAGACTATAAGCCGTAGTCCGCCCCGTCCGACCCCAATGACGCACGGACTAGACGGCTGGGAACACTGGAGCCACCACATGCTCAGTCACGGGCCGGGGCCGGGGCGGGGAAGTGACAAGAAAAAACTGACGGGCAACCGCAGGGTTATGGTACTGGTATGTCAGAGAAGCCAGTCATCAGGCGTCACTCGCTACTAGCTATTGTTCAATCTGAATGCTTGCATGTAACTTACTATACAACAGTAAGAACAATAACGTGCCGTGAGCCACGCCAGTTCATCCAAGGGAAAAAGCCACTTTACATCTCAGGGGAGATATAAGAGGGCGGTGGAGGGGGGAGTGGGACAGGGTTTACCCACACGCAATGTATTCGAAATAGGGGCCGGACCGCGATTGTCCATCAATGATCGGCCTCCAACAGCACTGCTGCTTGCTACTACAGAAACAACACCGAATTTTGTCAATTTCTTTCCATCCCTGTCAATTTTTCCTAGAGGTTTTCTAGCGGAATAAAAAAATTTATTATTTTCCCCAGAGAGAAGCTGCGCCACTCTTTATTGTCGATGATTAATTATGAGCCTCGATTGTTGAAAAAGGGCGGCGGTTATTGTGAGCACCTCGGGGACTTAACTTGCGTCCGGGTTCAGTACACTGGCACGCATTAAAAGGAGGGGAAAAAATGCCATTGGGTTTTTTTTGACGACAAGGTTGCTCCCCACATTAGGATAAAAATATTGGATCGAATGTGGCTCCTCCTTAGTGCTATTATACACTCCAAAATTATATCATAGGTGATCTACTTGCTAGCTTTGAAGGTATCCGGAAGCCTTGGTACGATTGTGGCCAGGAAAGCTCTGGGGCCTCCGGATACTTGCGAAAACAACAGGTATGTAAGACCATAAATGGGGGGGGGGTGGGTGGGTTGGCGGGATAGTGGGGTTTTTTCCCGCGGCGATGATACGGGACATGTGGAGTGGGAGGGCCGATAGTTGAGGCAAAGGGACGCCTTACTACATTGGCTTTTCCTGGATGGAGGAGTCGGGGTGGAGCGGTAGTGGTACAAGGATGATCTTTGGTTATCTGTGGGAACAAGTCGCTACTGAAATAATTCGATAGCTTAATTAAGATGTGACCTTCCGTCACTTTTAACAATTCGTCATAAAAATATTTTTCTCCATCCACATCCAAATAGCCCTCAGGTCTATAGTTCAGATGGGGGGGCGAAAGGGATTTCGGAGAGGTTAGAGAAACAAGCGCTGCACAAAGAGGAGATTAGAAAACAGGGGGGGGAAAAAGGAAATAATTATGATAGAGTATCGTACCAGACAACCAGACGAGCCCATCTCAACGCAGCAGAAATATCCCCCACCAAGACTAAACTTTAGACTAGAAACAGAATTGATGGATCTGGCTGCAGGAGGAGATCCGGGTAGAGACAGGGGCAGATATTACCCCCGACCAAGGGAGAAACATTTGGGGTAAGGTTCTGACATGCAAAATCCGGGGGGGAAGGGATGCTAGAGCCTAATGAAAGCACGAAAGAATAAAAGAGCAAAAGCGCGATCGGAATAAGCTCTAAGAACATGGAAGAAAGGGGACTAGTTAGCTGCCTCCTCTATCCGGCAGCCAAGGAGAGACCAGCTGATATATTCCTCTTGGTCAAACTGATAACACCTAAAAACCCCCGAAACTCAATAAACTCGAAATAAATGCACTAAGCTGACAAATACTAATCCCTAGCAATCTCAAGTAATCTAGAACCATCATGATGTCTCATGACCCCGCATGATCTCCAAAACCTATACCTTGCTAGCGTGTCGACTCATGTATCCATAACGACAGTACGGTATAAAGGAAACATCATATAACCAAATACCCGATACTTCATGCCTACTAGCAATAGGTATCAGCAAAACAAGAAACAAATTCCATATGCCTAGCGGCATAGGATGTGAGGACAGCCCACTATTAGGTACATAGTCGCTAGGGGCCACAAAACCACATGCCTTATATCCATATATCTCCGAGCTACATATCCGCATATCTGCACAACCGTAGATCCGCGGAACCACATAGCCGCGGGCGCTATAGGCGATCAGGCATGGGAAAAGGGGGAATTGGGACAAAGTGGGTGTTGGAACTGCGGGAGGAGGTTAGGGTGGGACAGCAGAAGCGATGGGCCAGTTGTGGAGTTGCTGCAATCCATGCAGGTATGGCAGAGAGGTCATTCGCGTGTGAGGCGGGTAAGGCGAGAAATGGCTCACAGATTAAATGACATGCCGGGGGTGGCAGATTCGAGAGGTTGGAGCAGGGCTACCACTCCCTTGTGTCCTTTATCAATAGCCCGGTGGAGTGGTGTTTGGCCATAGTTATCTAATTCGTTAGGGTTGACGTCGTCCCGTCCGAGTAGAATTTTTACCACCCCTTCGTGCCCACCATAAGCAGCACCCCAGAGTGGTGTTCGGCCGTCGTTATCCGGTTTGTCTGGGTTGACGTCGCTTCGCCGGAGCAGTGCTTTCACTACTCCCTCGTGCCCTTTGTAGGCAGCATCCGAGAGTGGTGTTCGGCCGTTGTTATATGGCTCGTTGGGGTTGACGTCGTTTCGTCCGAGCAGTAATTTCACCACTCCCTCGTGCCCATTAGAAGCAGCATCCGAGAGTGGCGTTTGGCCATTGATATCTGGTTTGTCGGGGTTGACGTCGTCTCGTCCGAGTAGTATTTCCACCACTTTTTCATGGCCCTTGGAAGCAGCCCACTTCAGTGGCGTTTGGCCATTGATATCTAGTTTGTCGGGGTTGACGTCGTCTCGTCCGAGCAGTATTTTCACCACTCCTTCATGCCCCTTGGAAGCAGCCCACTTGAGTGGCGTTTGGCCATTGATATCTGGTTCGTCGGGGTTGACATCGTTTCGTCCGAGTAGTATTTTCACCACCCCTTCATGTCCCTCGGAAGCAGCCCACTTCAGTGGCGTTTGGCCATTGATATCTGGTTTGTCGGGGTTGACGTCGTCTCGTCCGAGCAGTATTTTCACCACCCCTTCATGTCCCTCGGAAGCAGCCCACTTCAGTGGTGTTTGACCATTGTTATCTGGTTTGTCGGGGTTGACGTCGTTCCGCCCGAGTAGTATTTCCACCACTTTTTCATGTCCCTTGGAAGCAGCCCACTTCAGTGGCGTTTGGCCATTGATATCCGGGTTGTCGGCGTTGACATCGTTTCGTCCAAGTAGTATTTTCACCACTCCTTCATGCCCCTCGGAAGCAGCCCAATTCAGTGGTGTTTGACTATTCACATCTGGTTTGTCGGGGTTGACGTCATTTCGTTGGAGCAGTATTTTCACCACCCCTTCATGCCCCTCGGAAGCAGCCCGCTGGAGTGGTGATTGGCCATTGTTATCTGGCTGGTCGGGGTTGGTATCGTCCCGGTTGAGAAGCATTTTCACCACTTCCTCGTGCCCATTCCCGGCAGCCCACACAAGAGGTGTGTTACCCCAACAATCTATCTGGTTGATATCACACCCTTCCTCCCCGACTAAACTAGCTACAATCTCAACAATCCCGAAGAAAGATGCATAATGTAGACCACTAAACTGGAAAAATTTATCGCAATCGACAGCATGACAATACACCCCCCATGCTTGCAAGAGTGTTTTCGCGGGCATATGGTTACTGTTGTCATCAAATAGCTTTAGCGCAAGCTGTACCGCGCAATCCGAAAGATCCTTATTTGCGTGCACTCCCCAATATAATGAAGAATATTCCAAAAATGGAGTGGTTTGGAGGTCTGGGGAGAGCCTTGTCGAAAAGTCCTTGACCTGCTGGGAATTCAGATAACTCAGGCAGGTCTCTGCCATTGTCGAGTGAGCTGCGCCGAAAAGCTCGGGATGTGCCCGGAGGTATTCTTGAAGCGTAAAGTGGATTAACCTGACTGTGGAACTCTCCTTTTCTACCACAACAAGTCCTTGGCAGAAGGCCAGTAACGTACTTATTGAAGGAGCATTGTCGGTATTGAAATTCGCCGACCCGATTTCGACTGATAGCGCGTGGCACAGTTCATTAGCCCTCAGGGGCCGCTCCGAGTGAGATATCCACATCAAAGCCGCCATTCCAAGCCTCGCTCTCTCCCCACCCTGCCCCATTATTCGATCCATCGTTGCGCCATAAGCACCCCCTAACCCTAAGCCATCGGTCATTGCCATGAGCTTTTGTCGCCGGCGATAGATTGTGGTTTCCTGCAAGACAGCATCGATATTGAGCGAAATTAGCAAGAATCTAGATATGTATCTCTCAGTGAATGCTTGGGGTAGCTTTTCCCCGGTGCTATCGTTTCTACATACATTTCCGAAACATGTTCAGGAATTTTCTTCAGGATCTCTGCCTCCAGGCTGCTATCCATCGCATCCGGGGTCAGGTCCTCTGCCAGCCTGGAGCGAAGATATCTAATGATATCATCTCTTTTTGTACTGATGGGTAGACTCGTCACCCTTCCTGCAAGACGCCTTCCGACCTCGGGTCGAATGTGCGGTCTTCCAGTCACGAATATCCTGGCGCCCGGAGACTCTTGGAGAATTTTGTTTAGCGAATCAAGAAGCCTAACACGCTGTTCTGGCACACATTCGTCCAGAGCATCGATACATATGAACGTGCGCTTTTTGGAAGAGGTAGTCTGGAGCATCTTCACAATATCCGTATGTTGTGGCTTCCGTCCACCAAGGAAATTTTTTTGCTCCTCATAAGCTTCAACAATTTCCTCCGGCACCTCTCCTAGCCCGACCACAATCTGTTTGAGAAGGGCTCCCAGCATACTCGTTGACGACTGCTCTCGTTGGGCGGTGAAGTCAAGGTAGAGGCAGGCAACCGTGACATTTTGCCCTCTAGCTCGACCACACAAACAATCTATCACTAATGAGCTAACATCATGGCTTGTTAGCACCCGCCCCCCCATTCCATTCCATCAGGTCTTCTTGCCTAATATATGTCTTGCCGACCCCTGGATGCCCATAACAAAACAAAACTGCGCCCCCAGATTCACTCCCCCCACTACCGGCATGCCAGCTTCTAAATTCCTCCGTTTGCAATAGCCATTCCCCTAAACTTTCGACTCGACGATCTTGGATGTCTTGATGCCGTGACTTGGGATCTAGTGGGGATAGCCAGGCTAGAATATTGGATTGGCCATCGGCAACTGTAAATTTATTCGACACGCTAATAGCAGTGTAGCTCGTGTTCGTGTTCAGAGAGTTGATATTGTGACTGAAAGATTGCGACATTTTCTCTCTTTCGCAGGTTAGGATATTGTAGATGGTAGATGAGGAGAGGGGGTCGGCCACGGGAAGTCTTAAGGGAGGGAAGCGGGGTCATTTGTGCAACCCCACCCATTTCTCATCACCGTCCAATCAATCTCCCCCTAGATTTGTTCCATGAGCATCCGGCTTGTGCCGCTGCATCCCTAACCTGGGAGGCCAGTTAAGGGAGGACACCCTGCGTCGCAACTACAGGTAACATCCCAACGAAACTCTGGGATACTACAGTACCGTAAGAACTCGAATAATTGGACCTCACGCTAGGACGTTGGAGTTGCCTTTGCTGGTAAGGTCTGGCTCTTTTTTATTTTTATTTTGTCCTAAGCTCGGGTTGAGAGGGTCAGTTTTCGCTGTGCGCTCGACCCCCTATCCAAGAGAGGGAATTTCGGACGTCTTAGTGCCAGGTCCAATTATTCGAGTTCTTACGGTAATTCCAGCGACCTCAGCAGTACAAATGAAGACTTCAAATCTTGTACAGTACGCCACGCTTGAGCACCAAAACCAGCCTTCATCCTCTCGAAGCATACTCCTTGCTAGATTGCAAAAATAGTCCGGATATAGTAACTCCTAGCTGTACCGATTTTAGCTAGGTCGCGATTTTAATGATATGCTGTAATCGCAGAAAATCCATTCACAGGTTTTCAGCTAAGGCACTGTACGATAGCACTTGGTAGCAACGCTAGATGTTCGCGTTCGTTTCAACACCCGGAAATGCTACACCTATTTAAGTGTTATCCCCTTCAGTAGTTTCGCATAGCGATACCTTTCGCTGCGGCGCACGAACACCCTAAAGTCCTCTTGCCAGAACCCGCTAGCTTGGCATAGATACACGACAACCATAATACATCAAGCCTTATCAAGAGCCCGTCGAGCAGCCAGACATATCACCTAACTTAGAGCATCTCAGAATAGCTCTTTGATGAAGCCGGAAAGCACTTTTCGTATCGGGTTCTCGGAAGCTAAGGGCCATCTCTTGTGACCTTCGTCACGACCGCCGGTACGGGTCACCTAGTAACCACTCGGGGGCCAAAACACAAAAATTAATGGCTTTCGAGCCATTATACCACACCCGAACCACCATATATGACAATAGCATGGAAAAACATTCAAAAAGTAATATGCTATGATAGCACCCACGTAAGAAATTGTGAAACTTTTTTCTTCAATTCTCCTAGAGTAGTTGGGAGTGGAATATCCCTTCCTTCCTTCCTTCCTTCCTTCAAGGTATCATACCTGCTAAGACCAGAATTTTTGTATTAGAAAGTTACATTACAACACACCTTACCCAGTTCATATGCCCACCGCTCTCTACAAACTCAAGATAAAAAACTGAAATCAATATATATTATACTCCAGGCATGCTATATTTTTCCAGAAAAACTTCCGAAGCTGAGTCGAGAAGTCTGTGGAAATATAATAGCCCGAAAACCTACAATTTTATGGTTGACGCCATCCCGTCCAAGCAATATTTTCACCACTTCCTCGCTCCCACTCTTGGCAGCCCACACGAGGGGCGTGCTGCCCTCACAGTCCGTTTGGTTGATATCACAACCTTCCAGCTCTACCAAACTAGCTACAATCTGGGCAATCCCGAAGAAGGATGCACTGTGCAGACCACAAAACAGGGACGGGTCGCGGGACAAATAGGGTTTCTGCGTCCTATAGAGGATTTTAGCGGAAACGTGGTTGTTGTAGTCGTCAAATAACTTTAGCGCAAGCTGTTTCGTGCGATCCGAAAGATCTCTTTTTGCGTGCACTCCCCAATACAGAGAAGAGTACTCGAGGAAGGGTGTGTGTTGAGTGTCAGGGGAGGGACTGGCCGAAAAGGCCTTGACCTCCTGGGAGTTCAGATAAGTTAAGCAGGTTTCTGCCATTATCGAGTGAGCTGCACCGAAAGGCTCAGGATGAGCGCGGAGGTATTCCTGAAGCGTAAAGTGGATTAGCCGGAGGGTGGAAGCCTCCTTGTCCACCACAACAAGTCCCTGACAACACAACATCAATATGGCCACCGAAGGAACATTGTCGGTATTGAGGTCCGGCGATCCTATCTCGACTGCTAAAGCATGGCACAATTCACCGGCCTTCAAGGGCCGCTCCGAGTGGGATATCCACATCAAAGCGGCCATTCCAAGCCTCGCCTTCTCCCCACCCTGTCTTTTTATCCGATCTAGAGTTGCACCATAAGCATCCCCTAACCCTAAGCCATCGGTCAATGCGCTGAGCTTTTGTCGCCGACCATAGATTGTGGTTTCCTGCAGGATGGCATCGATATTGAGCGAGACTAGTAAGAATCTAGATATGTATCTGTCAGTGCAGGCTTGGTCTGGCTTCCCTAGTGTTGCTTCTACATACATTTCGGAAATGTCTTCAGGAATCTTCCTCAGGATTTCTGCCTCCAGATTATTGTCCATCGCATCTGGGGTTGTGTCCTCTTGCAGCTTGGAGCGAAGATACCTAATGATGTCATCTCTCTTAGAGAGTATAGATAGACTCGCCACTCTTCCAGCAAGACGCCTTTCGATCTCAGGCCGGATGTGCGGTCTTCTGGTTACGAATATCCTAGTACCTGGGGATTTCTGGAGAATTTGGTTGAGCGAATCGAGAAACTTGGTTCGATGTCCTGGCACGCATTCATCTAGGGCGTCGATGCATATGAACGTGCGCTCTTTGGAAGAGGTAGTCTGTAGCATTTTCACAATTTCCGGAAGCTGAGGTCCCCGCCCCCCAAGGGCTTTTTTTTGCTCATGGTATGCCCGCGATATCTCCTCTGGGATCTCCGCTAGTCCTCCAACCACTTGTCTCAGCAGGGCGCCCATCGTGCTCGTGGAGGACTGCTCCTTCTGGGCAGCAAAGTCGAAGTAAAACACGCGACGGTGGTATTTTGTCCTCTAGCCTGATCACACAGCCTGTCTATCACCAATGAGCTAACATCATGGCTAATTAGCGCTCGCCCCTTTCCCTCTATTCCACAAGCTTCGACCTTGTTACCTAATACACGTCTTCCCGACCCCTGGATCCCCATAGCAAAACAAAACCGCCCCCTCCCCTACCGCTGTTCCAGCTCCTAAATTCCTCGGTTTCTAAGAGCCATTCCCCTATATTTTCGACTCGGCGATCTTGGATGTCCCGATGCCGCGACTTGGGGTCTAGCGGAGATAACCAGGCTAGGATATTAGATCTGTCACCGGCAACTGTAAAGTTATTCGACACGTTAATAGCCGTGTAGGTGTTCAAAGAGTTGATATTGTGACTGAAAGATTGCGACATATTCCTCTGTCGGCAGGTGAGGATATCGTAGATGATCCGTGGTGGAGGTAGTCGATACCGGAGTTCATGCGGCTGAAAAAAAGCGATGGCGTTTGTGGAACCCCAGGGCCGTCATACGAATTTCCCCCTGTTTGTGCCAAGGCACCAGCTTGTGCCGACAGCATCATTGGGGGGGATGCAGCATCTGTTCGGGTGCTATCTTGCTTTATGGTAATGCATAGCACAAAATACTCGGGTACTACACTGCGACGCCTGATTTGGATCCTCCTCAATATTACTCCCCGATACCAGACGGTAGGTAATTCGGGTGATGAATATCTAAGTCCATGAATTGGGTTTGGTTCAATTGGGAGTTATTTCTTTTCTAATTATGACATCGCCAGAATACTTTGGCTAACATCTAACTTTCTACCGCTTTTCACGAGTCGTCAGTAATGCTTGAACTTGGCATGCTTTTCTCTATCCATATCTAAACAACCCTCAAATCTATACTTCAAATGGGGGGAGGGGAAGAGGAAAAAAGGTAATTGTAGAAAACAAAAGAAACAAGTGCTGTGCAAAGAGGATATATATCTGGAAAAAAAGGTAAAAAAAGGTAAATATTATGGAAATTTCGAGCCATACAGGCTTATCATAATGGAATAGAAGTATCCCCCACTGGCACCAACACCAAACTCTAGACTAGGCTATAAATGGGAACCGAGAAATCCTGACCTGGCTGAGTGGAAAAATCCATGTAATGTTGGAGGGCGTCACCTTTGAGCAGGAGAGATATTTCCGGGAGGAAAGGAGCGACGGGAAATCAGACCAGGTGGGACTTGAGCCACAGGAAGAGGTCAGGTCGGGGTGAGAAGGGAGGGCAATGGCGGTGATGGGCGTGTTGCGGAGCTGTCGCGGTCCATGCAGGGATAGCGCACAGGTTATCTACGTTTAAAGAGGGTAAGGAGGGTGATAGCTTGTCGCCTTAATGATAGGCTGAGGGCGGCAGACTCTGGCTGGAGTAGCGCTATCACTCCCTGGTGCCCTTATTTAGTAGCCCGATCGAGTGGTGTTTCGCCATCCTTATCTAATTTATTGGGATTGACATCGGTCCGTCTGGGTAGTATTTTTACCACTCCCTCTTGCCCATTCCAAGCAGCGAGATAGAGTGGTGTCCGGCCGTTGATATTTGGCTTGTCAGGGTTGACGTTTCTCCCGAGTAGCATTTTCACCACTCCCTCATGCCCCTTGTAAGCAGCCCACCAGAGTTGTGTTCGCCCGTCGTCACCTGGTTTGTCGGGGTTGACTTCGATCCGTCCGAGTAGTATTTCCACAACCCCCTCGTGCCCATTCCTACCAGCCCAGATGAGAGGTGTGCTGCCCCCACAATCCAGTTGGTTGATATCACAACCTTCCGTCTGGAGCAAACTAGCTACAATCTCAACAATCCCGAAGAAGGATGCACAATGTAGACTACTAAACAGGGAAGGTTTATCGAAATCCGTGGCATACCGATACATCTCTTGTGCTTCCAAGAGGATATTAGTGGATATATGGCAATTGTAGTCGTCAAATAGCTTCAGCGCAAGCTGTTTTGCGGGATCCGAGAGGTCCTTTTTTGCGTGCACTCCCCAATACAGAGAAGAATATGCGAGGAAGGGTGGGTGTTGGGTATCGGGGGAGGGACTGGCCGAAAGAGTCTTAGCCTGCTGAGAATTCAGATAACTTAAGCAGGTCTCTTGCCATTGTCGAGTGAGCTGGACCAAAAAGGTCAGGGTAAGCACGGAGGTATTCTTGAAGCGTAAAGTAGATCAACCGGACCGCGAAAGTCTCCTTCTCTATCACAACAAGTCCTTGACAACACGCTAGTAATGTACCTATTGAAGGAACATTGTCGGTATTGAGACCTGGCGACCCAATTTCAACTGCTAAGGCGTGGCACAGCTCACCGGCCTTCAAGGGCCGTTCTGCGTGAGATACCCACATCAAAGCGGCCATTCCAAGCCTCGCTTTTTCCCCACCCTGTCCCCTCACCCGACCTATCGTTGCGCCATAAGCATCCCCTAGCCCTAAGCCTTCGGTCATCGTGTGAGCCTTTGCCGCCGACGATGTATTGTAGTTTCTTGGAGGATCGCATCGATATTCAGCGAAACTAGTAAGAATCTGGACATGTATCTGTCAGTGGATGCTTGAGTACCTTCCTCAGGCCGCGGGTCCTACACACATTTCAGATATATCTTCAGGAATTTTCTTCAGAATGTCGGCCTCTAGTCTAGTGTCCATTGTATCTGGGGTTGTGTCCTCTTCCAGCCTGAAATGAAGATATCTAACGATGTCACCTCTCTTGGTACTTATGGATTAGGCTCGTGACTCTTCCAGCAAGACGCCTTCCGATCTCGGGTCGAATGTGCGGCCTTCCAGTCACAAATATCCTCGTGTCTGGTGACCTTTGGAGAATTTGGTTGAGCGAATCAAGAACCTTGGCTCGGTGCTCTGGCACACATTCGTCCAGAGCGTCGATACATATGAACGTGCGCTCTTTGGAAGAGGTAGTCTGTATCATTTTCACAATATCCGAAAGTCGAGCCCGTCCTCCAAGAGCTTTTTTTGTTTTTGGTATGCTTGCGATATCTCCTCCGGGATCTCCTCTAGTCCTCTAACCGCCCGTTCCAGCAGGGCGCCCATCGTGCTCGTGGGGGATTGCTCCCTTCGGACGGTAAAGTCGAAATAAAAACATACGACGGTAGCGTTTCGTTCCCCAGCCCGATCACACAAGCTGTCTATCACTAACGAGCTAACATCACGGCTGGTCAGCGATTGCCCTTTCCTTCTCCCCCGCAAGGTTCGTCCTTGTTACCTAATATGAGTCTTCCCAACCCCTGGATCTCCATAATAAAACAAAACTGGGTTATCGGCTTCGCCTTTCGCGCCACCGTCCTGCCAGCTTCTAAACTCCTCGGTTCGTAAGAGCCATTCCCCGATGTTTTCGACTCGGCGGTCTCGGATGTCTTGATGGCGTGACTTGGGATCCAGTGGCGATAGCCAGGCAAGGATATTGGCTCGGTCATCGGTAACTGTAAAGTTATTCGACACGCTAACATTGTAGCTTGTGTTAAAAGATTGGGTATTCCAAGGCAGCACTAAGACAAGGTCAGCACGTCCGGAAACTTTTGCAATGCTCAAGCACTTGGATTCAAAGGCTTGTACTCGAGTACTGTAGTCATAACTTAGTTCGCGCTGGACTTGAGGCTGCTGATTGGGCCATAAAGGGGGCACGGAATGGAGAAGGAGTGACAGGCACGTGAGCGGAATTAACATTGGGGCCTGGTTACCCGGTCCAAAAGCGAGTCCCAAGGCTGCCAATCCCAGCAAAGTATTGAGCCGCACTTAACCTACCCTCACACCCCAGCACCGTCTTTGGACAAAAAGAAACTGACACCCCCCAGGTTTTCTATACCAAAAATGCTCATTTTCAAAAGGTGCCTGCTTGCCATGATAACATTGGAAAAATCCAGGGATTTTTCAGCCTAGCATGAAGACTCGCATAACCGAGCACCAGGCTACAGAAAGCACGCGAGGAACTCTGATTATCATACCAGATTGCTAATGGAAGAGCCTCAAACCCTTGCCAAGACACTCAATTTGTGTGAGATTTCTTCATGGCAATGGCTGACTTTGCTCGCGTGCTTCCTGCACTAGGCCGCGTGGAGGAAACTGGCAATTTTATATACTTTTTTGAAGAACAAATTCTGGAGTCTCAGTTTGTGGGGCTTGGCTATACAGTACTGCATGTGTGAATTTTGTACCCAATTTCTTTTGTCGTCAAATCCGTACTACTATCGCGGTCAAACAAACCCATCATACCCCCTAGGTCGCAACTAAGAATCTCACCTGAACATCTGTCAAAGTATTTCCTCAGATCACATCATAACCAAACCAAATAGTACGCCAAATTTCCCACCCCTCCAACAGCACCCTTATATTCTGAGAGAAAGACGATTTAGCTGGCTTCTGTTGTACCGGAATGCCGGTAAATTGGATTGTCAAAGAGACTGCTACTTGCAAAGCTACCGTGCAAGAACCGTGGAAGCCGCTTTCTGAGAGAATGTATCCCATTGTACCGGTGTCATACTCCACTCAGAATACCAAGGTTGGGGCTTGAGGAATGAAATTCACAATACAATTTAACACTACTAAAAGTTACTAGATTCAGACTATTTTGCAAATCTAGCAAGGAGCATACTGAGAGAATAAAGGCTATCGTTGAGGCCAACAGAGGGTATATTTATTCCGTGATTCTGTGGCTGAGGTCCCCCGAATTATTATTACAGATATTCAGATGGGGTGCTCGGGTGCGACTCAAGATGCTCACGTTTATTTGACCCCGCGCGGTACGAGCAACGCACACCACAAATTTTGCGCTACTCTACTCGGACATCCTATGGCCGAATTAACTACCTAAAGTTATGCACAAATATATACATAATATTATGATACAGTGCAAATGCATCAAGCCTTATCAATCAATCAGTTGAAACCCCTAAGTCACATGTCACCTAACTTAAAGCATAACAGCGCTCTTCCTGAGATCGATCCAGATGGGAAGGCGCTCTCGTAATACCAGCAGCCGACCGTAGAGAGCAACCAGAATAGGACCTCAACAGGATAACAAAAGGGGTTGAGTGCTTCTTCCCCCTTTTAACTTCTCCCTATTGCCAAGCTTGTTTTATATACTATATAATGCCATTATCCAAACCATAAACAGGAGGAGTAGAGAGGGAAAACATCTGTAATCATTCACAAGGAACTGGTGGATCGGGATATATCTTTATGAGACGTCCCTCTGCCAAGCCACGTGCAGAGCCCCATCTCTTGTAAAACTGGGTTGAAGGATGCGGGGACGGACCGAGCGAATTCATCTGCCTCTGCAATTACTAGTAGAGTACTGTACGAGGAACCACCTTTTATCCAACCCCAGGTCAATACCATAAGAACTGGAATAACTAAACCTTGCGCCACGACGTCCGAAATCCCCCCTCTTGGATAGGAGGGCGAGCGCACAGCGAAAACTGACCCCATCAGCCCAGGCTTAAGACAGAAAAGCAAGAAAACGAGCCAGTCCTTATGATACTATCATAGCAAAGGCAGCTCAAAAATCCAAGCGTGAGGTTCAATTATTCCAGTTCTTACCGTAATGCAGGATACAAAATTTAGGTTGCGGCTGAAGATAACTCGCCGAGACAGCGCAAGGGTAGGGAATTAACCCGAATGGACAAGTTTACTGCTGCCTACCCTTGTCCCCTCTGCGAAAAAAGGTTGTCTGCACCACCCTTGTCCCCTCTGCGAAAAAAGGTTGTCTGCACCACCCCCTCCCCCCGGTTTACACCAAAAACAGCCGATTTTAGCCATTCAAAACTCATCTGGAGGCGATGTAGAATTAACAAAGTCAATTCCATAGTATAGGCAATTCCCTAGACTTTCTAGGTAGAAGTTATGAGAATTTTCCACTCCGCTTTGGGGGCCGAGAGCTTAGGATCCAGATTGGATATTGTCTCAATGTACCTTTTGTATGGGAAACTCATCCACCGGTAAGATTAGAGATACCTTTTGCCCACTGTCATTCTTTCCAGCATCGCGCCGTGCGCATTAACTAGCAGAGCTTGCCTCTTATGAGTGATAATCTCCTGATCACTCTAAAGGCTCTGGTAATTTTGGAATTTTCTTGTTTTGGGAAGTACTGGGAGTGAACGAGTGGAAGCGAGCGGTGCCACAAGTTTCAAGAGGAGAGTGGTCTTCAATGTAAGCGAACAACTTGTATTGCTTATAGAACAAGAGAAGAAGATACCGAGAGAAAAGCAAGAAAGAGAAGAAATGGAGAGGAGAAAAGGAGGGGTGTAGAAGTGGGAGTTGGGACAGGAGGTGACTCAAGCGGTCACGAGTGACGCCTCGTAAGAGCGGGAACAGGGAATATTAGAGCACGACCGTGAACACAATTTCCAACATCTTGCAATCGGCAAAGCTGAGGCTTTGCGGAGCGAAAATTCCTATCTCTAGTGTAAAACGGGGGTGGGGACTAATTTTGTCGGTAAGATGTATAGTACCCTACCAGTATTATGGTACGCGCTACGCATAATACTCAGATACAAGAGAAATGCGCAGGTCATTGAAGTTCCTCCTCTGGAACAGGAGAACCACCGTAAGTTCTGCCCTCCGTTGGGGATGGGAAGGGAAAGGGACAAGAAAAAACAATTGGGGAGTAGACCTGAGATTATGGTGTCAAATGAGCAAGCCTTGAAGCCACTGCGAGTCATAAGACCTCACTCGCTCCGGTTTAGTGTTTGTTGCGAATTGTATCACTGAAGGCGATAAACTTGTATTTTTAAGAGGGAGAGTAAAAAGCAAGTGAAAAGAAAGAAAGCATCAAAACAAGAAGGAAAGGCCACCGCTGGGAAATCATCCAACTGCGGAAAGGCGTACGCAGCACTACCACCACCCGGTACATGTTCTACGCACATCTATTGTAACACCTTTCCTCATGAACAAAGCCCCTCAAAGGTAATTCAACCAACTGTCGACAAGAACCATAAGTTTTGAAAGAAACAAACCCCGCCAAGTATCATTGGGCACCAGTAAAACCCCTCCTACAAATTGTCTCAGGGGGGAAAGGTATACCCTCAACCCTTCATACACCCAGAATACAAAGACCAAACACTTCTCTCATTCAAGCCCTAGTTGCTTAACAAACTCCCCATGTCTAGCCATGGTATTACCCTAGCGGGAATAGCTTGCATAATTATGCGCGAGGTATATGCCACCATAGGGGAGAGCATATATCCGAACCCAAGCTTCCTGAGTAGGGACTTCCCGGAGGCATCTGGGAGACTACTCAG
>Ga0307509_10005081_pt1 | contig 18498 bp, 14 predicted proteins | sample 10_EM_MG_FD_202245 | JGI IMG/M metagenome (GOLD analysis project Ga0307509, IMG submission 202245) | Populus trichocarpa ectomycorrhiza microbial communities from riparian zone in the Pacific Northwest, United States - 10_EM | ecosystem: Host-associated > Plants > Roots > Unclassified | place...
TTCAATGTCGATAGTGCACTCCTACCTTCAATGGCAATGGCCGCAACTTGCAATATATTGCTAATTTTGTCCTAATCATAATCTGCAGACATACTGGGATTGTAGTTTGCTGAAATTCGTTTCTGTTGTCATACTGATAATTGTGGTTGAGAATTGTGTTTACACTGGCAGATTTTCCTGAGTTATAATATTAATTATTCATTTATTTCATTTATCTACACATTGTTTGTCTTGGGAAGTAATAGGAATTATAAATTAATTGGACTAAACACAGTTAACAAAACATTGATTTGAAAACGCGTTTAGAAACGACGGTTGTGTTTGGCACACTCATGTGTTCAAATAATGGTTAGTGGTTGTTTGTACACGTGTTTACAAAACATGTTTTGAAATCAACAATTTTTCAAACAATGGCCTGCCAAACAGCCCCTTAGTCCTTATCAAGAAGGACAACTACATCCCAAATCAGACGCTTTCTAACTAGCTACTTTACGGTAATCGATAATCTTATACAATCTCAACAACAAAAGAACCGTGACCCTCCCCAGTTTTCAATACAAAAGACCAATTTTCAAATGCACTAGTCTAAAAACCAAGTGTGAGAAACATTCAGCGTTTTTTCACTTTCATTTTGATAGAGAGTTTAACTCAAAGATTCACATAGTACAATCTCAGGCTATAGGAGTTGTTGCTCCACAAAATCTGAAAGTCTGAGCTCTGAGGGGGAGGTCGAAATCCACCCCAAGATGGACAATTTGTATGGGGTTTGGCATAGCACGAAGCGGGCTAGCTTCGTGTTTCTGTATCACTACTCGGGGCACTGAATAAAAACCTTGGGGGCAGGTTTCTTTTATTGCCAAGTCCCTAAATCGTGCTGTCTTAGAAGTATCTTACCGGTAACTTACGGTAATTATCGATGAAATTTCCCAAAGCATGTTATTGCTTTCTTATCACATATCGTAGCTAGGTGTCTGCGTTGACAAAAGGTCATTTTTCCTCAGGCCCAGCCAAGTTTGCACTAGCCTAGTAGGTTAGGGGAAACAACCGACACCAACCGAATCTGATGTTAGCCACTAGACCCCTAGCGCACCGTTCTCTGTCCCCCTGCCATTGTCGTCCACCTCACTGCGTTATTGCGCTTGAGTACAATTCTGAATTTACCTATGAAAGCCGTAACGACTTGAAGACATAGGTTACAAATAAGCGAAAGTACTTACGACATTCCTGGTACTATACGTATGGATGTATGTGAATTCACCCCCATATCTATGGGAAATAATTAAATTTACCATGGCAATATACATATATCGTCTAAAAATCTCGAGCTTGCATGTGCGCTGGACATCTGGTGGTAGCTGGGACTCCGCGGGGTGGTAAACAGCTTGAGGGGGAAAAGGAAAAGCAATAGAGAGTTAGAAATCCATACCTACATAATCATAGAAAGTAAAAGCCATCCAATCGATCAGACCGATCCCAAGAACAGAATAAAAAAGAAAAAGGGAAAGAAAAAGAACTCCGTTGCCAAAGAAAGACAATGATATAACTACCGTAAAAACTTGAATAATTGGACGGTGTGCTATGTCGTTGGACTTTCCTCTCCTAGTAAGGTCAAGAAATTTTGTTTTTTTCTGTCTGGGAGGGGGGAAAGGGGCAGTGTTTTTGGTGTGTTTTTCGCCCCCTTTCCAGAGAAGGGAATTCTGGACTTCATAGCACACCGTCCAATTATTCAAGTTTTCGGTGCTCATACCACTCATCGAAGTTCAGCATTCCGATTTGAATCCCAACATCCCCAAACCATTCCCGGACGTTTACATTCCGGGGTTTTCGTGTGCTGTGGGGGTGCTCCGGTTGCCGACGTAGGAGCTGAGGCGGTAGAGCAGTGACCGAAAAAGAAGAACTTCCGGCATTTTTTCGTTGGTGCTGGTGGTGGCGAAGGAGTGCTCGTCGGCGCAACTGGAGGGTTCGTAACTGGGGAAGGGTCTAGACAGCCGCCGAACCAGCCGTAGTGCGTGCAGGTTTTGGTTGGGGTGGTGGAAGTGCTGGTTCTTGTGGCGGTTTTAGTGATAATGGTGGTTATGGTGGGGGTTGTGATTGCGGTTGAGGATGTAGTCGCGGTGGTGGTTGTGGTGGTTGGGCTTGGGTCGAGGCAGTTGCCGAACCACCCGTAATGAGTGCATGTTGTTGTAGGCTTAGTTTTCGTGGATGTGGATGTTGTCGTGACTACGGTTGTGGTTGTTTTCTCGTCGAGACAGCCCCACCACCCGGGCGTTTTGCAAGTGCTAGTGGAAGTAGTCGTCGGTACACTCGTGGTGGTAGTTGTGGTCTTATTCCCGTCGATGAATTTCCAATTGTAACAGTCCACGCAGCTAGGATCATAGGTGCATTGAGGGACATGATCGTACTTCTCAATGATATCTTTAATCACGGATTGGATTTTGTGATAGCCAAGACCCATCCTCCAGCCAAGGTCGGTGATGACATCGTACACACACTCATATCCACCATGGCATCGGGTCTCCAAAGCATATCCCGCAATCGAGCATCCAGCTGTCGGCCCGTTACACGTTCCCATGTATATAGGATCCGCGGTATTCCCAAAGTGAAAAACAGCCATACCATCGGCATGCCGTGGGTTATCACTTGGAGGTTTCGGCAACCCGATCCGTTGAGCTGGCAAGGCCTCGCCAACAGCTTCAAATGTAACTACTGGAAGCCCGTATGTCTGGCCGAGCAGCGAAGAAACGGATCCACCAAGCGAGTGGCCGACGAGCCAGACATTAGCATCGGGGTACATAGTCGTCACATTTGTGTATAGATTCAGGGCAGCACGGTAGTAACGATTCTCGGCTAAGAGGGAATCCTTGAGGCACACGGAATCGCAGGTATAAGCTGTTCCCGAAAAACAATCACAAACAGTCTTCCACCAGTACGAAACCCTCGCACAGCAGCACGAGAAAAAAAGGTTGTCGTTGATCTTGTCATTTGTGGTCGTTTCCGCCCCATCAAAAACAGCCGGTGATGTGCCCTTAAGCCCAACGATAACCGTCGTATTGGCTTCGTCTGCAAATATGTGACCACGAAGCCCGTCTCCTTCCCATCCAAAATCACTTGTCAGGTTATAGGATTGTCCAATATCTAACCAATCCTCGGTGCCCTCGGCCTCAATGTACGCATCCGCTGCAATATGAGCTAGATTCAACACTGTTCTTTTGTCGGTTATGTTAGGCATCGGAATGATTTCAGTGGTCCAGTCATCATCCGAGAATGTTCTGGGGTTGTGGGCTCGGTGGGCGTAAAGCATATCCTCAATCGTTTCTCTAGACCGATCCACCAAACGCGTGATGGGCCGAGAACCAGAAGACAGGCGATGCTGGGGACGAGACCGGAGCTGGGGATCATCCTCGGTGGCAATAAGAGTATTCGGGTGGATGTCTAACCGTCGGAGCTGATAAGGATAACTGCGGTAAAAGTTAGTGGAACCGAACCCAGCCCTTCCAAAAGAATATTTCTCACCGATCGGCTCCATGGTGAAGGACATGGCGTAAAGACTATGAGGGTAAGTTTGCGGTTCCAAGCTCGGGTAAGCTTCCAGGGGGACAAAGGGCACTTACAAACACAATATCAACGCCCCCCCCTCCGGTACCAGGCCCCTTAGGAGCTTCACCACCTCCCAGTACCGGCCCAGGCCCTAACACATCACCGGGACGTATAGGTGCTAGGGCTGCCGGAGGGAGAGTATCCGGCGTAGCTACTACTGCGGATAAGGGCAAGAGCGCGAAGAGGGACAACAGTAATTTTGCTGTTATACGGCCTGCATCGGAGCATGGCCCTGTAGACTTGGAGAAAGCGACCATCATGCAAAAGGTGAGGAAAGTGCTAGACTAAGTGGTGGACGGCGAGAGTGAGGGAAGGGAAGGGACCTCGTCATTAACTGTCTCTCAAAGCCTTGGCGCATGACATAATCTTCTTGGGATCGAAGAAGATTGGGCGAGATGGGCTGTGCCAAGTACTCGGGTATGGTCAAAAAGGGCGGAAAAAAAGATCAGCAAGATCCGGTGGGGTTGTGAGAGAACAGGTTGCAACAGTGAAAAAAATTCTTGCCTTGGCAGACACCTCAAATCCAGACTGAAGGAATTAATGGAGGTCTGGTTCATGCGGAGGGAAAGATGCCGTCGTACAAGCACCGCAAGGACACCGCTATGAGCCGAACTGTCGTCCCAAGAAAGACCCTGGTCAGTCGCTGATAGGAAAACTGAGATGTGTTCGGTATTTGATGTATATGACAAGTGTGTTCGCAAAGGAGTGTAAGGTGATGCTAAGAAGTGATCCAGAGAAAGGAAGGCAGCTCAAACTAAATACAGTTTTTGGGGTGGCCCACACAGAGGGCTCCTTCTACACAACACCAGTCACCGCCACGTGGTCTGTTCAATAGCGCTGCTCACACCTACAAGTGCGCCGATGGGGTTACTTCATCACTCCCCCCAATCTCATCGTACATTCTCTTATGTCCATCTGTAGAGAAAAAGAAAGAAAGAAAAAAACAGTTTTAAACAAGTAAAAAACTAAGAGCCTGTTTGGTTACAGCGGTTCCGTTCCGTTCACCGATGCAAAAGGTCCATTTCCTTCCGTGAACCGCTTTTACAGTGGAAACGGTCGCCGAACGGAACGGAACCGTCGTAACCAAACAGGCTCTAAACATCTCCGCCTCGTAGACAAGCTACATAGAAAGTGACAACATATCCCTTCGTTCGTACTCCGAATTTCACGGAAGATTGGTGTGCCGTAGGGCAGAGAGCGACGCACGATTAATCATTCTTGCAACATACTAGGGAACACACCATGCAATAAAAGAAGGACTAAACAAACAAACCAAACTCAAAAGAAATAAGGAATTAAACGCTAGAGATGCCTAACGTATTTCACCCAGTAATGGGTCACATATTCAATTTTTCTTACACAGCTGAAAAGTGAACTTCCACCACCACATTTTCATTTAAACTTATAAAATTTATCAGGACTATAGAATGAGAGCAGGCAATAATTAGTACAAAAGATGAAATGTTTTAGAAAAGAAATGCCTCTGGAATCCAGCAGAGTGATATTTCATGAAACTTTTTTAAGTATCTGTCAAGACTTGGATTGCCACTTTCCCCTTCATAGAATAATTGATTCAATGCCTTGAAGATCTGTAGGGACTGCTACTACTGAAGCTGGAAGTTGGAGAATTTGATTTGGGTAACTATTGATCCTGAGCAAAGGTTTTCAAAATACTAAACTAATTAAAGTAGTATAAATACAATATCTTCTTTCGTTTTGCACTCAATTCTCCTTCCGAAATTTCAGAAATCTTAGAACTACCTGCTTTCTACCCTCAAGTTTTCATCCTATTCTTCAGCCTCTGCTTGCTATTACCCTTCACTTTCTAAATCCTTGCTGCTTTTTCCTTGGCCTGCTTCTTAAGATAATCTCATTCATACTTATTCAATTTATCAACAACTATTGTACTATACACTTATGATTATAATCTTCAATGCTAGAAACTAGCACCTTCTCCTCCAGGTGGGTAAACAACTGCCGGCTTTCATCAGCAATCTTTCTTGAGGTTGTGCAGCCATTGAGTTGTTTCTGAGAAGTTGAATTGAAATCATCAAAGCTTTTAACTAAATAGTAGATGGAAACATGAGAGTTTTAATTCTTAATCATAATTGCTGCTTGAAGGTAATCCTTTAGGTCAGAATTCCAGTTTGGCATAGGTGTTGAAGTGCTTTTAGCGTTCGTTATGGGGCCCTGTTTCTGACAAACGGGGTGCCAAGAGCAGGTTATTAACTGCAGATTAAAAAAAGAATTGTCTAAATCGGACCAAAACTGAGTGAGATAGGGTTCTTTGAAGTTGTTTAACTTCAAAGAGCTCTATCTCTGTCAGTTCTGGTCCGATTTGGACGATTCTTTTGGCCAGTTAATCAGAATAACCTAGGTTATTTTGTCCGCGCTCCTCAGAAACTGGGCCCCGTAACGAAGCCTAAGTACTTTTTGCGGATTTGGTATGGCAAGAGTGTGTAACAATCCTATTGTTGAGCAGGTAGGCAACAGGCAAAGACAGTCATCTCCTGCGTAAGCGAGTCTTGTTTTCTTGTACCAAGGAGGAGGGAGATACTATTTGTTCAGATAGTACGGAACTGGCTTGTTTGTTCTTGAGTGACTCGTCGAAGGATACTATCTCGTGTAACAGTAAGATGGGTAGATAGTCGTGTTTGATAGAGCAATCACAATAGTTCTATGTTCGGGCTTATCTGTTGAGGGATACTATCTCGTTCGATAGTCTGATGGGTGGATAGTAGTGTTTGATAGAACTATCACAGTAGTTCTATGTTCGGGCTTACCCGTCGAGACTATTACAATAGTCTTCGGGTTCTTAGAGCATAGGCTTTCGTAGAGAAGGAGAGTTTTGTAAAGAAAGTAAAGTGTAATTGTATTGCAAGTTAAGTATTGAAAAGTACTTAGATGGTTGCGTGAAGATCCTATCTCTTGGTTGTTTTTTTTTTGTAATCATGTGTTTATTGTTTCAGGTACAAAAAGCCTCATGCAGGGCGAGCTATGGAGAGAACAAAACCTATAAATCCAAAAATCCAACCGCCCGCTTCACCTCTTCATGGGAAATAATCAAACCCCCCGAGACCATAGGAAAAGCCCCCCTCGCCTAGCACCTAAGATACTAATACCCCAGACACGTAAGGAAACAATTCATAGAAACATACAGGAGAGAGACCCACAACCCTTCAGCAGGCTTTCCAAAACAAAAGAAGGTTTCCCAAAGGCCCACTGGGGCTCGGGGGAGAGGATTGTGAGACGCGGACATGAGAAAACTACAGAGACCGTGGGCTGACAGCTAACCATTAAGACATGGTCGCGCCGGTTAATTACATCCATCCAAGACTTTGGGGGCAGCCACAGAGGCAGTGCAATACCACGACTGGGCATAACCGAGGAGGTCTGACGATCGGGGAGGGTAGAGAGGCTGTAGGGTGCCAGCCAGGGTAGCAGTAACGGTGCAAGTGGATGAGACAGGAAGGTGGGGAGAGGAAGGATTGCGAGCAGGCTAGCCACAACCAACAAACAGGTCGTAGCAAAGGCTTTTGGGACGACGACGAGACCGAGGCGGGACCGAGATATTACTAACCAAAGCTTTCCCCATCAGAGGTACAAGCTCAGCAAACCGAGGTCTACTTTGACAGAGAGTCTGACACCGTAAGGCTGACCCTGAATGAAGCGAGAAGCTTTCCAATGTTCCGAAATGCTAAGCGAAGTTTAAAGCAAGTGCGGGGTAAGGGGGAGAACCAAACTTCATGAGGGTGTCAAAGATGAACGGGAACAAGAACCCCAAGGAGGGGAGGCCGACAGGCCTCAGAAGAGGAGGAAAGGTGGCTTAACGTCAACTCCTACGATAGGCAGTAGTCATTGTGGGAGAAGAGAGGTGGGTGGGGGGAAGTGACGATGATTTCCTGTGGTATTGAGATTTCAATCGCCGGAGGTATAGGAGAGATGGTTCGTGTCCCATCTCTTGGTCGTTTTTTCTCTTTTTTTGTAATTATGCATTTATTGTTTCTAGGTACAAACAGCGTCATGCAGCGTAAGCTATGGAGAGAATTAAACCTATAAATACAAAACCACTGCCTGCTTCGCCTCTTCATGGGAAAAATCAAACACCCCGGATCCATAGGAAAAACCCCCCTCGCCTAGCACCTAAGATAAAATACCCCAGACTATAACAATCCTATTGTGATTAGGTATGCAACAGGCAACGATAGTTATTTCCTAAGTAAGCAAGTCTCTTTATTCTACCCTAAGGCGTATGGAAGTACTATCTACTCAGATAGTACGGAACTGGCTTGCTTGTCTCGCGTGATCCGTCGAAGGATACTATCTCGTCAGATAGTAATATGGGTGGATCGTCGTGCTTGATAGAACTATCACAATAGTACTATGTTCGAGCAGCCCGTCGAGACTATCACAATAGTCTCCAGGTTCTTTAGAGCGTAAGCTCTCGTAGTGGAGGAGGGTTTTTGGTAAAGAGAGTAAAGAGTAATCATATTGCAATATCGTGAGTATAGAAAAGTACTTAGATGGTTGCGTGAAGATCCTATCTCTTGGTCATTTTTTTTTTTTTTGTAATCATGCGTTCATTGTTTTAAGGTACAAAAAGCCTCATGCAGCGCTAGCTATGGAGAGAACAAAACCTATAAATCAAATAACAAATAACAAAGGAAAGTCACGGCACCAATAAATATCCACTAACGCACAGGTTTTTCCTCCGCCGGGCCATCGGCCACATATAACAGGGAAAGCACAAACTAACAACTTAGTGGTCTAAAAAAGGAAAGCCTATATAAAGTAAAGTAAAGGAAAGAAAACCCAGAACCATATACCTCAGCCAACGAAGAAACACGAAACACCGGGGGGGGTACTCTGGGGGGGGAGAGAGAAAACGGGGGGGAAGAGGGGGGGGTGGTGGGCGGGAAAATCGTTGGGGGAAATCCCGTGGAGGTGACGCCTATGAAGGTGGCGAGTCTTTTTAGTAGCGGGAGGGATGACCAGAGCGGAGCTTCGGGACCGACATCAGTGACGCCGTGGAGGAGGCGTCACCTGCTGTGTTGTCTCGAGGGGCAAGAAAGGATAGCGTGCTTGAAGGTTTCAGGCTCCAAGCCGCAACGGGGGCAGAAGGTGTCGGCATCGGGGGACCTCCAGGTCAGGTGGGCGGCCAGATAACTCTCTCTGGCTCTCATCTGATGGATTCTCCCGGCGACGAACTTGCCCAAGCCCATGAACGTCCTTGGGGACAGGGCGGGAGGGTGCAGGTAGTACCCCGAGGTCGGGAACAGGGAGGCCCACTCCGCGAGGAGTGCTTCCCTAACCCTCTTCTTCAGGGCGGAATAGGTGTTGTCCATCAGGGACTGGGGCGGGAGGGTGGGGGTCTGGCCGACCAGGTGAGAATTGATCATGGGCATCCTAGATAGCCCGAGGGTGAAGGGTATTGTCCGATGGGCCACCGCGTCGACCGGTAGGTGGTTCCTGATCGGGGGGACGGGACGGGGCATCTTCCAGTGTAGGGGGAGGTAGACGGACAATAGGCCTCTGGTTAAGGTCCGCGAGGAGTCTGGTGCTCGGTGCACTGAGAGCGAAGGAAAGGAGGGGTGGAGGCGGGCCGTTGCGGGGTTCACACCGGGAGGGGAGCAGACCACCCTGAGCGCCGCCAGCCTTTGCCGGTGGGTGACCAGGAGGGAGACGGGTGGGAGGCATGACTACACCGAGAGTATCCCGGTGGGCGTGGCTGAGAAGCAGTTTGTGGTCCACCTCTGGACTTTGCGCCAGAATGTGTCGAGGCGGGTTGTTGTACCCATGCTGGGTGTCAACAGGTCAGAGCCGTAAAGTAGGATGGGGGCAATCAGTGACGTCGCCAATCTGTGGCATAGCTAGAGGGGGAGGCCCGCTCCGGGCGGACTGAGGCGGCGAATGAGGGCGAACGCACCCTGGGCAAGGGCCAAGCGATGCGAAAAGTGTGCAGCGGGGTCAAGGGCTGGCGTGAACCAGTACCCGAGCCATCGAACGGAGTTGCTAGGGTAGAATACTTCCCCTTTGATTTGAATAGGTGAGACACACTTTGGTGAGTTCCTCTGACTGGGGGTCCTCCAGTGTATCAGCTCTCTCTTTGCGACCGAAAAGGAGACGCCCAGGCGGGACGCCTTTCTTTCAAGCTTGTGGAAGAGCTTCTGGAGCCGGCGGATGTTGCCATGATAGGAGAGGGAAGCTACTGTGAGTGCGAAGTCGTCCACATACGAGATCATCAGACCCCGAGGGATCCCGAAGTGCAGTGGCCCCACGTAGAGGAGAAAGAGGAGCGGGGAGATTGGTGAGCCTTGGGGGGCACCGACGTTGACGGGGGCTGGAGTCCCTGGGGCCCCTTGGAAGATTAGGGTGCAGCTTTGTTCACCTAGGAAAGACGAAACCCAGGAGACCAGGTAGGGGGGGATGCCGCCTTCCCTCAGGATGCGGGCCAGTGTAGAGATGTCGACGTTGTCGAACCGCGCTTTTATATCCAGGAACAGGGAGGAGACCTTGAGCCTGGGCCTTTGCAAGGTTTTGACGTCGTTGGTGAGGGTGAGGCACGCATCGTAGGTGCTGAGCCCAGGGACTAAACCGCATTGGTTGGGGTGCAACAGCCCCCTAAGCCGGGCTGCCGCGAGTAGGCGGGCTGCTATAATCCTCTCGAGGATCTTTGAGAATGTGCGGATTAGGACGATTATCCTAAAGGAAGCGGGTGATTCGTAGGAGGGCTTCACTGGCTTATCAAGTACCACGCCGTTTGAGCCTTTCAGCGATGCAGGGTGGTATCCCAGAAGGACCAGAGGGGCAAGTATTTGGAGGAGGATCGACGGGTTGATCTTGTTTACCTGTTTCCAGGTGGAGTAGGGTATCCCATCCGGGCCCGGGGCTGAGGTCGGGGAGCACTTGGAGAGAGCCGCAGCTATCTCGTCTGTTGTTAGGGGGGGTGCCGACTTGTGCGGCCTGAGCCTAGGCGGCGGGGAGAAGGGTTCCTTAGGGGGGAAAAAGTGGTCCAAAAGGACATTGTTCATTTGTTGTGGGGTCTCTGCCCCTGGGAGGGAGGGGAAGCGTGGCTGGGCACGACCGTAGGCGAACCTTTTGGCCGTCCAAAGACTCTGGGGGGTGGCTGTCAGCAGAAGGGAGGACCAGTGCTTGTTCTTGGCGGACTTGATTGCCTTGAAGTACCCCGCCTTGGAGGTGCCGGCAACTTCCCGCATGTGAGGGGTGTCATGTTTCCTGGCCGCTCTGGCAGCCTTGTGGTACTCACGACGGAGGACAGTCAGGTGGGGGGTCCACCAAGGTTTGGAGTAATGGGAAGGTCTGGATAGTGGCGTATGCTCCTTGAGGAGAGCTACTAGGCGGTTTAGTGATTCTGACATCCATTCGTCCAGGTTCGGAGGGGTGGGGCAGGACGGTGCAGCCGGGACCTTGAAACCCTTGATGATCAGGTCCAGGGTCTCCCAGTCCGTATCCGCCCATCGCGGGCGTGGGGGTTTCAGGTTCAGGGAGGGTGTGGCGAGAGTGATTGTTATTGGTATGTGGTCGGAACCGGTTGAGGGGAGGGAGGCTTCCCGGCTCTTAACTAGGGGAAGGAGGTGGGGGTTTGCAAAGACGAGATCTATAACCAAGGGGCGGGCTTTGCCCACTAGGGGGAACCTTGTGTACTCCCCTGGGGTCCTATCTCTTGGTCGTTTTCTTTTTCTTTTTTTTTTGTAATCATGCGTGATTTGTTTTAAGGTACAAACAGCCTCATGCAGTGCTAGCTTTGGAGAGAAAAAAACCTATAAATCAAACGTCTTCCCGCCCGATTCACCTCGTCATAGGAAAAATCAAACCCCCCGAGACCGTGGAAGGGACTTCCCCCGCCTAGCACCTAAGGCGCGCACCTCAGACACGTAGGGAAACAACTCATAGAAACGTACAGGAGAGAGACCCAAACCCTTCAGCAGGCCCCCAGGTAACCCAAAGAAAAGAATCAAAGAAACGCCTAAATACAACTACTATTGCCAATATGCCAAATCTAAGAACCCGTACGGTGAAATCCGGTTGGGGCGGCGGCTCAACGGTCGGGAGTGAGCGGAAGGTGGCGACGCGTCGGCGTTTAGGAGAGACCAAGGAGGCAGTGCAATACCATGATTAACCGTAACTTAAGTGAGGATTGTGACCGTAGAGTAAATCGTAGGAGGGAGAGAGGCAGGTGGGCGAGCGGAGCCACCGGGCAGAGGGGATGCCAGCCAACGACGATGAGCAGTAGGGTGCCAGCCGGTGAGTAGCAGTAGGGTGCCAGCCAAAAGGGGAGCAGTAGGGTGCCAGCCAGGGAGGAGCTTTAGCAGTAAGGTGCCAGCTTATGGGGCAGTACGGTACCAGCGGACGGAACCGGGAGGGGGGTAGAGGAAGGATTGCGAGCGAGCTAGCCACAACCGACTAACGGGCCATAGCAAGGGCTTTTGGAGCGACAGCGAAACCGAGCGGGACCGTGATGTTACTAACCGAAGCTTTCCCCATCAGAGGTACAAGCCCAGCAGAACCGAAGCCTTACTTTGACCGAGAGTCCGGACCCATATCGCCGACCGTGAACGAAGCGAGAAGCTTTCCGACCGTGCAAAATGCTAAGCAAGGTGCAAAGCAAGTGCGGGGTAAGGGGGAGAACTGAACTTCATGAGCTGGTGTCAACGATGAACAGGAACAAGAACCCCGAGGAGGGGAGGCGTGCGTGCCTCAGGAGAGGAGGGAAGATGGCTTAACATCAACCCCTAGGCAGTAGCCATGATGGGGGAAGAGGGGTGGGTGGGGGAAAGTGACGATGATTTCCCGTGGTGTTGAGATTTCAATCGCCGGAGGTAGAGGTGAGATGGTTCGTGTCCTATCTCTTGGTCGGGTTTTTTCTTTTTTTTTTTCTTTTTGTAATCATGCGTTCATTGTTTTTAGGTACAAAAAGCCTCATGCAGCGCTAGCTATGGAGAGAACAAAACCTATAAAATCAAACAAAATAACAAAGGAAAGTCAAGGCACCGATAAATATCCACTATCGCGAAGGTTTCTCCTCCGCCGGGCCAATGGCCACATATAACAAGGAAAGTACAAACTAACAATTTAGCCGTCTAGAAAGGAAAGCCTACGTAAGACAAAGGAAAGCAATCCCAGCCGCCTTATACCTCAGCCAACGAAAAAACACGAAAGACCGGGGGGGGCACCCTGGGGGGAGAGAGAGAAAAAAGAGGGGAAGAAGGGGTGGTGGTGGGTAGGAACATTGTGGGGGGAAATCCCGTGGAGGTGACGCCTATGAAGGTGGCGAGTCTTTTTATCAGAGGGAGGGACGTCCAGAGTGGGGCCTCGGGATCGACGCTGGTAACACCGTGGAGGAGGCGCGACCTGCTGTGCTGTCTCGAGGGGCAGGATAGGATGGCGTGCTTGAAGGTTTCAGGCTCCAAGCCACAGCGGGGGCAGGCGGTGTCTGCGTCGGGGGACCTCCAGGTCGGGTGGGCCGCCAGGTAACTTTTCCCGGCTCTCATTTGGTGAATTCTCCCAGCGACGAACTTGCCCAAGCCCATGAAGGGTCTCGGGGATAGCGCGCGGGGGGGTGCAGGTAGTACCCTGGGGTCGGGAAAAGGGAGGCCCACTCCGCGAGGAGTGCCTCTCTTACCCTTTTCTTCAGGGCGGAATAGGTGTTGTCCATTAGGGACTGGGCCGGGAGAGAGGGGGCCGTGCAGACCAAGTGGGAGTTGATCATGGGCATTTTGGACAGCCCGAGGGTGAAAGGTATTGTTCGGTGGGCCACCGCATCCACCCGTAGGTGGTTTCTTATCGGGGGCATGGGGCGAGGCGTTTTCCAGTGTAGGGGGAGGTAGACGGACGATAGGCCTCTGGTGAGGGCCCGCGAGGAGTCAGGGGCTCGGTACCCCGAGAGCGAGGGGAAGGAGGGGTGAAGGCGGGCTGTTGCCGGGTTCACGCTGGGGGGGGAACAGACCACCCTGAGCGCCGCCAGCCTTTGCCGGTGGGTGACCAGAAGGGAAACGGGTGGGAGGCATGACTCGACCGAAAGTATCCCGGTGTGCGTAGCTGAGAAGCAGTTTGTGGTCCACCTCTGGACCTTGCGCCAGAACGTATCGAGGCGGGCCGTTGTGCCCACGCTGGGTGTGAACAGATCCGCGTCGTAGAGAAGGATAGGGGCAATCAGAGATGTCGCCAGTCTGTGGTATAGGTAGGGAGGGAGTCCCGCACCAGGCGGACTCAGTCTGCCGACGAGGGCGAACGCCCCTTGGGTAAGGGCCAAGCGACGTGAGAAATGTGCAGCAGGGTCAAGGGCCGGAGTGAACCAGTACCCGAGCCACCGGATGGAGTTGCTGGGGCGAAACAATTCCCCTTTGATTTGGATATGCGAGACACACTTTGGCGAGTTCCTCTGGCTGGGGGTACTCCAATGTATCAGCTCTGTCTTTGCGACCGAAAAGGAGACGCCCAGGCGGGACGCCTTTCTTTCAAGCCTCTCGAAGAGTTGCTAGAGCCTGCGGATGTTGCCACGATAGGAGAGGGATGCTACTGTGAGGGCGAAGTCGTCCACATACGAGATCATCAGACCCCGCAGGATACTGAAGTGCAGCGGCGCCACGTATAGATGGAAGAGGAGCGGGGAGATCGGCGACCCTTGGGGGGCACCTACGTTGATGGGGGCTGGGGTCCCTGGGGCCCCATGGAAGATCAGGGTGCAGCTTCGTTCCCCTAAGAAGGACGAAACCCAGGAGACCAGATAGGGGGGTATCCCGCCGTCCCTTATGATTCGGGCCAAAGTGTTGTTGTCGACGTTGTCGAACCCTGCTTTAATATCCAGAAACAGGGAGGAGACCTTGAGACGGGGCCTCTGCAGGGTCCTGACGTCGTTGGTGAGGGTGAGGTATGCGTCGTAGGTGCTGAGTCCAGGGAGCGAGCCGCATTGGTTGGGGTGCCACAGCCCTCTAAGCCGGGCTGCCGCGAGTAGTAGGGCTGCTACAATCCTTTCAAGGATTTTCGAGATTGTGCGGATCAGGACGATTATTCTGAAGGAGGAAGGTGACTCGTAGGAAGGCTTTCCTGGCTTATCAAGTACAACGCCTTTCGAGCTCTTCAGCGACGCAGGGTGATAGCCCAAGAGGACTAGCGGGGAAAGAATTTGGAGGAGGATTGACGGGTTGATCTTGTTGACCTGTTTCCGGGTAGAGTATGGAATCCCGTCCGGGCCGGGAGCCGAGGTCAGGGAGCACTTGGAGAGAGCCGCAGCTATCTCGTGTGTCGTCAAGGGGGGTGCCGATATATGTGGCCTAAGCCTAGGCCGGAGGGAGAAAGGTTCTTTAGGGGGGAAGAAGTGATCCAGGAGGACATTGTTCATTTGTATCGGGGTTTCAGCCCCTGGGAGGGAGGGCAAGCGCGGCTGGGCACGTCCCTAGGCGAACCTCTTAGCCGTCCAAAGGCTCTGAGGGGTAGCGGTCAACAGAAAGGAGGACCAGTGTTTGTTCTTGGCGGCCTTAATTGCCTTAAAGTACCCCACCTTAGAGGTGCCGGCAACTTCCCGCATGTGAGGGGTGTCATCTTTCCTGGCCGCTCTGGCAGCCTTGTGATATTCACGACGGAGGATAGTCAGGTGTGGGGTCCACCAAGGCTTGGAGTGATGGGATGGTGTGGATAGTGGCGTGTGCTCTTTGAGGAGAGCTACTAGACGGTTGAGCGATTCTGACATCCACTCATCTAGTTTTGGAGGGGTGGGGCATGACGGAGAGGCCGGGACCTTGAAGCCCTTAATTATCGGGTCCAGGGTCTCCTAGTCCGTGTCCGCCCACCGCGGGCGTGGCGGTTTCTGATTCAGAGAGGGTGCAGCGAGAGTAATTGTTATCGGTATGTGGTCGGAACCTGTTGAGGGGCGGGAGGCGTACCAGCTTTTAACCAGGGGGAGGAGGTGGGGCTTTGCGAAGGCGAGGGCTATGACCGAGGGGCGAGATTTGCCCACCAGGGGGAACCTTGTGTATTCACCTGGGGGGTTGAGGAGGGCGAAGCCGGACTCCGTTGCCTTCTCAAAATAGGGAGTCGAGGACGAGATCTCCTGTGGCGAGAAGTGCCGTAGTGGGTCTGAGAGGGGGTTGTGGATGTTGAGGTCCACTACAACTAGCAGGGGGAACCCAAGGTCGGGGAAAAGGACTTTTGGTTGGACGGAATGAACCCTATGGTCAACAGTATTGGTGGAGTAAGCATTAATAACCCTAAAGGAGTGAAAGGCGGTGCCAAAAAGAGGCTCGTTGGAGGACACGTCGAGGGCGAGGACGTCATCCACCCCCTTGAACTTGGGGAGCACCGTGTAATTGGAAAGAAAAGACATATGAACGTAGGCAGCCACGCGTGGCTTCCTAACCGGGGGAAAAAAGGACTTGGAACCATTGAAAGAGGGAAGGTAAGCCTTGTTGACAGGTGGATCCTGCAAAAGGACTATCGAGGGGTAAGTGGTCGCTTCTCGGAACGACTCAAACAAAGAAAGAAAAACATTCCAGCTCCCAAGGCAGTTATGTTGAATGATGGAAAGAAACGCATGGGCAGGGGCCGGCCCTTGACCTAGGGGAGGAGGCATGGGTTGATTATTCATTTCCGGGACGAACCCGACGAGTAAAAGGTGCAGGGGAGTAGTGGGTGCTGGACCGCCATCAACCGCCAAATCCATGGGGTCTTGACCTGTTGAGGCGGGGGCCGGAGAGCCAGTTCGGGAGGGGACAGACGGGGGAGGTCGAGCCGGGCATTCTCTGAATGTGGCAGTGTAGCTGTCACCGCAGTTGCAGCAACGGGGGGGCGAGGTTGGACAACAGGACGGGACTGGCTTATTGTTCCCGCTCCTGGGGCAGGTGGGATTCGGACATCTGTGCGCTGCACGAGTATGGTGAAGCGCACAAATAGGGCACATGGGGTGGGTGGCGGGGCATCATTGATGGGCGTGTCCGTATCTCCAGCAGTTCTTACACTGGGAGGTCTTGGAGGAGGAGAAGGCAAGTTCGACCTTGCGTTTCTGGGAGAGGATAACGACCCCTGAAGTGAGGGCCTGAACGTTGAGGGGGTCGACAGTGATAACCACCGCAGTGGCCTGCTTGGTCTCCCTAGAATCTCGGCTAGGGTTAAGGTACCTGGCTGAGAGAATCGGGGTCGCTTTGTCGTTGAGGATTGCTTGCCGGAGATATGGGAAGAGTTTCTCTTCATCTTGAGGGAGGAAGCGTAGTGGGAGGCCGTGAATGGCAAGTTGAACGGCTGTGGGGGCGAGGACTAGAGTGCACCAGGGATTTTCTCCTACCGGAAAGGACTGGTTGAGGGCCCTGGTGAGGGAGTCGAAATAGGGGGCGTAAGAGGCGGCGGGGGTGGCCTTGTCGGTGACGGTTAGGGAGATAGAGCCTCGAGGGTTGACTGTAGCAGAGAACCCCAAAGGGAGGAGGCAGTTTGACTCGCGGAGGACGCGAGCAGCGATGTCGGGAAAGGTCGCGGCGATGGTAAGAGCGTCTGGGTGAGGGGCAGGGGACTGGCGAGGAGCAAAGAAGCGTCGTTGGGCACCTGGAAGGGAGGGAGGCCCCTTTTTAACAGGAGGGGCCGCTGCACTCGCCACAAGTTGGGGGGAAGGAGGCTTCCCAGCTTTGCCTTTGCCCTTGCCGCCCGAGCCTGAGCTAGAGGCAGCTTGCGCGTAGGAGGGGGAGGGGTGGATGTCGGGGTGGAGGTGGCCTGGGGTGAAGGAGGCCACATTGTATGCCCCTCTCCGGAATTCCCCGGCTTCGTATGAGTGTGGGTAGAGCCTGGCGTACTTCTCGGGGTCACCGAATGCCTTGCCAAGTCTCGTATCGTAGAAAGGTATGAGGTATTTAGGGTCATCAGCCGCGGCTGAGGAAGGTGTGGGTGGTGCACGGGCCCTTTCTTTGCCCTTCTTCGAGGGGGGGGGGACGGCAGTTCGGTGGGGCTGAGGTGTTCTCTGTGGTGGGGGGACGACTGCCGGGGGGGCAGGGATGGGGGCTGACACTCGATGTGACAGGTCACGTATGGATGCCTGGAGATCGGCGATCCCCGGAGCAGTTGGTTGTTCTTGGGCGTGGGGGAGGTTTCGCGAGCTGAGAGGAGATGTCATGGAGCTCCTCCCTGAGGTTCTCGTTTTCCTCCGAGATGGTTGTGACCGCCTGGGTTACCCCGCTCAGCTCGTGTGAGACGGTCACCAGGCCCTGTACAAGCTGGGAGAGAAGAACGATCGTGATGGATTCGATGGGGAGGGTGCCGGCCTGCGCGTCTGGGCTGAGGTCCGGGAAGTCCTGGTTGCTGAGCCTGAGGGCACTCCTCGCCTGACCGAGTTGCCTTATCATGAACTCGATAGGGTGATCGGTTGAGGGTGTTCCTGAACGCGACGGGAGGGGGGAGTTGAGGGCTGAGAGCTTGCCGAAGGCCTCGTTCCCTGGAGGAAGATTATGGGGGTTCGCCATAGCTGCGAGCGAGCGAGGAGAGGTGGGCGAGGGGTTTGATCCAGACGCAAAGCGGGGTAAAGTTAAGATTGTATGTGAAATGTAGGGGGGGGGAAGAAGTTTGCGAGAAGCGTGGTCCTATCTCTTGGTCGAAACCAAGCGCCTTATATAGGCATCTTCCCACAACCCTAATCCTGGTCACTCATCACCTCGCGCTACATAAACCTCTATGACTCATAGTGAGTCATAGCGCAAAATCCATTGATGACTCATATGAGTCATCACACAACATTCCGTTAACCAATCAAAACTCATAAACTCCGTCATGTGCTCAAACGAGTCACATGCGTGAAACCGATGACTCATAATATGAGTCATGTGCGAAAGTCATTACATCATATGACGTCACTATCGTGAGTCATGAAACAATCAACCAATCAAAATATAACAATGACTCGCGAGT
>Ga0307509_10005082_pt1 | contig 18496 bp, 28 predicted proteins | sample 10_EM_MG_FD_202245 | JGI IMG/M metagenome (GOLD analysis project Ga0307509, IMG submission 202245) | Populus trichocarpa ectomycorrhiza microbial communities from riparian zone in the Pacific Northwest, United States - 10_EM | ecosystem: Host-associated > Plants > Roots > Unclassified | place...
GGCGAGGAGGACGAGATCGAGAGTCTGGGGCAGTCTAGACGTCGGGAGGATGTGACGTTGCGTCAGGACGCAAGGAACGTTGGAACGCAAGTCAGGACGCACAGGACGCAGGGGACGCAGAAAATAGGTCGCTTGCGTCAGGACGCAACGCCGACGGATCAGACGCAGGATCCGTTTTTGCTGATGGCGCAGACTGATAAGTTGGCCATTGGAGCCAAAAGGTATGATAGCAAGTTTTCAGGGACTACTATTGTTCGCACTCAGGTGAAGTTGACAGAATTGTGGACAGGGTATTCTGTTAGTATAGGCTTAGCATGTATTCCGTGATTGCGCAGACGCGGAATAAAAATATCGCGGCATTTTCGCCGCTATTAGAGATAACAAGCACGGGGAAGAGATCTTATCAATATAATAACTTTTGAGCTTATCATTACCAATACTTGGACGATCTATCCCAAAGTATACCCTTATATCTAGCTTACATTCCTTGTGTCCACTTAGCGAGTTCTCCGATATAAAGTGATTCATGTCCTAGCTGTCTGAATACCTCACCCCGAAGCAACAACCTACCTGCACATTGATAGTTCTCATCGTTCCCGAGACGAATGTTTCGCAGAGACACGCATACTCCCAAATCCGAAAAACGTTTCGAACCAAGACCTTTGAGAACCATCTCAATAGACCAAATCCTCAGGTCTACAGAAATACCTGACTTAGGGACACAAGAGCCCTACCACGAATCATATTTCTGGTGGATAAATCTAGAAAATATCCTTACAAGTCAAGATATCCCCACACTATATCGATACCAGTACGGCGAAAACTTGATCTACCACACCCCCTCGGAGATATCAAACTCCATTTGGTATACGCAGTACCCATAGAACGAAGGAAACCGCAGTCAGAGGTTCGGGATACCCGCGGTGTGGGGAGGAAACAAAAGATAAGTTTCCATTGAAGAAGTTGAAGAGATGAGTCCTAACCCCAAAGAGCCAGAAGCCATGGAATGGCAGCAACAAGGCGAAGAAGGGGGAGACGAGTTGTCCCGGACGTTGGCCTCTAGTAAGGAGACAACCGTCACCCCTCTGTCCAGGGCGCACTCAGCAAACCAGGCACCATGCTTCCCGGCATCAGCAATTGGCTCTCTAGCAACATATCGGAAGGCGAGACGGGAATATGGTCGCCAAACCTCCGAACCCGCGATCGACCCCATCATGCACATTCGGATTGAACGCCTAGACAGGATTCTTGGAGGCGTTGATCCTAAGCCCACCGAAAGCGAGGATGAGCAACATCTTGCTTTCAACTCCCCACCAACCCATGTCCTAGTAATAGCCCAGGAACTGGTAAAAGTCAACACGCAGTTAAAATCAGGGGCCCAGATAGTAGGCCGCAAGGTCACTAGCATCGACGTGCAGGTAAAAATCTTGGACCTTGAGTCTCAGAAAGTCTAAGAAGGTTTCGCAGCCCAAGTGGCTGAAAGACGAGGAGAGACAGATAACAGACAGGTGAGACATGAGGCGGTCACATCCCAACTCCACGAGAGAGTGTAAGGAACCGAAGCGCAGTCCATGCTTTGGGAGCTCAGGTTGGACCAAGAGATCGTGCGATTAAACGAGCAGCACAACAGGAAACTCGAAAATCATGAGATAAGTCTTAATCTCATGACACAAGAGCTGCGACACCAGAAGGAGGCTCAACAGGTCCGAGATGGTGACATCTCATAGCTTAAAGCCATGGTGGAGACATTGATGGGGCAGGGGAAAGGAAAGAGGAAGGCGTCAGATCGGATGCCCGAGGCATCAGGGGCTGGCGGAAACCCACCACTACCACAAAGACAAGAGGCAGCTGGGGCACCCGGAGGAGGCAATGCGGATGGTGAAGGAGAAGGATCCGGAAGGAAGCCAGATGACGGCAGGAAAGGAAGACACAAGAGAGACCCGCACCTCAGCCAGAAGACGATGATGAGGAGGGAGACAATGAAGAATTCGCAACCTTGTTGAGCATGAGGGCCGACGCAATGGGACGACGCACAAGAGTCGCTGGGGAGCCCTCTGCCCAGTTTTGGAATGAGAAACATGAAGATATACACATGTGGTTGTTAACATGCATGGATTTTGTCGGAAGAAACAGTTGGCTGTGGGAAGACGAAGCGCAACAAATCCCATACGCCCTAAGCCGGATGGAGGGGAAAGAGGTTATGCCGTTTGCGCTAACCGAGTCGAGACAAATGACAGGAGACTTAGATTATACTAAGCAAGCGGGATACGAGTTCTGGCAGGTTTTCACAGAACAAGCATTGCGACGCTTCGGCCCTACCCACCAAGCAGAAAAAGCCCTTCGAGAAATAGGCTTTGTCAAATATTGTGGTGATATTGCTAAGTTCTTGCAAGAAATGGAGAACCTAAGTATCAATGCAAGAGTCACAGGGATGGCCTCGAGAAAAGTGATTGAAGCCGCAATTCCGGGGAATGCACTACGACAGCTCTCTAATAGAGAATATGTGGACAATGGGGAATGGTTGGAAGCAGTCAAGACCATCACCCTAGCTGAAGAAGATTTCCAAGAAAGAAAGAGTCTTCAGGGAGGTGGTCCCTCAGGTAACACAAGGGGCGAAAAAAGGAAATTCAAGGATTCAAAGCCAATGGCGACCGCAAAGCGTGTAAAAAGGCAGTACTCGGCTAAAGAGACGGCGGACTACAAGGCGAAGAAGGCGGGGGAAAGAATGATGAACAAGCAAGGGTTGATGGCACCGGTGGGGGAGGTTAAATGTACCGTGTGGGCAGAAGCCCACAAGGGGGTCGATCAAAAGGTTGTCGACAAACGGAAATCGGACAACCAATGCACGGGGTGCTGGATCAAAAATCATGCGTGGAAATACTGTCGAAAGCTGGTACAAGAATCGGCTGTATATTGAGGACCAGCAAAGCCCAGACGACATACCACGTTCGCACCAGAACCACGCACTCAGGTCGCCACGGTGGCCGTAGATGGCCAGGGAGAGACCTTAAGACGAGCGGCACAAAGGCCGCCTGCATGGGCCTTTGGGGATGACGAGATTTTGTAAGAAGTCATCCAGGTACCTGCAACTACGGTGACTGGGTAGTGAGGTTGCTGCCTCGATTCAAAAAAAATGCGGCGTAGGCGGAGATGCCATCCCACCGCAAGGCTACCAAACCAAAAAACGATCGCGTTTGCCATTTTACAGGAAAAATGGGTAGTGCGTGCTCACCACGGGAACCATAAAAAGGCCGAAGCGAAGAAAGTGGTCGACGAGACTAAATGGGAAAGAGAAGACAACCATAGGTCAAAACACGGCTTGAGTTGCAGGACACGTGAAGGGGATCAAAATCCGGGGTAATCTGACTTTCTCTCCGGGTACAATAGCTAGGTGAATAGAAATCAGGGGCGCCTCTATCCTGCACAATGTTCATGTTATGACGAATGGGGTCACAGGAGGTTCCTCCGAGGCAGTTGTACCAACTCGAAGGTAAAGGTAAGGTGGATTCCTCGAAGAGGACAGCCTTACATGGGGGATAAGTCGACAATAAAGGGCGACACACCCTAGTCGCCAACTCGAGGGGTACTCTAGTGAACCACCACTCCACTAATATAAGAACTCCTCGGCAGGAGGTAAAGACCGCTAGTAGTGCGCTGCCCGATATTGAACAATTAGACACTTATTATAAAGGTTTGTCTGAAGAGGCATCAAGAGCCAAAACTGCGCAGGTGTGGTAACTAACCCCCACTTTACATAAATATGCTAGAAACGATGAAGAGACTTCATCAACAACTGGGCAAAACCTAAAGACCAATTAAGAAACCTGACCGTTATGCCTGCCCTGAGGGGAAGGCATTAATTGAAATTCAGGGACAAAGACACAATACATGTCCTTCTAGATTCTGGTTCAAACATCTTTCTCATGAACAAGGACACCGCACGATGACTTAAAATCCCGACTGAAGCTACGGAGTCACCGGTAAAAATCACAACCTTCGATGGCGAGAAGGTGCCTACTCGGGGGACTTTCTACACACATCCCGTTCTGTTAGAAATGGGTACCAACGGTCACCTAAGCATGATATTCTGCGAAATTGCCAACGCAGGAAAATATGATTTAATCATACTGTTCAGGTGGTGGCATGGTGAGCACCCCCTAAAAAATATATCGAACCCAAAGAAATAAGTTTTCGGGGATACAAAATGCCAGGCTCATATCGGAGATGAACCAGTGGCAGAGTTGTTCCAGTGGGATGAGACTGTGGCTTACGATGAGGAAGCACAGTATGTAGGAAGGATGAGTTGAGAGGACGAAGGAGGAGTAGAATTGGAAAACCTGCGCAGACCATATTGGCAGTATAAGGATGATTTTGCAGAGAAGAAAGCGGAGATGTTGGCACCTTGAAGAACCTTCGATCATGCCATCAACCTTAAAGAAGGCGCAGAACCCCCATCGGGCCCGATTTACCCAATGTTGGCACACCAGCTGAATGAGCTGGACAAATACATTAAGAAAATGTTGGCTAAGGGAAAAATAGTTAATAGTGAATCCCCCTACGGGGCCCAAATTCTCTTGGTTCCAAAACCTGATGGAAGTCTACAACTATGGGTAGACTATAGGAATCTCAACAAGCTGACAATCCTAAATAAATACACCCTGCTGCTCATGGAGGAACTCCGAGACTGCGTTGCCGGAGCTAAAGTGTTCACGAAGCTTGACTTAAATGACGGATATCATCTTATTCGGTTGAGAAAAGGGGATGAATACAAAACGGCCATGGGTACAAGATACTGACAGTACGAATACAAGGTCAGGCCTTTCAGGCTCGTAAAAGCTCCTGCCACCTTTCAGACAATGATGAACAAAATTCTAGGAGAGTTCTTAGACCACGGAGTAGTTGTCTATCTACATGATATCCTGATATACTCCAGAAATATGGAAGACAATATCAAGCTGGTTCAACAAGTCCTAGAGCGACTCGAACAACATGACCTAGCGGTCTTGTTGAAAAAATGGGTGCTTTGCCAGAAAGCGGTTGAATTCCTAGGATACATTGTCAAGACAAGCGAAGTCACCATGAGTGATAGAAAAGTGAAAAGCATGCAAAACTGGGTTCACCCGAGATTTGTTAAAGAAGTCCAAATTTTGATTGGTTTTGCAAACTTCTATCCACGGGTCATTAAAGACTTCTTGAAAGTTTGCAAACCGATAACTGAGACGCTAAAGGGAAACCCAAAGGCATTTCACTAGGGTAAGGAGCAGCAGGAGGCATTTGATGAGTAGAAGAAAAGGTTGATGATGGCACCAATTGTATCGCATCTCTACCCAGGAAGGAAGAAGGTGGTCAAGAAAGGCACAAGTGAATTTGCGCTCTGATGAGTATGGTCTCATTACCAAGGGAGACGGCCTCACCCGGTAGCGTTCTATTCTCGGAAGTTGAATAGTGCCGAAAGAAATTACGAGATACACGAAAAGGAGTTACTTGCAATAAGGGAAGCATTCAGGGAATGGAAGCATTACCTGACTGGCGAGGAAGATCCGGTGACGGTATACACCGACCACCAAAACCTACAGTCCGTTTTAACCCAAAAGATCAGGAACTAGCGACAAATTTGATGGGCCTAGGAGTTAACGGACTATAACTTCCAGATAGGCTACCGACCGGGAAGCAGAGGCGGAAAGCCAGATGTATTAGGCAGACGGCCGGAATACCGTCCTGAAGAGGGAGCTTGTCATTGCGAACAGTCAATTTTGAAATCTGAACATTTTCAAATTTCAATAATTCATCAAAAACAAAGCGCAGAGAGAGCCCTCATCCCAGAAAAACGTGAGTCGACAAACCTGAGGGTAATGAAACCCTCAGGCAATGCGTTAATTCGGACCTAGGGGTCACAATTCGCGGCCGGACATGAGATCTGTGCCCTGACTGACCGGCTCGTACCAGCCAAAGGACAGGGAGGAGTAGAAACAGGTATTGCGATAGGAGTGCTGGAGGGAAGCCACGGAAGGCTAGCCGCAAGAAGTGGTATGGCTAGCAAGATGGGAATAGCAGTGGGCGGTGGTGTAATAGATGCAGATTACACTGGAGAAGTCAAGGTCATACTCGGATATCATGGACAAGCGGACCGCTCATATAAAGCGGGAGATCGGATAGTGCAACTCATAGTTGAGAAAATTGCTGAAGCCGACGCCATGGAACTAGATGATCTAGGAACACCTGAGAGTGGAGAAAAGGGCTTTGGGACAAGCGACCTAAGCCCCAAGCGATCAATCACGGCTAATGCAGAGGGAATAAAGATATGCTTCCTTCAAGCAGAAACAAGCGATAATGAATTCTTTAGCGCAACCGATATTGGTTATCATCCACGGTTAAAGAGAGAAAGATAAATGTTATCCAGCGCTCATGTCAACGCAGCCTTTACACACATGATGAATGATGCGTTGCTTGACAAGATAAAAGTGGCTGGAAAGGAGGATGAAAAGTGGCAAGAATGAGGCCGTGAACTGGTAAGGCTAAGAGAGTGAAAAGAAGATGCCGGACGAATGGAAGGAGAAAGACGTGTTACTCTATTACAAAAATCGATTGTACATCCCGGAAGACGAAGCCCTACAAACAGAGATAGCCCAAGGCTGTCACGACGCCTTAGTCGCAGCGCAGTTTGGCCAGAAGACTATCGAGATAGTAATGAGAGATTTTTATGGGAGAGGGCTCGCGGAATGCATTTGTGACTATGTACGATCCTGTGCCGAATGCCAACACAGTAAATCCACATGGCATGCGAAATATGGACTACTTCAACCTTTTGGAAGTACCCTTTGCCCCCTGGACCCCCATATCGCCAGCCTTCATTACCTGGTTACCAGAATCCCAGGGTAAAACACCGATAATGGTGTTCATTAGACCAATTCACAAAAATGGCAGACTTTATTGCCCTCCACCAAAACACGACGGCAAAAGACGTTGCGTAGACCTTCCTTCGGGAAGGTGAGAAACTTGACGCATTGCCGACAGAGATCATATCGGAAATGGACACGATGTTTGCCTGCAAATTTTGGGAGTCCTTGTGCAAAATGGTAGCAGTGAAAGGACGCATGTCAAGGGCTGACCACCCTCAAAGTGACAGACAAACCGAAAGAACCAACCAAGTACGGGAAGGTTACTTACGAATGTTTGTCAACTATGATCAGAATGACTGGTACTAACTGTTGCCGTTAGCAGAACATGCCTACAATAACTCAGGGACAAACGCTCATAAAATAAGCCCCTCCTTTGTGAACTACGGCTTTTACCCACAAACTGAATGGATGAAAGAGAGAGAAGCTCATAACCCCGGGGCGGCAATGTATCCCCACTGGATGCAGGACATATATCAACAAGCAAAACAGACCCTAGAAAACATGCGGGAATCCATGGAGAAATATTAGGACTGCAAGGTGACAAAGCAACCTGACATCGAGGTCGGCGACTTGGTAATCTTGAATGCCAAAAGCATCTGTATCAAGGGACTGTCGAAGAAGTTGAGTCCAAAGCTGTATGGCCCCTTCAAAGTTCTAGAAAAGAAAGGAAGTCGGGCATCCAAGCCGGAAATATCCCCATGGTGGAAAATTCCTCAGGTGTTTCATGTTTCCCTGTTGGAACCCTATCGATCCTCGAACAGAGCAGAAGGCGAACAACCACCATGAGATCTCGAAGACATTGGGGGAGATGTAGAGTGGGAGGTAGAAAGGACCGTCAAGAGTGAGATGATATCTCACAAGTGAAGGGTTCGAGCAAGGAATAAAGCGATGAAAGAGCAACCGTATTTCGTGAAAGGCAAAGGCGGAGTGGAGGATGCAAATACTAGGGAGCACCCAGAAAGGATGAAGAACGCGGAGGAAGATGTGGAAAGGTTTCATTGAAAAGGGTGGGAGATGCCGGGTCCGGGAGAGGTTGAGTAACATATGAAAGGTTTTCCATTGGTGGCCAAGCAAACGCTGGTGGTTTTCACTCCTACTATGTGGAGCGCAAGAGGGAAGTTAGATTGTATAATAGATATAGAGTAATCGGGAGGAACACTTCGAAGAGGGGACCTCGTGTTAGGCGCACGGACTCCCCATAAGAAATCGTAGGGCAAGGTTACCCTGCCTTGACACGCATGAGCTTGGAAGGAAAAAGATAACACCCCCCTCCAGCCCCGGCGGTGGGACGGCGCGTCATCACGAGGTGGGTGGCTAGTGGCGTCCGAACACCAATGACGACGATCATTGGAACACAGCTGATAAGACCGTATACGTCGCAGCCATCGGTCCGACTGTATTCCGTTCACAGGGTAGACGAGGGCAGACCCCCGGTCACCTGATGCAGGTCGAAACAGGTGAATCGGATGACGGCGCATAAGGTTACAGACACTTGATGACCCACAGTCAGAAGGCTCGGTCAAAGGTAACGGGACGCTTCGCACCAAAGTTAGTCCCCTCATACCTACAAAGACGCTTAGGGTAAGAACGAGGTAACTATGCCCAGTAAGTGGATTGGGTGGATCTACAAAGAACGTGGTGGCACAGGATGGAGTCCGAGGGAAAAGGCCCACAGGCGCGATGCCCACGAACTGTCATGTAATGCGAGAAGACTAGAATACGACATGTGGTCGCATGCCAAATTCTCAACAGAACCAAGAAAAGAAGACTGGCCATCTTGTGTATGGCGAGTTAAAACTACCCCCAGTGACCACCGGGGCAAGACAATTTGTAACCATTGTGTCCTGAGATAAATGGTTAAGCTACACTTGTCGTGGCCTGCACACCAGCAGGAATAACGGAAGCGCAGACCGATAAGTTAGCCATGGGAGAAAAAGATGTGATAGCGAGTATTCAGGGTCTACCAGTGTTCGCACTCAGGTGAAGTTCACAGAATTGTGGACGCAGTACTTAGTTAGCATAGAGTTGGCATGTATACCGCGATTACTGCGACGAGGAATATAAATATCCAAGCATCTTCACTGCTACTAGAGATAACCAGGACGGAGAAGAGATCTTATCAATATAATAAGTTTTTATCTTATCGTTAGCAATACTTGGACGATCGATCCCAACGAGTACCCTTATATCTTGCTTACATTACTGATCTCTTCTTAGCGAGTTCTCTGATATAAAGCTATCCAGGTCTTCGCTATCGGAATACCTCACCCCGAAGCTACCATTTCACAGTATGACCTGGATCTCTTCTGTGTAATCTGCGGCTATTCCACCACAGCCCACTGCTATTCCCATCCTGCTAGCCATACCACTCGTTGCAACCAGCCTTCCATAGATTCCTTCCGGCCGTCCTATCTCAATACCCGTTTCAACCATTGACTGTTTCTTGACTGGTAGCAGCCCGACTGTCAGGTCCTAGATGTCATGACCAGCCCCGAATTGTGATCCCTTTGTCAGAATTATTGCCTTGCCCGAGACTCTCATTATTCTCGGGCTTGTTGACTCCCGTTTTGCCAGGGTGAGGGCTGTCCCTGCACTCTGTTTTTGATGAATTGCTTAAATTTGGCAATCTTCAGTTTTCAAAATTGACGGTTCGCTCTGGCGAGCTCTCTCCTCAGGATGGTACTCCGGCTGTCTGCTTAATGCGTCTGGCTTGCCGCCCCTGCTTCGCGCTCTTTAGACTATCTTGAAGTTATGGTTCTTTAATTCTTGGGCCCATCGAATTTGCCGTGGCTTACAGGTCTTTTTGGTCAAAAAGGACAGTAGGTTATGATTGTCGGTGTATACCCTCACCGGTTCTTCTTCACCCACAAAGTATCACTTACATTCCCTGAAGGCTTCCATTATCGCGAGTAACTCCTTATTGTGGATGTCGTAATTTCTTTTAGTGCTATTCAACTTGCGAGAATGAAATGCTACCGGGTGAAGCGGTCTTCCTTGGTATTGAGACAATACGCATCTGAGCACAAAATGACTCATGTCTGTCTCTACTACCCTCTTCCTTCCTGGGTAAAAATGCCATAATATTGGTGCCATTGTGAAGCGTCGCTCCGGCTCCTCAAATGCCACCTCCTGCTCCCTTCCCCACTGAAAATCTTTTGGGTTTCCCTTTAGCGTCTTAGTTATTGGCTTACGAACTCGTGAGAAATCTTTAATGAATTGTCGACAAAGGTTTGCAAATCCAATGAAGATTTGGACTCCTTTAACCGATCTTGGGTGGGCCCAATTTTGCACACTTTTCACTTTCCTATCACTCATGGTGACTCCACTTGTCTTGACAATGTATACTAGGAATTCAAGCTCTTCCTGGTGAAACACCAACTTGTTGAATGATACTGCTAGGTCATGTTGTGCGAGTTGGTCCAGGACATCTTGGACCAGGTTGATATTGGCTTCCATATTTTCGGAATATATGAGGATGTCTTCTAGATAAACGACCACTCTACGCTTCTCGGAAACTTCCTACCCCCCCCTACATTTCACATACTTTCGAAACTTTGCCCCGCTTTGCGTCCGCGTCAAACCCATCGCCTACATTTTCTCAAGCCCTGCCACTGCCTGTATGGCAAACCCTCACCAACTCCCCCCTGGCAACACTGCCTTTGGCAGGTTATTTGGCTGGTGCCTCTCCTGTGCCCACGCGCTCGTCTACGCCTGCCGTTGACTACCCTCAAGCCTTCATGGCAGAACAACTGGCCCTCGCCCGGTCTTCCCTGCGCGTCAACCCCCGCGACCTCCCCGACCTTTACCAGGACATCTTGTCCAGGCTCATCCGGTCAGAAACAGCGACTCTCACCCTCCTTTCCCAGCTCGTAAGAGGGCTGGTAGCTGTCTGACATGAACTTTCCAGGGTCACCCAGAAGCTGACATCCCTCGCTGAAGAAAACGAGGCATTGAAGCAGGAGCTCCACTACCTCTCCTCACAAATTGCAAACCTCCCGCTCCCCCAGTCTCCGCCCCCCAACTAGGACCTCGCCATCCTCCAATCAGCGATCAGGGACCTGTCACATCGGGTGAGAGCCCCTGTACCCCCTCTCCCCCAGGCACCGGCCCCCACGCCCCCCTCCCACTAGGCAAGGGAAAGAAATGGCCCGAGCACCTCCCTCCCCTCCCCCCAACCCAGATGAGGATCCTAAATACCTCATCCGTTACTACAACACAAATCTTGGCAGGGCTTTCTTTCACCCGGAGCGCTACGCACAGATCTTCCCCCACTCCTGCGAAGCCGGTGAGTTCAGAAAAGGGGCTTATGATCTAGCCTCTTTCACCGCCTGCCACCTCCACTGCAACTACACCTCCTCGCCCTTGTATGCCCAGGCTGCCTCGTGCCCCGGCTCGGGTGGAAAGATGACGAAAGCCGCAAAGTGCCCTTCCGCTCAACAAGTTGCGAGTGTGGCTGCCCCCCTGATTAAAAAGGGTCCGCCCTCCCTCCCCAGTACACAACAACGTTTCTTGGCTCCTCGCCTTTCCCCAGCCCCTCACCTGGACGCTCCCGCAATTGCAGCGACCTTCCCCGACATTGCAGCTTGCATACTTTGCGAATCCAACTACCTACTACCCCGTGGGTTCTCTGCATCGTTAAACGTTCGCTCAGCTATTTCACTGACAGTAACTGACAAGGAAACACCAGCCCCGTCCTCCGCGCCCTACTTCGAATTCTTCACAAGGTCCCTATACTGGTCCTTCCTTGTGGGTGAAAACCCCGGAGCCCTGTTCGTCCGAGCCCCTACCGCCGTACAATTGGCAATACACACCCTCCCTCTCCGTTTCCTCCCCCAAGATGCGGAGGAACTATTCCCCTACCTCAGGCACGCAATCCTCAATGACAAAGCGACCCCGATTCTCTCAGCCCGGTACCTTAACCCGAGCTGAGACTCTAGGGGCACAAAGCAGGCCACTTCGGTGGTTGTCACCACTGACCAGCAGCACATTGCGGCCCTTACTTCCGGCATCGTCATCCTCTCCCAGAAACGCAACGTCAAACTGGCCTTCTCGGCAAGCCGCTCCTCTCAGTGTACAAACTACTGGAGATACTGACACGCTACTCAGCGATGCCCTGCCACCCACCCGATGTGCCCCATTTGTCCGCTTCACCATACTCGCGTGGCACACAGATGTGAGAACCCAACCTGCCCCCGGAGCGGGAACAATAAGCCAGTCCCGTCCTGTTACCCGAACCCCCCCCCCCCATTGCTGCAACTGCCGTCATGACCACACTGCCACCTTCAAAGAATGTCCGGCTCGATCTCAGCCTATTGTCCCCTCCCGACCTCGTAGCCCTGTGCCCCAGGGTCAAGACCCCATGGATGTGGTCGTCGATCGCAACGAAGTCCCATCTACGCCCCCGGGTGGGGCGGGTCCCAGTCAGATGGACCTCGTAACCCCCAGACAACCCCCTCCGGCAGGCCCTCCACACCCCGCATCTACTCAAGCCTTTGGCGGTCCTCTCCCCCTGGAGGAATCAAGCCCCTTCCCAGTACCCTCAGCCCGTCGGGAACGTTCCGGAAATGAGTAACTCGCCCCTCCCTTCCAGCAGGAGGCAGGCCTCCTTCCTCTCCCACCTTTCTGTCATCCAACATAACTACATTGGGAGCTAGGATGTTTTTCTTTCCTTGTTTGAGTCTTTCAAAGAGTGTGCACATACCCCGCGGTGGTCCTCCTTCAGGACCCTGCGGTTACCCAGGCCTGCCTGCCCTCCTTTAATGGTTTTGTGCCCTGTTTTCCGCCTGTCAGGAAGCCCAGGGTGCCATCCTATATCCATCGTTCCTTTCTTGCTTGTTTTTCGGTGTTAGCAAGGTTCACGGACAGGGTTGACGTGATGTCCCTCTACGTCTCCTCCCAGAAACCTGTTTGTGGTTCCCAGTTCCACTCCTTTAGGCTGGACAATGCGTACTGCATAAACTTGGCGGATTGTCGAGTCCATTCCATCCCCCCAGAATGCCTCTTCCCTGACACGGGGATCCCGCTCTTGGTAGTTGGAGACTTGAAATCCACAAGCCCCTAGCTCACGCGCTGCCCTCTTTTTCATATCAGGAAGTCTCCTCCTCCGCCCCATACTTCGCTTTAGCCCCGTTGTGTGGTTTCGCCGTACTAAACTCCCCAGGCATGTACACAAAGTTCCCTCGCGCGTGAAAGGCACGCCCCTCTGTTATCGACCTAGCATTCGCCAACCCCCTGCTCCTACCCTAGGTCAAGGGTTGGGAGACCTCGCTCCCCGCAAGGGGGTCCGACCATGTCCCCATCACGATACCACTTGCCTCTCCGTCACCGGATCTGGCCCCGCTTCGCCTCAGGTGGGACCACACGGAGTGGGAGGTGCTCTCTCCCATCGTCAAAGAATTCAGAGTTCCCCTCCCTCCACCGTGTGTCTCCCCTATAGTCCTAGACGACTAGTTCACTGGAACGCTCCACTGCCTTACGGGCCTCCGGAAAGACCACATCCCAAGCTCATGCCCTTCCCATCGCTCCAAACCTTGGTGGTCCCCCCACCTCACCACCATGCACCGCGCTTATCATAAGGCGGCGAGGGTGACCCGCAAACATGGAACCATGGCCATAAGGAAACTGGCGAACGTTTCCAGGTCAGGGTATTTTAAGGCAATCAAGGTCGCAAAAAACAAGCACTGGTGCTCCGTCTTGCTCTCTGCCACCCCCCAGAATCTTTGAACAGCGCAGAGGTTCGCCTGACGCCGCGCGCCCACCCACTTTCCCTCCCTCCTTGGGACTGAAACCCCGGAACAAATGAACAAGGCCCTGTTGGGCTAATCTTTCCCCCCAAAGCTGGATTCTGTCCTGCCCCAAGGCTGAGGCCTCACCTTTCCGCACACCCCCTCACCAGCGAAGAAATCACCTCCCCGTTCTGTAAGTCCTCCTCCTCATCGGCCCCCGGCCCCAACGGCATCCCCTACCTCACTTGGAAGTCTGTAAACACGATTAACCCGTCTATCCTCCTCCAACTCCTCTCCCCCGAAATCTCCCTCGGATACCATTCGGCCTCGCTCAAAGTGGTGAACAGAGTGGTACTTGACAAACCTGGAAAGCCCCCTTACGAGTCGCCCTCTGCCTTCATGATTATCGTCCTCCTCCGCAGGGTCTCAAAGATGCTGGAAAGGATAGTTGCGGCGCGCCGGCTCCTTTTAGGCCGCTCAAAGTGCCTGATTAACCCTAACACATGCGGCTCCCTCCCTGGGCGGAGCACATACGATGCCTGCCTCACCCTCATGAACGACGTGAAAACCCTGCAAAGGCCGCCCCTGAAGGTGTCCTACCTGTTTTTGGATATCATACCTGGCATCAATAAAGTCACAAACACTGCACTAGCCCGCATCCTAAGGGAGGGCGGCATCTCCCCTTACGTGGTCTCCTGGGTCTCTTCATTCCTGGGTGAACGCAGCTACACACCGGCCTCCCATGGCGCCCCAGGCATCCCAGCCCCTGTCAACCCCGGGGCCCCCCAGGGCTCCCCCATCTCTCGCCTCCTCTTTCTCATATACGTTGCACCTCTTCACTTCAGGATCCCGTGGAGCATGATGCTTTCCTAAGTGGATGATTTTGCCCTGACCGCCGCCCCACTTCCCTATAGGGGGAACATCTGCTGCCTCGAGAGGCTGTTCAACACCATCCAGGCGAGGGCAGTCGATTTGTTAATATCCTTCTCCGTCCCCAAATCAGAGCTTATACATTGAAGTAGCCCCAGCCAGAGACACTCGCAGTGGTGCCTCTCGCCGATATACCTTGACGGGGAACCTTTCCACCCACGGGACTCCCTGCGGTGGTTAGGGTATTGGTTCACGCCATCCCTGTCCACGTCAACCCACTTCTCACCCCACCAGGCGCTGGGCCAAGGGGCCTTTGCCCTCATCAGACCCCTGAGGCCCCCCTGGGCGGGGCTCACCCCCCACCTATGCCACAGCCTGGCAAAATCACTTGTCGCGCCCCTCCTCCTTGACTGGGTGGACCGCTTCACACCCAATGCGGGCTCCATCTCAAGGCTCAACACCTTCTGGCACAAGGTGCAGAGGTGGGCCACCAAATGTTTCTCGTCAATCCCCATCGGCATCTTGGCTATCGAATCCTGCCTACCCCCCGTTCTCCTCCTGGTGTCTCAACAACAGAGACTGGCCGCACTCGGCACAGTCTGCTCCCCACTGGTGGTCAACCCTGCGACAGAACGCCTACACCAATCTTTCCCCTCCCTGTCCTCGCACCGGACCCTGCATAACTCAAGGGCCCACACCAGAGGCCTCTCGTCGGTCTACCTTACCCGAGGCTGGAAGACGCCCCCCGCCAGTCCCCACCCCTTCGGAACCACCTCCCTGTGGACGCAGTGGCTCACAGGACCATCCCCTTCACAGGAGGCCTTTCCAAGGTGCCAATGACCAACTCACACCTGGTCCCCGAAGGGTCGGCCCTCCTCCCCCCACAATCCCTCATAATGAGCACGTACACCGTCCTAAAGAATAGGGTCCGGGAGGCACTCATCGAAGACTGGTCCCAGCTGTTCCGCCCTCCTGCCTCCGGTGACCACCCCACAGCCCTACACCCTCGACCCTTTATGGGCCTGTGCAAGTTCGTGGCGGGACGGATGCACCAAATGAGAGCTGGAAAAAGCTACCTGGCTGTACACCCCTTATACAGAGCCCCCCAGGCCAATCCCTCCTGCCTCCGCTGCGGTTTTGAACCTGAGATGTTCGAACATGCCATCCTCACATGCCCCTCTGGCCAAGGTCCCCACACACGCCTCCTCCACGGCATTACGGATGTCGGTCATGAGGCCCCCCTCTGGTGCTCCCCCTCTCTACTGAAAAGGCTCGCCACCTATATCACACTCACCTCCACGGGTTTCCCTGTAACAATGTTCCCACCTACCACCCCCGCCTCTTCCCCTCCCTTCCTCCTATCTCCCCTGAACCCACCACCCCCCATGTTTCGAGTATTTTCCTTACCCAAGGTTTAAATGTAGTGAGTTCAGGTTTTCTTTCCTGTAGGTTATGTTGGCTTTCCTTTCCTATAAGTTGTTTTAACTTTACGTTCCTTACTGTTAGAGTGGCCCTATGGCCCTGCAGCGGAGAACGCCCCGTGAGAGTGGATATTCACTGGTGCCGTGACTTTCTTTTGTTTTTGTTTGAATTTATAGGTTGTGTTCTCTCCATAGCTCGCGCTGTATCAGACTTTTTATACCTAAAACAATGAACGCATGATTACAAAGCAAAGAAAAAAAGAGAAAATAATGATAGACGACTACTCCCGGGTCCAAGAATTCCCTTAAGATTTGTTTGATCATTGTGTGCAAAGTAGCGGGAGCGTTGAAAAGCCCGAAAGGGATGACCTTATATTCATATTTTCTGTGCCGGCTCCAAAAAGGCTTTTTGGGTTCATCGCCTTTTCTCATTCGAATAAGGTGATATTGATCTTTTTGGTCAAGCTTCGTAAACACTTTTGCTCCAGCAACACAGTCGGGGAGGGGCTCATCCCTGAGCGGTAGAGGGTAGTTATTCAGGATTGTCAGCTTATTGTGGTTCGTATAGTCTACGCACAGTCGTAGACTTCCATCTGGCTTTGTGACAAAAAGCGTTGGAGCCCCATACGGGGTTTCACTATCCACAATCTTTCCCACTGCCAGCATTTTCTTTAAGTATTGCTCCAGCTGGTTTAGCTGGTGTGCTGAGATCGGATAGATTGGGCCCCACGGGGGTTTCGCCCCTTCTTTAAGATTGATGGCGTGATCCAAGGTCCTTCAAGGTGCCAACAGCTCCGCTTTTTTCTCTTCAAAAAGCTCATTAACTGCCCATATGGTTTTGCCAGGGTCTGCACCTGTACTCCTCCTTCATCCTCCCAACTTATTCTTCCCAAATACTAGGCTTCTTCGTCTTAAGCCACAATCGCATTGGACTCAAATGCATCAGCTACTCGCTTATCTTCTACATGAGCCTGCACTTCCTATCATTGAAAACCCCCGTTGTCGGGTTCACTATGTTCATTAGGAGGTGCTCGTCATGCCACCACCCGAGCGGTATGATTAAATCATATTTTCCTGCGTTCCTGATTTCGCAGGATATCATGCTTCGGTGACTATGGGCACTGATTTCTAGTAGGACAGTGTGGGTATAGAAAGACCCGCGGTAGGCGCTGTTTCACTATCGAAAAATCTGATCTTTAACTGTGATTCCCAAGCTTCGGTCGTGATTTCAAGCGCTCGTGTGGTATCCTGGTTCATGACAAAGATATTTGAACCAGAATCTAGACGTACGTGTATCCGGTGTCCTTTTCCCTGAATTGCAATCAATGCCTTCCCCTCAGGGCAGGTGTAATGATTTGCTTTTTTAATGGGTCTTCAGCTTTGGCTCAGGTCTTGATGAAATCTTTTCATCGTGGTGGATTTATGTAATGTGGGGGTATGTTACCGTGCCTGCGCAGTTTCAGCTCTTGAATCCTCCTCCGACAAACTTTTACTATCAGCATCTAACTTTTGAATATCGCGCAGCCCACTACGAGGGGTCTTTATCTCCTGCCGCGGAGTCCCCATATTACCGGCGTGGTTCACCAGAGTACCCCTGAAGTTGGCGACTAGGTTGTGCCGTCCTTTATTATCCACTTATCCCTCATCTGAGGCTGTCTCCTCCGAGGAATCCACGATAACCTATCACATAGGAAACCACCCATGACCAGGAAACCACCCACATGGAAAACCAAATTTACCTTTGATTAACTCTGTTAACAATTGAGATACACCCTGGAAAATTAATCAGCAAGTACTTTCAGGTATGCAGTGTTTGAATATGTAATTATTATTTCATAATCCAAAATTGGCTGTCTTGTATAATCATTTTAAGACTAATTATCTAAAATAAATCACTAATTGCTCTAAACAGTATAAAAGTCAAAAATTTACAAAAACTATCCTTTTTGTTAAATAGAGGGATTGTAAAGTGACTAATCAAAAGTGTTGGTGATGGGCGCCTTTCACACCAAAAATGGCCCTTCCAAAGGGTTTCTTACCCAAGTTTCTCTAGCAAACCGGGATGGCAAACTTTCTAGAAACCACCTAAGTAGTTATATATATCTCTCAAGATTATTCTCTATTATTTACAGAGTCTCCTGACACTTCCTTCTCATTGTACACCTCATCAAAGATGGGAATCTTGTTGGTAAGTGGTTGCTGGGGCAATTATCTTAGTAAATTAGCGAAAATAATAACTTTCAAGAAATGGTAGAACAGTACAAGCCACTAGGATCTTCAGTTGATAATGAGTATACTTGAAATTAATTATGAGATATTACACAGATGAAGAGACTTTAAACCAGAAGTTTGGGGAATAGAGATCTAGTTTCTGGTGAGATATCAATAATTTAAAAGTGGAGCTTTCACCCATTTTTGGTGTGAAATAGGGGAATTCCCAAGACTTTTGATTAGCCACTTTAAAAGTCTTACTTGATCTAAGTTATAAATTTTTTACATTAATTTATAGCTAGTTTTCATACTTATAATAACTAATAGCAAGTAGAAAACAGTACACAAATTCAATCAACTTGATACTATG
>Ga0307509_10005083_pt1 | contig 18495 bp, 14 predicted proteins | sample 10_EM_MG_FD_202245 | JGI IMG/M metagenome (GOLD analysis project Ga0307509, IMG submission 202245) | Populus trichocarpa ectomycorrhiza microbial communities from riparian zone in the Pacific Northwest, United States - 10_EM | ecosystem: Host-associated > Plants > Roots > Unclassified | place...
GACGCGACCGATGACGCGACCGATGACGCGACCGATGACGCGACCGATGACGCGACCGATGACGCGACCGATGACGCGACCGATGACGCGACCGATGACGCGACCGATGACGCGACCGATGACGCGACCGATGACGCGACCGATGACGCGATCGATGACGCGATCGATGACGCGATCGAAGCTGCAGCTGGCGATTGGACTGGTAGCCTGCCGACCTGCCGACCTGGCGGTTGGCGAACGCCGCGCCGGTGGCGCTGACGACAGTGGTGTACAAGTCGCCCGCCATGCGCATGGCTGACGCCGTCGGGGCGAGGTGTTGATCCCGAGCGAGACGGCGAGCGCGGCGAACTATCCATCGCGACGGGACCTCGGGAGATCTACGGGTGGCCTGTGGACGGGTAGCGCTCAGCCGCAGCCGGATCAGCGGATTCCGAGGTTCATCGCGCCAGCAACGTCCCACCGCCCACAGTCCAGATGCCCGCGCCTACGCTCCCTTCGCTGAACATCTCTGATATCCAGGAATTCGGAGATCGATAGTATTCGGCGCATCGCCGTCGATCACGACGGGGTACCGCGCGCAGACGAGGGCGATCGCTGCATGTGGTCTCCGGTCGGAAAGCCCCATGTGCTATCCGCTCTCAGGCGATCAATATCCCAAATGTTCAGGAACAGGAGCCAGGTGCGGACTACCGTCCATAGGCCACCCGTGGATCTCCCGAGGTCCGTGGTTCGCCTGGCAGCTTGACGAGGCATGAACACCGGTATCCCAGAGTCGCGAACATCAAGATGAGTAACTGAGAACCACGACGGAGGCAGCGGAACGGCGCATGATCCGGCTTCCAGCGTGTCCGACCGGTATTGCCCAAGCGCCCACGTGCGCCCCTGCGGCCCGCCGCGGCGTCACCGCATCCGGGCTGCGAGGATCGCGGCGACCCGGTGATAGAGGGTGTAGAACTCGTTGTCGGTGAACCCGGCGCCGCTGTGGAACAGCCCCAGGTTCAGCGGCGCGCCGTCCATGAACATGTCCTCGCGATCGTAGTGGCCGAGCACGTCGGCGTGGTCCGCGACCACGATGCCGGCTAGCTCGTCCGGATCGTCGGGGTCGACGAGCTGGCGCGCGCTGTTGACCACGCCATCGTTGGCCAGCTCGTCGAACACCGGGATGTCCTTGCTCGAGCAGATCGCGCTCGCGGCGCGCTCGCGCAGCAAGACCATGGCCCGGGTCAACAGCTCGCTCGATGGCGCACCGGTGATCGTCGAGGTCAGGCGGTAGAGGTCATGGAAGAACGGATCGGCGGTCGGCGATAGCGGGGCGACCGTCACGAAGCTGCGCAGCATCACCTCACCCTTACCCCAGTGCCGCCGGGTCGCCGCCATCGCGCGCGGCGCGAGGTCGTCGATCAGGCCGCGGTGGCGCGCGACCGCGGTCACGAACCGCAGGATATCTTGCAGCCGCGACAGCGCCGGCGTGTAGAGCACGCTCGACTCCGAGCTCGCCAGGCCCCACAGATCGACCAGCTGGCGGGCGAGCGACGGCAGCACCGCGACCTGCTCGATCGGGGAGGATGAGAGTTGCTTCAACGGATCAGCGAGCAGCTTGGCGAGCGGCGCATTCGACAGGCACGTGCCGTGGTGCGGCGCGGCGATGCCGACTACCGTGGTGATCCGGGCGCGCATGCGCTCGGCATCGATGCTCCAGTGCTTGTGGACCAGCGGCCGAGCGCAGGTCAGTAGCTGGGCATCGACGCCACCCGCGCTGTGGCCGACCAGGTGGAGCCGCCCCACGCCGCCCATGCGCTCGCACAGGCCGGTGAGCGAGTTGGCGAGCCAGCGCTGCCGGTTCGCCAGGTGATCGGTGGGCAGCGCCGAGACCGGGATCACCGGGATGGTGCGGCCGGTCATCGCCTCCAGCGCTCCGCGCAGGGTGGCGACGACACGCTCGGCGAAGTAGTAAAAGCCACCCAGCCGGGAGAACCCCAGAAAGCCCGGGACGAGCACGACGACATCATCGAATCTCATGGCTCAGCTCACCGTGGCATCGCTGGAGATCGAACCGGAGGCGCGCACGGCGCCGCGGCGCGCGAGCCGCTCGAGGACGCGGGCGGCAATGCACGACACGATGGCGATCACCATCGCCACCCCCAGCACGCGGACGAAGCCATCGAAGATGATCACGGCCGCGGTGACGAACGTGACGAGCACCAGGGCGCGCGCACAGACCCGCTCGATCGCGAGCCAGCGTGCGTCGCGCCGCGCGAACCAGCCCGCCGCGACATCGAAGCTCCACAGCGCGGTGACCAGGAAGTTGTTGGTGGCGATCACCGGGCCCTGCGCGGCGTAGGTCCTGGCGATGCCAAATCCGTACTTCACGCCAAATGCGTAGTAAAAGTGCACGAGGTAGGCGGCGAGCGCGAACGTCCAGGTCAGCAACTCCCATTGTCCGGCGCGCGTGCGCGGGAATACGAACAGCGACAGCGCCACCGCCGCAAACCCGAGCGCGATCCAGCTCGCGTAGATCATCCGGCTGTGATCCAGGGTGTCGGACTGCTCGGCGGCCAGCAGCGCCACCGATAGCAGGATCGCGAACGGCACGAACGTGGACGTAACGGCGGTCAGTGACATCGTCGGTCGCATCAGGTCCCCCTACTCCTTCAGATCGTCTTCAAGTACGCGAGCAGATCTTCGAGCGCCGCCTGGTTCCACCCTGGACCCTGGTAGCGCCATGGATAGTCGTGTCCGGCATTCGAGTTGCCAGCGCGCGCGGTATCGAACCGATAGTAGCGCTTGGGATCGGCGGCCGCCGGCGAGATCAACCCGGCGGCCACCGGATCATAGGTATTCGCGCCGCGGAACACCACCGGGCGCCGCGGCTGGAGCTGGATCAGCTCGGCGAGCGTGAGGACGCTGCCGTTGTGGAGAAACGGCGCGTGGCTCCACGCCGAATGGAGCGGCGTGTTGATGTAGCCGCGCGTGGTGCCCAGCGGCCCGGGGCGCAGGTCGGCGCGCCGGGGTTTCAGCGGGTTGCCGTCCAAGAAGAAGGCGACCAGCGAGTCAGGCAGCGTGTCCATGTAGCGGAAGCTCACGCGCTGGGCATCCGTGCCGAGCTCCGCCACCGGTGTGATCTCGCCTTGCTGGGCGCCCTTGATCCAGCGGCCCGCCTCGGGATGGCCGTGGCAGCGATCGCAGTGCTCGCGGTAGACCGCCGCGCCGCGCGTGATCGCGTCGTGGTCGAGCCCGGCAAACTCGGCGGGGAACAGCTTCGCATACGACGGCCCGTCGAGCGTCAGCGTGAACGCGATCGAGCGAGTCACGCCGTCGCTGATATCGGGAAGGATCAGGTTGTCGGGGGTCGCGCCGACCGCGACCGCGGCCAGCACGCTGCGCGTCAGGCGATCGCGCACGCTGCCGTCGAACTGCCCCCACTCGCGATCTTGCTGCTGGTACAGCGTCGGGATCTTGCAGTAGGCGCGATCCGTGGCAGCTGGCAGGTCAAGCACGTTGCGCACGAGGTTGCGAAACGGCTGGGTGCGCGACGGCCCGTTCGGCAGCAGATCCGGATCCCGGAGCTGCGCGCCGTGGTACGGCAGATCGGTCTTCGGGAGATTGGCCTTGAGCGTGGTGCGCGTGGTCGCGAGCCAAAGCCGCACCAGCAGCGACTCGGTCAGCGTGAGGCCGTGGCCGTACTTCTCGCGGGTCCTGTCTTCGATCGCCTCGATCGTCAGGCGCTGCTCGTCGAGCACCGCGGTCTTGAACGCGTCGACCCAGGCGATGAAGTCGAGCGAGATCGTGCCCATGCCCAGCACGATCGTGCCTGGATCGTCGTCGGTTCGCTTGACGAGCGCGGTGTGGCACAACGAGCAGTTGAGGCCCACGAAGTCGACCGGTGACGGCGAGCCCGAGCGCGGGCGATGGCGCGACACGCTGAACCCCATGGGCAGCCCGTCGCCGGGCCCCGGCCTGCGGATCAGGCCGAACTGGTCGATCCAGTCCCCGGCAGCGGCGCCCCCGGGCTGGAACTGGTCCGGGAACAGATCGAAGATCACGCGGTACACTGGCAGCGGCATGATCTCGGTGCCGGTCGAGGCCGCGTAGAACGCTGCCTCCGGGGTCGCCGGCGCCGGCGAGCTCCACGTCCGCTCGAGCACGACGAGGGTCAGCGTGGAGAGCAAGAGCAGCGCGGACAGCGCGAGGGCCGTGCGCTGCCCCCAGCTGATCCAGCGCGCGGCAAGTCCTGTCGATTCGGTGGTCACGAGTCTCGATCACTCCCCCGCGGCGCCGCCGTGCCACAACTGCTCGTGCTCGGCTTGCGTCTCGCTGTAGCCGTCCTTGTAGAGGCTATCGTAGTACTTCAGATCCAGGTGATGGGCCTGAACCCAGATCCCGGGCACGTAGATCGCGTCGACGTGGGCGGGAAACCGGCCGTAGGTATCGTAGATGTAATTGCAGACGTCTTTCACACAGGCCACGATCTCGGGCTTGTAGTGCGGCACGGCGTCGATGAACTGCTTGGCCTTGCCCGGCTTGAATACCTGGTCGAACTGGCGAGCGTCGCGATAGACCCCGCCGGGGCCGTACTTCGATTCGATGAGCGCGTCGACCGCGGCGTCCATGTTGGCTTGATAGGGTGGGCACAGCCCCTCGATCAGGCCGTCGAGCCCCACCGGGTTGGGCTGCCAGGCGGGCAGCGGCGTGATCGGCCGGAGCAGCGTGCGCCGCAAGAAGTTGCGCGGCTGCTCGTAGCGGAAGCCGAGGCCGGGTCCGTACTTGCTGCGGTAGTCGGGATGGCCGAGCGCGAGCTGGCCGATGAACCCGGCGTGGACCCAGCCGCCGAGCCCCATCGCCTGGATCATGAGCAGGACGTTCTGCACCAGCAGATCGGCCTCGATGTGAATCCGGAACGTCCCGGTGCTGCCGAGCGGGATCGGCAGGTCCTTGTTGAGGAACTTGCTCTTGACCCAGCGCGATACACCCGCGGTGCGATAGAAGTTCCAGTCGTCGATGAACGTCGGCCGGAACCCATCCGGCTCACTCAGCAGGTACATCATCCCGTTGATGTACTGGCGTGTCAGATCGACGACCGGAAACAGCATCGTGCTGCCGGGGACGTTGGAGACATAGCGATTGCGGCCGAAGTAACACGGATACTCGCGCGCGAAATCGAGCCGCTTGTCGAGCACGCGGCGCTTGCATGCCTCGGCCAGCGCGATCAGCCCCTGCGGGGTGAGCTCGCCGCGCAGCGCGTCCGGGGGGATGTCCTTGGGCCGCTGCAGCAGGTACGTGCCGCTGTCATTGATGAGGAAGAAGTGGGTGGCTTGCGCGTTGTCGGGACTGCTCGCAGAGCGCCCCAGCACCTGCATCATCGGCGAGCCGACCAGATCTTCGCCGGTCTCGGTCTTGAACGGCATGTCCGGCATCGTCACGCCGGTCACGCCGGTGGCCAGGATCAGCAGCGCCTCCTCGAGCGCGGTGAGCGGTTGCGGTTGCTCGGTCGACTCGTAGCTCAGGCTGCCGGCCCACACCGCCGGGATCCCGCGGCTGATCCGGCGCGACCGGCGATGGGTCAGCGCGTCGAACAGGGAGTAGCGGAGCACACGCTCGAGCCCGCTGTGCCGCTCGGGCTTGGCGGTGGTGCGCTTGACGGACGCGGGGTCGCTGGTCGCGGGGCCGGGCACCGCGGGATCGAACTGAGGATTCATCGGCTACCTCCGTTGGTGTACGCGACCGCGCTCCGGCTAGCCGGGGACGGCGGTGAGTCGCCGCCCCGGGACTGTCCGACGAGCGCGCGGTACACGTTGCGAATGTTGTTCTCGCGCGTTCCCCACGATAACCGCGAGCCGTGGAACGACGGCAGGACCTTGCGCTTCCAGCCCGACAGCGACACGGTGCGCACCGCCTCGCTCTCGGTCTGGCGCGCGGCGACTGCCCGGCCGACCGCTTCGAGCAGGTGCTCGAGGTACGACGCGTAGTCGCGCAGATCGTGCATCGTGGCGAGCGGTCCGTGGCCGGGCATCACGCGCGCCGTCGGAAACCGCTCGGTCACCGCGCGGATCGCGCTGACGATGCCCGGGACGGCGACGCCGGCACGCGACAGGTCGAAGAACGGGTAGTACGTGTGGAAGAACAGGTCGCCGGTCGCGACGATGTCGTCCTCGACCAGGTGAACCACGAGGTCGGCGCGGGTGTGCGCGGGACCGGGATAGAACAGCTCGATCGTCTTCTTGCCGAGCGTGATCGTCTGCCCGGCATCGCCGACCCCCACGCCGGGCAGCCCGCTGCGATGGACGCCCCAGAACTCGCCATCCTGCTGGACCATGAGATCCGGTGTCCGGACGTGCGCGATGATCGTCGCGTGCGGGAAGTTCTCGTTACCCTGCGTGTGATCGTAGTGGTAGTGCGTATTGACGATCTTGGTGATCGGCGATTTGATGTTGCGCTTCACCCACTTCGCGAGCTGGTGCGAGCCCGGCGGAAACTTGGTATCGACCAGCAGCGCCTCGCCGTGACTCTCGACGACGAGGCTATTGCCACCGCCGCCCAGCACGGCGTGCACCCCGGGCGCCATCTCGACGACCGAGCTCCGGACATACGACCGGTAAAACCACAGCGGGGCCACGGCAGCGGTAGCGGTCAGCGCCCCGTCCTTGAGCACCACGAGCGGATCGCGCGGCTCGGTCACCGCGTACAGGTTGCCGTCGCGCCGGTAGATCTCGGCGAGCGCCCGCGCGCCGTCGAGCGAGCGATCTTTCACGAAGGTGAAGTGCGCGATCCAGAACCGCTTCATGGCACGAAACCCCGCCCCGGTGGCCTGCTCCCACGAGCGGAAGCGCGACCGCGTCGGCCCGAGCGGCTCGATCGAGTAGGTGTGGTGCGCGTAGAACCCGGGCAGCGCCGTGACCTCCCACGTGACCTTGCGGCCCGGCTCGAGCTCGATGATGTTCGCGATCGCCGGCATCACATACGGGTAGTACTTCTTGATCGGATTGAAGCACCACACCAGGTGCTCGTCCTTCACCAGCGTCGAGTTGAGGACCCACAGAAAGCATGGGTTCCACCGCGACCACAGGTTCGGGCGAGCGAACACGCTCCACAGCTCGTCGGCCGGGATCTCCACGTCGACCGCGCCTTCGACGGGAACCATGTCGGTCGACGCGGCAAGCTTGGCGGACAGAATATCATCCACGGGCAGTCTCCTGGGGTCGCGAGTACGCGGTCACGCTGGGCTGGCCTCGAGCTGTTCGAGGAACACCGGATAGAAGTCTTGGCTCGCTTCCGCGCCCATGAATGAATCGATGTGACCGTAGTCGGCAATCACGTGGCGCTTGTACAGCGCCGGTCCGTTGTGATCGACCAGCCACTTGTACGTCAGCTCGGTCGAGCGGGGAACGAACGTCCGGTTCTTCGCACCCGACGCGAACGTGATCGGAATCCGCAGGTGCGTGGGATCGAGATAGCTGGGCGGCTTGCGGCTCTTGTAGCGCTTCAGGTTGCCCATCCAGCCGTAGTCGTAGCGCGTCGACTCGACGCCCCGGGCGAGCTGCGCCAGGTGGCGGAACGCGGTGATGTTGCACTTGCCGTACTGCTCGTCGAGTCGGTCGTGGGTCTCCGGGTTGGTCTGCGCGTGCTCGTAGAGATGGCCGTACAGAAACGTGATCCGGTGGCACACGGTGCTGGTGCACTCGTGGTGCACCAGGTCGACCACGGTGCCCAGGGCCTCCTGGAACACCCGATACTCGGTGTCGTCCGTCGGTGTCATGTAGCGCACGCCGCAGGTATCGAGCAGCGACGGCAGCCGCATGAGCGACTTCAGCTCGGTCGCCGCCGGCACCACGAAGTGGAGCGCGACCTGCGAGCACGATACGCAGCGGATCTTGTTGGCCAGCCGGCCCGACGCGAGCGACATGAAGAACGCGGCCGAACCGGCGCAGTGCACGACCGCCTGGACCGAATCGGCCTTGGTCTGCGCCAGGATGAAGTCGACGGCGGTCGGAAAATCGTATTCCGCGACCTCATCGAACGTGAACTGGGTGAGCGGGAGCTGGATGCTGCCGCGCCAGTCGAGCAGCCAGACGTCGTAGCCGTGGCTGACGAGAAACTGCGAGAAGTTCACGCGGACCGAGTCGAGCGTGAACATGCCGCTCCATACGCCCACGCCGTGCGCGACCAGCACGGGCCCCTTGGGGCCGCCGCGCAACCGGGTGAGCCGGATCACCGCTTGATCCGGAGTCGTGAGCTCGAATGGTTCGGGGGAGACACTGTTCATCGTGATTCCTGCGATGGCTGCGGGTTAGGGTGTCGACTATTCGAAGCGGGGGCGGACGAACACGTCGACCAGCGTCCCCATGAACATGCGGCCGAACCGGCCCAGCGCATCGGCCTTGGCGAACGCCGAGCCGTCGCCGATCGCGCGGAACGTGGTCAGCTGGTGTGCAAAATCCTTCACCAGGATATGCATGACGCCGGCCGCGACGACCGGGCCCCGCGGATCGTGGCCACTGCGGATGGTCGTGTACAGCGTGCTGGTGGCCGCCCACACGTCGAGGCCGCCGTGGTCGCGCACGTCCTTGAAGCCCGTGAGCATGTAGGGCTGCCCGCGATTGCCGTAGAACGGCAGCGTGTAGAGCATCTTTCGCGCGTAGAAGCTCTCGGTGGGCTCGAACAGGTTGAACACGCCCGCGGTGACCGGCACGCCGTCACCGCTGGTGAACCCGGCCACGGAGACCTCGCCGACGGCGACCGCAGCGTGGTTCTTGTCGACGAGGAACCGGTCGATGTCCGCCGCGGTGATCGTCAGCGTGAACTGCACCGCGGTGCGAGCCTGCTCACCCGCCGCGAACGCCGCCAGGTAATCCGCGATCGCGGCGGGCTCGCGGGACGCCGGCTGCAAGAAGCCTTTCATCGTCTCGGTGAACTGCACGCCGATGCTCGGGGTCTCGGGCGGCGCGGTGCCGTCCTTGGGGATCGTCAGGTGGTTCATGGGATCCTCGATGTGCGGGGCGAGCGTGGCCTCGGGACAGCGCCACGCGGGAGCGTTCTTGTAGCGGCGGATGAAGCGTTCGATGTTGCGCTCGGCGACCGCGGCGATCGTGTGCGACGGATTGCTGCCGGTCGCGGCGGGGAGCGCGGCGCCATCGAGCACGAACAGGTTCGGATAGCCGAACACCTCGCCGCCCGGATCGATGACCCCGGCCGTGGCGTGCTCGGCCATCACGCAGCCGCCGAGGTTGTGCACCGAGACGGGCTGGTGCAGGAACTTCCACGACGGGTTTTCGCCCAGCGCGCCGCCGAGCGCCATGGCGATGTCCTTGCTGAACCGCTGCTCGGTGCCATAGAGCGGCAGGTTCGACGGCACGTCCCAGCGGATCCGCAGGAGGTTGGTCGCCGGCAGGATATCGATGCGGCCGTTCGCCAGGTCGCGGCCCATGGCGAGAAACACCGCCGAACGGTCGCTGACGTCCGAGCCCTTCCCGATCCGCGCGCCGGCCAGCGCCGTGGCGGCGCGAGCGAGGTCGTGCCTGGCACGCACGTCGAGGTCGAGGATCGCCCCACCGTTGGGGTTCAGCACCTGGATGAGGGCTGCGAGCTCCTTGGGGAACCCGCCCTCCTGGAAGATGAACCAGGTGCGATCGTCCTTGTCACCGCGGCGATAGACCATCGCCGTCGTGATGGTCGGCCCGTTGGACGGCTCGAACCTCCCGTGGGTGTCGAACGCGAACGCGAGGTAGTCGCCGTTCCCGGAGTAGCGCTGGCCGAGCATCGTGCTCAGCCGCGGCAGCGTCCGGTGCTCGTCGCGGCAGCGCAGCAGCAGCTCGGTGGTGTTGACGGCCCCCGCGCACACGAACACCGCGTTGGCCACGATCACGCCATCGCGCTCGGCCGCGTGATCGCGGTAGTACACGCGATACCGCGCACCGTCGGGCTCGATCTTCGTCACCGAGGTGCGCAGCGACACCGTGACATTCTGGGTATCTTCTGCGACCTTCAGATAATTCAGGTCGAGTGTGTTTTTGGCGTGGCTGTTGCAGCCGATATCACATTCGCCGCAGTGGCTACATCCGTTCTGCAGGGCTTTGAATTTGTTGGGGAGCCGTTTGTTCGGATCGCCGAAATTGATCGCGAGATTTGGATACAGGAACTGGTCCTTGCGTCCGAGCTTGCGCGCGATCTCTTCCATCATCACCGTCTTGGGCGGCAGTGCGTGGTAAGCGGTCTGCTTGATCGGTGCAATATCCAGCATGTACGCGACGAGATCGTAATAAGGATCGAGCATCGCGCGGCTGTACGGAGCCGGCCATCCGCGCTCGAAGCCGTCGGGGGGGACTCGGAGATGGACATTCGCATAGATGAGTGAGCCGCCGCCGTATCCTGCGGATTGCACCACGAACATCTCGGAAATCGGCTTCACATCAAACAGGCCCTGGCCGCGCTCCCACAACCAGCCATCCAGCGGGTCGTTCCAGTTTCTCGGGAACTCGCCATATCCGTAGCGCCGGCCGCGCTCGAACACGGCGACCTTCACGCCGGCCTGCGCGAGGCGACACGCCGCCACGGCGCCGCCGAATCCGCTACCGACGACGACTGCTTCCACCTGTTCGACCATGCCATTCCCTCACGGTACAGTCGGCATCCCCCGCCGACTATCGCCGTCCTGCCGCGCCAATCGCGCCGATCGCGATAGATTGGCATCAGTCATAGGTCGAAGCGCGTCAATGGTCAATTCGAAAACGCAGATTGCGAAGTCACAAAAACACCTAACGCACCCCGGGTGATGCAATATCGTGCAGATATGAGGCAGATCGCGGAAATCTGCAGAGCACGCGGGCGCGGATCACGGCGGCCGCTAGACCGATCTCTCGCAGCGCCGCGTCGCCTTTCGATCGGTCGGTCGCCGTTGACCGGTGCATTTTCGACATTTCGTCACTCCGGAGCCTGTCACCCGGGCGCCGGTCGGAGCGCCGTGAGCTGCCGCGCGATCCGTCTACCCGGCGATCGCTCGCGCCGTGGCCGGGAGGCAGCTACATCGTCACGACGATCTTGCCGCGCGCGTGCCCGCGCTCGAGCTCGGCGAACGCCTCGCCGACCTCGGCGAACGGATAGCTGCGGTGGATCACCGGTCGCAGCCGGCCGGCGTCGATCCACCCGGCCAGCTCGGCGAGCTGCGCAGCGTCGGGGCGCATGTACAGGTAGGCGAACCGAGCACCGGCGCGGCGGGCGGCCCGGCGGCGCTTGCCCGTCGCGAGCCAGATCACCGGCCGGACGAATCCGGGCAGATGGGCGCGCGCGAACGCGGCGTCGGGTAACCCGCCAACCCCGACGACGATCCCGCCGCGGGCGACCGCGGCGAGCGAGGCCAGCTCCGAGGCGCCGCCGAGCGTGTCGAACACGGCATCGAGCTGCGTCGGCAGCCGCTCGTGCTGGCTGTAGTCGACGACGGCGTCCGCGCCGAGCTGCTTCACGAGCTCGATGTTCCGGGTGCTCGTCGTCGTGGTGACGTGGAGCTCGAGGATCTTGGCGATCTGGATCGCCAGGCTACCGACGCCGCCGGCGCCGGCATGGATCAGCACGCGCTGGCCGGGGCGGAGCACGGCGACCTCGCGCAGCGCCTGCAGCGCGGTGAGCGCTGCCAGCGGGATCGCCGCGGCGTGCTCGAACGAAGCGCGCTGGGGCTTGGCGGCGACCACGTCCTGGGCCGCGGCCACGTGCTCGGCGAGCCCGCCCATCCGCGCCTTCTCGAGCCGGGCGAACACCTCGTCCCCTGGCCGAAACCGGGTGACCTCGGCCCCGATGCGCTCCACCACGCCCGCCACGTCACAGCCGAGCGCGATCGGCGGCTTGATGCCGAGCACCAGCTTCAGCTTCCCCTCGCGGACCTTGACGTCGATCGGGTTCAAGCTCGCCGCCTTGACGGCGATCAATACGTCGCGCGGACCGATCTCCGGTTCGGGTCGATCGACGATCGCAGCGACTTCGGCACTCCCGTAGCGTTCCGCAACCAGCACCTTCATGGCCGCCACGATACGCCAGGTTCCGATCCGCGCGGGTCGCAACGTCATCGCCGCTGCCGCACGACGGGGCGCTGGTGTCGCGATCTGCGGCGCCACGCGCTGCGGAATCACCGGGGCGCAGGCAGTAGCCGGTGAAGGATGTCCAGCAAGTCGACCATGCTGAACGGCTTGACCAGCACAGCATTGTGCAGCGCGGCTGCGCCGGTCGGGACCGCCTCGGGCAGCGCCGTCATCAGGATGGTCGGAATCGCCGCGAGCCGCGGATCGGCTCGCATTCTTCGGATCATCTCCGATCCATCCATGACCGGCATCATCAGATCGGTGATCACGATGTCGGCGACGCGCACGGCGAGGCTCGCGAGGCCGAGTTTGCCATTGATCGCGAGCGCGACATCATAGCCCGCTTCGGTGAGCAGGTCTGCCGTGATGTCGGCGAGTCCGAATTCGTCGTCGACGATGAGGACGGAGTGTGTCATTCCGCTGGTTGCGCGGCTCAGCGCACGGGTTCGGCGATTCTGCCTGCGCCCGCGAGGATCTGCTCCGCGCTATCGAACCGATCAGCAACGGCATCATCGCGACTACGCAACAGGATCTCGATCCGCGGCGCGATCGCGCGGTCGCCGCCGTTCAGGATCGCATCGAGACCGGGGATGCTGGCATCTACCCGCCCCAAACGTCGCGTGTCAGCCATGAGCGATTCAACCACGAGGTAGGGCGACGCAGAAGAATGCCCCCCCACCAGGGTTGTTGCCCGCGGTCACCGCCCCCCGCATCGCCGTACACAGCGTCTTGACGAGCCACAACCCGATCCCGAAGCCGCCGCCCCGTACGCTGCGCTCGTGGTCGAACCGGTCGAACAGACGCGGCAGCGTGACCAGATCGATCCCGGGACCGTGATCGCGCACCACCAGCTCGCCCTCCGTCCCGAGGTTCCGCACATAGACCTCCACCTTGCCACCACCGCCATAGCGGATCGCGTTGGACACCAGACTGGCAGCGATCTGCTTGATCCGCAGGCGGTCCCAGCGCCCGGTCACGGGGCCGCTGGCTTCGATCACGAGCTCCACCCCGCCCGCCGCGGCCTGGCGGCGAGCCTCGCGACACACCTCCTCCACGACCTCGACCATGTCGAGCTCGGTCGGCTCGAGCCGCAGCTTGCCGCGCCGCAGATCGGCGACCTCGGCGACGCGATCGACGGTCGCCACGAACTTGTTCAGGTTCCGGATCAGGATCGCGACCCGCGACGCCACCAGCGGCGGGGCCGCGGGGTCGTTCGCGAGCGTCGCGAACTGCTCGGCGAGGAGCAGCATCGGAGCGACCGCATTACGCAGCTCGTGGCCCACGACGGACAGGAAGCCATCACGCGCAGCGAGCGCCGCCGTCAACTCGCGGATCTGATGTCTGGCGTCGGTCGCCGACATCGCGTCCCCAAGCGGGGGTGCCCACGGCTCTGCCGGGCTCGTCGCGTTTTCCACGTCGGTCATCGATGTCCCTTTTTTTCACGCTCGACTGAAAGCCAAGTCTTCAAATACAAGAATTGCTCCAAGCAGGGACACTTCCATTAAGTGGCTCTAACTCCTCTCAACGCGGTGAGCGCCCGGTTCGCCCTGTGCTCGATTGCAACAAATCACTGCGCACGCGGTTCAAGAGCTACCTTGCGCTTGTCTCGACCTATGTGCGCGGACGCCCGCCGAGCGGATCCGCACAATCAGATCAAGCGCGGGCGTCCACCGATCGCGGTGTTGCGCACAGAGTCGCGGAGTCAGGGGACTGCGGTGAATTGATGCATGTCACGAATTGTCCGGTATGTTTTTGGGGGCGTGTGGAGCGCGTCACTTCGGTAGCCGGCGATACACCGAAACGATCGGTACGCCGTGGGCGCGCAGCACGTAGATCGGCTGCACCGTCCCGTACGTCCGCCAGATCAAGTAGTCGTGGCGATTGAAGTGGCGCTCGTGGATCACGATCGCCAGCTGGCTTCGATCGATCCCCGGCTCTTCCCAGCCGGCATCGAGCAAGCTGCCGGGGACAAGCCCCAGCCGCCGGTAGGTGGTCCAGGCAGGCGACGCGTCGTGCGTGTAGACGTACGTGGTGCCGGTCGGCGAGGCCGCGGCCGCCAGCTCCGCCAGCACGCCGCGCGCGGAGGCACCCCAGAACTGGCGGTTCATCCCGAGGTCGGCGCCACCGGGGGCGCCACCGGCGAGCGTGTTGTACCAGGTGAGCGCGTACGGCTCGGCGACCTGGGTCTCCACGACCGAGGCCAGCACGACGCATCCGCCAAGCGCCGCGATCGCGGCCTGCTCGGCGAACCGCCCCGCGAGCCGCGCCGCCACCATCCGCGCGGCCCATACCACCCCCACCGCCGCGGCGATGCAGATCGTGGGCAGCACCGGCATCCAGTGCTTCTCGGCTCCGAAGATCGGCGTGGTGCCGAGCAAGAACGGCCCGATCGACGCCGCGGCCGACAGCGCGAGCAGGAGCCCCGGTGCAGCGCGCGGGACGGGCGCTTGCTGGCTGCGCCCCGCGATCCACGCGCCCGCGCCTGCGACCGCCGCTGCGAGCGTGGCGACCGGCACGGTGAACAGCGTGGTGACCAGCGCGACGTGCCACGGAAACCGCGGCGCGTTCCAGTTGCGACCCAGATACTCGTAGTTGTAATGGACGTGATTGGTGTGAAACGCGAGCCAGTCCCGGACGTGGTCCACCGGAGCGAACCACAGCCACGGCCACACCACGTAGAGCGTGAGCGGCCCGAGCACCGCGAGCGAGACAATGACTCGCCAGCGATAGCCGATCATCGCGCGCGCCGTCGCGACCACGCCCCGGGCACGCCGCGTCGCCTCGGCGCGCCAGGCGACGATCACATAATGCGCGGCGAGCGCGAACGGCAGCAGCAGCGCGGTGTGCTTGGTCGCCAGCGCCAGCCCCCATACGACCCCGACCTGCCACGGCCAGCGCCGGCCGTCGAGCGCACGCCAGTACGCGAACACCGTCGCGAACCACAGCGTCATGGTCGGCGCGTCGAAGCACGCCAGCCCGGCGTGAAACATCGCGCGCGGCAGCGCCATGACCAGCAGCGCGGCCAGGATCGCCTCGGCGCTCCCCCACAGCTCGAGCACCAGGAAGTACACGAGCAGGACCGCGAGCCCGTGCATGATCGCCGACGGCAACCGCGCCGCCGTGACCTCGTTGGCCACGCCGAGCCGGTCGTGCAGCAGGCGCTCGGACAGCCCGAACAGCGTCTTCATCAACGGCGGGTGCTCGCGATTATTGTCAGTCGCCGCCGGCCCACCGAACGTCTGGGTCACCGAGCGCTCGCCGGGCCCGTGCTTGAACGTGACCAGGCCGATCCACCAGTCGGCGTAGCGCTCGCCGTTCAGGATGTAGACCACCTCGTCGCGCGCGATCCCGACGTTGCGCTGGTTCATCACAACGGCGACCGCGGCGACCGCGGCGAGCACCCAGCCGATCAAGCACCGGATGCGCCGGGTGCGCCGGTGCGCCTCCGCGGGCTCGCTCACTGCCGCGCCTCGGCGGCGAAGCAGATCCTGCGATTGGCATCGCTGGCGCGCAGGATGAACACGACGTCGGCCGTGCCGGGCGTCGTGGCGGCCTCGAACCGAACCCAGCCATCGTCGACGCCTGCCTCCGCCGACGCGACGATCGTGCCGGCGATCTCGACCGCGAGCCGGCCCGGCGAGCGCACGTCGCGCCGGGTGAACACGTCGGCGATCCCGACGTAGCCGACCAGCGTGCGGCCCAGGGGGAGCTGCGGGAACGTGATCCGCAGCGGCGCCGTTGGCGACGGGCTCGCCTGCGCGCAGCGGTGCGGCGCGAACCCGACCTCGGCCAGCTCCAGCGTGGGCCGCGCGCGATCGCTCGTCGCGGTCGCGAGCCGATCCAGGACGTCGCTGACCACGATCGCCGGGGCTCGCTCGTAGCGGCGCACCGAGACGCCGTCGTGCTCGTCCGTGGCGACCGGTTCGAGCCCCGCGGTGTCCGGCGACCGCGCGCCGCGGATCGCGAGCTCCCAGATCCGGCCGTAGCGGGCGGCGTCCATCCGCGCCGCCACGGCGATGGGGATCAGGTCGCCGAGATGCATCCGCCCTACCGGATCGACCCAGTCAGGCGCGAACACGATCAGGTCGCCGGCCCGGTAGTCCGCGCGCACGCGCTGGGCCGCCGCCTGCCACGCCGCATCGCCGGGCACCGACCCGGCATCGCGGTGCGCCGCGCAGACCTCCCACAGCGAGATCACCACCAGCAGCAGCGCCGGCACGACGGCGAGAGGTGATCGGCCCGGAGACAACCCGGTCACGCTACCATGTGCTCCGCGGGCGTTCTAATGTCGCGGCGTGCGGCTGTACGCAGCGCTGTTCGCGATCGGCCTGGCCGTCTATGGCGTCGTCGCGTGGGATCGGATCTGGCGCCCGTCGCCGGCGCCACACTTCGTCTACCAGGCGGACGCCTGGCTGCACGGCCACGCCACGATCGATCCGCCGTTGACCGGCGATGACTGGGCCAAGGTCGAGACCGTCGCGCTCGATGACGGCACCGAGCTCCGCGGCCGGCGGCTGACCACGCAGCCGGTGTTTCGCGCGCTCGACGGCCACGACCTGCCGGTCAAGCGGATCCGCCGGTCGGTCGGCAAGACCGCGTACATGTCGTTCCCGCCGTTTCCGACGCTCGTGATGCTGCCCGGCGCCGCGCTCGGCGGGCGCGCCGGCAACGACGTCGTCCCCACGCTGGTCCTCGCCGCGCTGATCCTGCCGCTCGCGCTCCTGGTGCTGCGCCGGCTGTCGACGGCCGGGCTGTCTCGCCGCTCGCTCGGCGACGACCTCTGGCTGGTCGCGACCCTCGCGTTCGGCAGCGTCGCGATGTTCTCGGCGGTGCAGGGCAAGGTGTGGTTCACCGCCCACGTCGTCGGTGTGGTCCTCGCGCTGATCTACGCGTGGGCCTCGATCGAGGCCCGCCGCCCCCTGATCGCCGGCCTCGCGCTCGGCGCCGCCGCCCTCACCCGCACCGCGATGGCGTTCATGGTGATCCTGTTCGTGTGCGAGGCGTGGCGCGTCCACGGCGGGATCGCCGCATGGCGCGCGGATCGCGGCGCGCTGCTTCGCGACCTGCGCCGCCCGATCCTGGTGTTCGCCGCGCCGATCGTCGGCTTCGCGATCGCCGGCATGGCCTACAACTACGCCCGGTTCGGCTCGGTGACCGAGTTCGGCCACAGCTATCTCGAGGTCCGCCAGCAGGCGCAGATCGAGCAGTTCGGCCTCGCGAGCTATCACTACCTCGCACGCAACCTGGCCGTCGCCTTCACCCTGCTGCCCGAGCTGTCGGCCCGCCCGCCCTACCTTCAGATCAGCGGCCATGGCCTGGCGCTCTGGGTCACCACGCCGGTCCTGGTGCTGCTGTTGTGGCCCCGCGACCGCCACCCGCTGCACCGGACGCTGTGGCTCACCGTCGCGGCCGTCGCGTTGCCATCGCTGCTGTACCAGAACAGCGGCTGGGTCCAGTTCGGCTATCGGTTCAGCCTCGACTACCTCGTGCTGCTGATCATGCTGCTCGCGATCGGCGGCCGCCCACTCACGCGGTTCGCCAAGGCGCTGATCGTCGCCGGCATCGTGGTCAACCTGTTCGGCGCGATCACCTTCGACCGCGTGTGGACGTACTACCGCGTCGGCGGCAATGCCTACGACGTGGTCGTCGCCCACTGAGCCACCACCATGCAGCAGTGCGAGCTGTAGTTACTCAGTGCTCATCTTGATATTTACGACTCTTGGATACCGGCATTCATGCCTCGCAAGCTACCAAGCGGCCTGTTGGCGAACCACGGACCTCGGGAGATCCACGGGTGGCCTATGGACGGTAGCGCTCAGCCGCAGCCGGATCGGCGGATTTCGAGATTCATCGCACCAACCTGCGTCCCACCGCCCATAGTCCAGATGCCCGCACCTGGCTCCTATTGCTGGGATATTTTAATGATATTCTTGGAGATTGATCGCCTGGGAGCGGATAGCACAGAGGACCTCCGACGAAAGACAACCCCAGCCGTCGCCCTGAGGCGAGCGCTGTACCCGTAGGCACTCCGAGTAGACTCATTGCGCAGCATCCGACACAGAACACATCAGAGACAAAACACTATTGATCTCCGAGCCACGGCAGTGCGCGCTCCTGCGCCTTGTCCTCGGCGGTCCTCGGGGCGTCGTGCGCCTATGGCCGAGCGTCGCCTCGGCCCCCGTGGGGCCGCGCCCACTCCACGGCCGAGCACCGACCACCGACCACCGAGCACCGACCACCGACCACCGACCACCGAGCACCGAGCACCGAGCACCGAGCACCGACCACCGAGCACCGAGCTCCGAGCACCGACCACCGACCACCGAGCTCCGAGCACCGACCACCGACCACCGACCACCGACCACCGACCACCGACCACCGACCACCGACCACCGACCACCGACCACCGACCACCGACCACCGACCACCGACC
>Ga0307509_10005084_pt1 | contig 18493 bp, 24 predicted proteins | sample 10_EM_MG_FD_202245 | JGI IMG/M metagenome (GOLD analysis project Ga0307509, IMG submission 202245) | Populus trichocarpa ectomycorrhiza microbial communities from riparian zone in the Pacific Northwest, United States - 10_EM | ecosystem: Host-associated > Plants > Roots > Unclassified | place...
GGCTTCTAGTTTGAGATAAATAGTGTTTGGAAATCGCTCTCAGTATATGATTGTAAGCGTATAATCTAGGTATGTTTCTAAGTACTTCTAAGCATATGATTCCGGGTACATAACTCTAAGCGTATAGCTGTATAGTTATGCATGCACGCTTCCTATCTTCCTCAAGATATACCAGTGTCCTCCGGTTAATATCATTTCATGATCTCATTCAGGGTGTATGGCTTTGGGCTTACGGCTTTGGGCGTTTAGCTTTGGGCTTTTCATTCTAATACTATTGGTTTAGGAGTCACGTCTCACATGCCTTGCAAGCCATCCACTGAAATACTAGCCACTATTTAAATCTGGTCTGAGGTTCAGGCAATCACGTACCCTAAACTTGCAGATTGTTGGTTAAACTGGGCACTCACTATTGTGTATAAAAAGCTATGGTTTGAGGTGACTCTCTTTGGCGTATGGTTTTGGGCGCATGGTTTTGGGCGTATAGTTTTGGGCGTATGGTTTGGCTTTGAGGGTATGGTTTTAGGGGCACAGTTTTAGGCATATGGTTTTCGGGGGATGGTTTTGGGTATATGGCTTTGGGCGTATGGTATGGCTTTGGGCGTATGGTTTGGTTTTGGGTGTATGGTTTTGGGCATATGTTTTTGGGCATATGGTTTGGGGCATATGGTTTGGGGCATATGGTTTGGGGCATATGATTTTGGGCGTATGGTTTTGGGCGTATGGCTTTGTGCCTATGATTTTGGGGGCACAGCCTTGCAAACGAGGGCAGGCCAAGCTCAAAAGTATATACCCATACTAAATAGAAAAATCAATGATTAGGAACATTATTATACATTCAGATACATGCGCAACTTCTGCCACCATTTAGGCATCTTATTGAACTCCCACAATGGCTTCCCTGTCTTCTCCACATATGTATCGTGCACTGCTTGATGTGTAAAGTGGACAACACTACACCGATTTCCCCTAAAAAAGCCAATATAAGGTTCCACTGCATAGGAACGCATGAAAATAATGGAACCTAGAGAATATATCCAAGTCACTTATTGGAATTGAATAAGCTGGGTGGGGGTCTCTACATACCAGGGGTACAATGAATCTTGACTTCAAGCTCAGGAAAGCAGGCATTGCTGTCCTCAAAGTCTCCCAATACTACTATCACACACTACCCATGGCATACGTCCTCCAGATTCTTATGGTTATTGGTATTCGCATTGATGACACATGAGCGGGAGGTCCATATTCCAAATGCCTCATCAACATTGTCAGCTTTCCCATCGTAAATGGTCTCATAGACTGCTGTGTATTTGGAATGCTTCTTCCGGAGGAAAGTCTGAAATAGGGCCTCAACGGTTTGAGTCAATGGTAAAAGCTGGTGGCAGAATTCTTTTAGTGCGTGAATTGCTGATTTTGTGTTATATGACTGGGCTGGCCCGGGTCCCAGTTCAATATTCTGTGTTCGTGATCGCATTCGTGGAATGAAGGCACGGTGCCCAATGACACAGGCTTTTCTTGTCAAAGTACCGTCCGGGTTATGTTTGCTGCTCCCGTTTCCTGCAGGAGAACTCAGGGTTGTAGCATCCTTCATACTATCGCTCGCAGCCTTATGAGTACTTTGAGCGCCTTCAATCTTGGTTGGCCTATAGCGCTTCCGCGTACCGCCTGCACCATGTCGGGTATGATCTGCCGCTATATTCCATGACCCAACATATTTGTGTACTGCCAGTTCAACTTGCCGTAATAGCCAACATGTCTTGCTATTCCCAGCTTTGATTACACATGGAACGCCTTGCCTAAAGATAGTTTACTATATAAGCCTAGTCTTAGCCCAAAGGATGAATTACTTACTTGTCCTTTATTATAACAATGTCACCTGTGATCCGGTGTAATTGGGGCTCATTTTCTTCCTCGAAACGCTCTTTCAAGTTGCTATCCAGCTGCCGTTTAGGTCACAAAAGGATTGAGTCCAGAACGTCAAAATCGCCATATTCGTGCTATCTGAGGTGTGGATGATTGGGGGTTTTCCACATGTGGGAAATATTCCTTTTCATTGAATAAACCTTATCCCTATCCACCCGTGGACATGGTTCTCCTGAATCTAATACAAGCGATGAGGAGATTAGTATATGCCCTGAATATAGATATGCGACCGAGTTGCCAGCTGAATACAACAATTGCTAATTTCAAGCTCATGCAGAGAGATCGGTTAAAGAGCAAAAAATAACACATCTTTGGCATCCATGGTAGAATTTGCAATACCTTCACTCCTGTGTTCAGAGTTGTGGAGGTGATTGGCAGCTTTTCTTCATTCACGCTGCCACTTGCGCTTCTCTGCATCCCTCTTCTTCATTTCTGATAGCCCTCTCCTAGTCTTCCGCAGCCACACAAACTCGCTTAAAGGAAGCTTCCCTCAGGCTCAAAGCATGATAGAACGAAGCACGGTTGGTCTAGACCGATGATAAAGGTTTCCATATGTGCTCAAGTGGATGGCGGGTAAGTAGAGACTTGGGTGGGAAGGAACTCGGACAAGGAGGAACTCGGGCAAGGAGGAACTTGGGTTCAAGACGGCGTAGCTTGGGACATAAATTCAGAGGGTGGCTGGACGAATGGTTTCTGTGTCTATGGGAGAAAAGGGGAAACAGAAAGAATATAGGGGAAGAATCATACTATGACCTGACAAACTCAACTAACTAGAGCCAATGCAACTACCCTTTGCACTAGTGCGTATTATCTACGACTCCATTACCAGTGTGTTATTTTGGGCCTATGAATTTTCTGAGTGTATGATTTTGTGTGCTTATGATTTGTGTACGTATGATCTTTCTGGGCGTATGCTTTTTTCTGAGCGTATGATTTGTGTGTGTATGATCTTTCGGTATGTATGATTTGTGTGCGGATGATTTTTCTGTGCGTATGATTTTCATGACGATGCTCCTATTCCTGTAGCTTATCATAAGAACTCAAATAAAGAGACAATCTATTCTGACTTCTTGAATTTCCGCCTCTGAAAGCATAAAATCCTTCTACTCACTCTTGCATTTACTTGGGGGAGTGCATGTGTAATCGGGCAGATAAGGGGCAACAAATAGCCCCCGTCCGCCCAATCCCACATGTACTCACCCGATTATATAGGGCATTTTCCAATCTATCCATGGTGGCTCGTAATTCACTACGGTATATATTGTTGACTTGACACCTTCTCAGTATTTCTTGGCCACTAGGATAACTTAGGGGATAGTTAAAATCCCTTCTCAATTAGTCAGTCAAATTCTATAAGTTTATAATTATTTTACATGAAATTAACTTAGTGGAAACGGGATCTTTTTGTTTCTTTCCGCCCTGTTCCGGCACGCTTCCTGGGTGGAACTTGAATCGTGGTATTAGTTTCTCTCTGGTATCTTCCGCAGGTTACACGTATAACTGGTAGTCAATTAGTGGTTCCCAATAGAGCCTCCTCCTCTGAACAATCCTCTTCCAGGCGGCCCCTTGAGCCTGCTATGCACCCGGAACCTTCCTCAACCTGTTAGTCGATACTAGCAAGATCGCTCAGCCCTTGAGCGGGAATCTCCGCCTCAGCATCTGGTGATCCTCCCTCCTCATGAGTCTCGGATGCAACATACATGTTGACTGTACTATCCCAGATTCTTTCATCATGATCTGATTTATCGGAGCCTCCCAAGTGATCTACACCTGGTTTCGAGGTGGTTCAGGCCATGCATATTGAGATTCAACCAGTCCACGCTCAGGTAGTATAGCCTTTGGCTCTCTTCCAAATGCTCGCCTGCCATCTTGATCAACAAAAGACCACTTGGTGTCCTTCTTGTGTGATTCGTCATCATCACAGATACCGCCATTGTCGTTCTTATACTTTCTTCCTTCCTATCAGCCCAATAATGATAATCCTCTGCAGCAGCCATTTCTTCGAGTTTTTCTGCCTCCCGTTCACTATCGTGACCTGCTATCTCTCTTCGTAATTCTTCATTCTCATAGGATTTCACCAGCATTGAAGATCGAATTGTACTCCTTTTGAGTCGTAAGCGCCGATAGGGAATTACATCTCTTGCCATGCTAACATCAGCAAAAAAACTGTTTACTCCAGACGGATAGGGCCCGCGTCCAAAGGGCGTGTGTCTGCCCTATTCGTTCCGTACGTCCTAAACGTCCGCCTTTGGGTCCTGTGCGTCCTGAACGTCCTGAATGTCTGGGCGTCCTAGGATTGCACCTCCTGCGCCTGGTGCCTCCCAACACCCTTGTTCCCGTCCTCACCACCCAGCGCACTTGTCACAGCCTGATTCCGTCCGAACACCCACCTTCAGTCTCTTCTCGCCCAGGGGTCTCTCGAGTATACCTGCCAGATTCTGGGAGCCCAACGGCCTAGATTCGTCCGGCGACGCCCCATAAGGCTTGCAGCACCCTACCGACACCCTTCGCGGACTCTTACCCTCGTCCGCACCCTGCCGGTCCCACTACACAAACGCCTACCTTCATCCGCTTTCACCCTCTCGATTTCTAGCATAGCCTGTGTATAATTTTATATATTTCATTAAGGGTAGTCTGCTACACCCTCGTTGCCTGGTTGAATCCAGGTACCTGGATGGGAATTGCCATCTCACGCGTCTAGCTTCAACTCGGCCACTTGCGTATTATACCCAATTCTGTAGTCTAATCCACAACATATTTCACAAATCCACCCTACTCTCACGGCCGAGTTCAATCCGGGCACCCGGGTGGGAATTGCCATCTTAAGCGTCCGGCTTCAACTCGGCCGCGTGCTTATTATACACAATTCTGTAGCCTAATTCACAACATATTTCACACATCCGCCCTATTCTCACAGCCGAGTTGAATCTGGGCACCCGCGTGGCAATTGCTATCTTAAGACACAGGCTTCAACTCGGCCGTGTCCATATTATACACAATCCAGTAGTATAGAATAATCTAATATATTTCATTAAACGTCCGCAGATCAATCCTGTGATTTACACTCCATTAGCCCTCCCCGGTGGGAATTACATGCGCCTGTCCAATCACTGTCTCTATATTAACTATTCGCATCTCTCGACCACTAGGCCGCTTCCCGACTTGTATATGTCCGCTTGCGAGATGGAATCTACCAGAATTGAACGGATCGGGTACGCGAAGTAGTGCTACGCGCCGGACACCAGCGGCCTCGCTGAAGACGTTTCTTATCTTGAAAAGGGCTAACTGTTGCGCCACCCCCCGCCCCCGAACATCTGCATAACTGTCTTCTCCGCCCTCCTGGATCCATACCTAATCATTTCTGGGACCACCGCTACGGAAAGCTATTGTTCCGGTGCTGCGTGCTCGGTGAATCTGGGAAACGTCCGTTTCCTGCAAGGCAGCGATCGGAATTTCAAGGTGCGTAAATTGGTCTACGGGAAGTAACCCGAGTTCGGTAGGGTCAGAAGACAGCGAATGGTCATCCGCCACAGTCTGCTTGGTAAAACGTAATATCTCCTCCATTATGTCACCATAATCGATGCTACAGGTTCTGCAGAGCTCGGTCAGCGTGCTGACGTTCTTCATCCGGCCTTTGAGAATTCTCCGAGATTCAGCCTCTGTATCCCTCCCTGGCTCTTCTATTGCGACGACACTTTCTGCCTTCAAAAGAACGTCTACTGTCTGTAGCCTGATTCCTAGGGCATGCTGGCGGCCCTAGTGTGACAAGATCTGGCGGGCAGCTTCATTTTTGTTTGAACTGCGGTAGCCCTCTTTGATTTGATCCTTATGTGCTAGCTCACCAATCTCGGTGGAATACATTGATATTGATCTAAAACGTCGTACATGGGAGGAAAAGTGACTAAGATAGTGCATTTTGATGAAGTTGAAGTGGTTTTCCTGGCGGATCAAATCCGCCCGCTGATGAACCCTCTGAAGTCTCTCTATATCCACCTGCCGACGCCTTTTGGCCGCAGAGGTACGCGAATCTCATGAGCACGTTCCTTGGCGATTAGTTCCTGTAACTCCCGATCCTGCCGGTTTGCTTCCGCGCGGGTAGCTTTCAAGGTACGGAATTAAAGGAAAATGTCTTTCGTCTGGTGAAATGTCAGCAGATACCTTTCCAGGTAGGAAAGTGTATCTGGTGTATGGCTGTGATATTGGGCCATGAGGGGGAAATCAACCAGAGCACTAACACACTTCAAGGCAATCAGAAAATCGTGATGCTGAGAACTGTCCGGATTTCGCAATGAGGACACCAGTACGGCCAAAATACTGCGCCTAAGGTGGCCCATTGCCTTTCCCTGCCATTGTGTCACTTCTCGATAGGCCTTTTTTGCTACACTGAATCCTGGATTAGGGGGAATTTCGTTCCCGGCATCGTCGAATGCCTGCTGCCCTTTATGCTTTTTCAGGAACCCTTCTACCCATTACATCATATGTTTGAATAGGCCAAGGTAAATGTTGTGCAAGAGGTCCGGCTTGTGTAGGTTGGACAGGTTCACTCGGTGCAGTTCAGTGAATACATTTCAGCCTATTTTGATGCCCATATGCCGAAAATACTCTCGGGTGCAACCAGCCTCTGCCGACTCAAGCTGCCTAGCTTTCTCTTCATATATGGCGAGGTCGCGGACCTCATATACCTCCCGCGGATTTCCACCAAGCTTGTTGCATCGAACCTTACACTTTGGGCATGACTTGCTGCCTATCCCATGCAAGGTCGTATGTTCAGCATGATCCGCAATCCAGGCCGACAGGATGGGAAAATAAAGGCGTGTTTTACCATCCGCACAATCCATAACCATGCCTTCATGGGAAACATAGTGCAAAGGTGCCAGGACAAGATCAAAGACAGCCCGCAGAGAATCCGCGTTAATTTCCCGTTAGGTTTCATTGGACCGGCTTGATTCACCCGTGAGCTTTGGCGGTACAGGCAGCAATGCCACAAGTAGGACTGACATTTTGGCAGAGCTGTTTCTCATCTGGGAAAGGATATTGCCGATTGTCGTGCAGACCCGCCAGGCTTTCTTGTCCCCCAAAAAATTGGTTAGGTGAGTCTGGTCCCACAATCCGATAATAGGTACCACAGTTGACCCAGCAGGCAGAGTATTCTTCCAGGAAATGCAATAAATAGTCAGCACTGGAAACAGAGAGCACTTGCAGATGTCAGGACATATTTCATAACTGCGTATCTCACAAGCAGTCCGCCGTATGCATCTCCCAGTATAATCGCTCCCCACTTGAATGGTATTCCCGCACAGGCGCGCACACCATCTCTGATCTATACGCAACCTGGCGGATCAGGAAACGAACGCAGTCAATCACATTCCGATAATAGAAGGTTGTCGGATGCTGACTATCGTCAATTGCGGCTTCGGTCCACACCAGGCAATCACCAAACAGGTCCAGTTCGTCAAGATGTTGTCGCATAGTATAGGCTGACCGGAACAATCTGGCATCCGTACCACCCAATCCGTCGTCAAAGTACGCGTCAATCTGGGACTTGGCTACCTTGTTCCGGACAAACCAACACGCTAAATTAAAGTCCGCTTCCGACGAGAAAGGGCTCCAGGGATCATTTGTTGTGGCCAAATAGAGCTCTGTAGAGTTAACACATCGCCGAGTGGTCTTCCAGAACCTGAAATAATCTCTTGGCTGGATGGGCGCCCACGAGCCGGTGGTTCAGAAGTGTCCTCCGCATCTGAATCGTCTTGACTATCATTTTCTATCTTGTTATATGCCCCCTGGTCTTCAATCTCCACCTCGGGATCAGATTCATAGTCTGAGTCGCCCGGATCGACCTTTTCATGCCGTCTGAAAGCGGTCAGCTGCAGTGAGCCCTGGTCTGCAGTTGCACAGACTCGGAGGGATAGAACAATATCAACATGCATTGTTTGAAGGTGCTTTTCATATGCAGCTGCCTGTTGATAGTGTCGCCTGCAATAAGGACACTTGGTTGAGTTTGAGGTCATCGTGTTCAAGTGTGGTGTTTTTCTTTCAAGTGGTCTGACGGAACGGACATGTGCTGATGACGTGAGACGGCCTGCGCCTGATTTAGTCTTTCAAGAACAAAAGCAGACTTCTTTCAACAGGCGGGGGGTAACTTCAAGCTTGTTTGATAGGATGGCGAACAGGTCCGGACGTTCAAACTGTCATTCACTACTATTCACTCTGACGATCAACTGGTGAAATTGAACTACGAGGTTGACGCGCTGCTGTTGACTGATAGTTCGGTCGTCTTCACAATATGGAAGGTAGATGTTTAGGAACATCTTGGCTGAGGGTTGCGGCTCCTGTGCCGCTCCGTTGCGGCTTAAAAGCTTATCTTAACCTTATCCCCCCTTTGGTGTGTATCACGTGACTTTTCAAGATCCCAATATTCAAGTTTGTACAGGGCACGATCCTGTGAACCCACTGTCCTTATGCGGTCTATAAAGCTCCCCCCTCCCTCCCTGATCCATCTTCTCTCCATACTCCTTTACTGAACCACAATCACATTCTTCATCCATCCGCACGTCCATCCTAATACAACCCATTGACATCAAGCTCAGCGCAACTTCTTACTTGTCGGCGGTACTACTAGTATATCCTCCGCTTAATTCAGCACTACCTATCTATGTTGCCCCAGCTAATAGTCTTCTCACAGCCATTTATTGTGCGCAGAACCCCTTCTATCATCTTCACACTCCTCTTATCGACCGACTCCTCTTATTGTCCGCAGATTCCTCTTCTCGTCCGCAAACTCCTCTTATCATCCGCAGAGCTCCCCAATCGTCCGCAGATTGTCCGCAGATTGTCCGCAGATTGTCCGCAGATTGTCCGCAGATTGTCCGCAGATTGTCCGCAGATTGTCCGCAAATCGTCCGCATATCGTCCGCAGATCGTCCGCAGATCGTCCGCAGATTCCCTTATCATTCGGCCGGCCGACCCTATTGTCATTTCTCTATCCAGTACAAACAACTCACACCCCAAGCTAACATGGCCCCCTCAAAAGCTGGATTCACCTACAAAAAAACGCCTGACCATGAAAATAATCGTGATGTTTCCTGGTGTAAGTATGTCTGCGGCTTCCTGAATCCAGGCATTACAAATCAGGATTATAGTAGCTGGCGGAATGGCATGAAGCGTAAGATGGAGCAAGACAGGATCCCAAGCTGGAGGCAGAGTACGGACACCCAATGGGCCGCCATTCAGGCACATTCTCTAACTCTCGTACCTATTGCTACTCCGGGCGCTGGCAGTGCTGCACTCTGGCAGACTGACACTGTTCAAGGTAGACCTTTTACAGAATGCAGTGTTTTTTTGCTGAAAGATATAGCAAAAAAACATCGGAAAACTCTGGAACGCGTAATGAGAGTACCAGGTGCTCTCTTTCTGGACGCTCCCATTCCAGCTGAAAATGATGGTAAGTTGTCTCAATGAGTCAGCATATAATCTGTATACTGTATGCGAACATGTCGCCCGCAGGTTTGGCCAGCCCGCGCAGCGTCGGCCTCTAGATAGAGGAGCCGTCCAGTTCGCGCCTGGGTGCCCCCAACCCTCCTGGATTGGACAAGGTCCCATGGGAGACAGGGAAGCAGGTTTACTGGCTGGAGATGGCTGAGCCCAGCTTTGACAGCGTCCTGGAGGAGATATACAGGGTCCTAGAACGCGGATACGAATATCGGGTACTAGTTGGTGCAACGACAGAAGGTACCCGAATGCTCTGGAACGATCCTGATGAGCCGCTGCCGCTTGGTGAAATGGTCCCACTCCTCAGTGCCCGGGATGTCCGCATTTGGTGGTCAACAAATCCGCTGAACGAACCAATGGATCTGCTTTTCTATGGCCATCGTCAAAGAGCGGATGAAGACGAGACTCCTTCTCCCGTCAGCTTATCTTTCTCACGTCGAAATAATAGAGGTCCTTCTCCTGACAAGTCACAGAGTAGCGATGATGATAGCTCAGAAGATGGCATGAACCCAGAGTCATCTGCGGCGGCCGCAAAGCCAGGCACTAGGTCGACCACGATGAACAGCATGAAAAAGACTGGAATTGTGCGGCGCAGTGGTCCGGCAGACCTCGACGAACCGGTATCTGACGACGATTGTTTTTCTGTGGTCAGCGCCGATCCGGCTAGCGCTGCCATTCGGACCTCACCTCCTAATTCTAGGCTATCTCCTGGTAAGCAATCTTCTTACCCTTGTGCTAACTTAAACCAGTGTGCCTTGTGGCCTAGCCAACAAACCGGAAGGGAGACTAATATCAAGGAAGTCTCTGAAAGAGCTTCCTGTACAGTCAATAGCAACGGCAAGCGTGACCGAACAGCAATGGCCGAATCTGATGAGCCAAACCGTCCGGCCGACTCTGTGGAACCCCTAAGAAACATCGTCCGCACTGTGCCCACAATTCGCCCCACCATCATGGTTGAACAGGAAAGACCCTATCGGGAGGCCAACAAAAGTCCGCTAACTACCGTGAGGCTTAGTCCACCCAATAGCCCTCCTCTGTTCGCTTCCAATCTCAGTGACGATCTCGCGGCTACGGCCTCTGAGCAAATCCTGGTGAAAGCATCAGCCCAGCATGTTGTGATGCTGGCCTCAGGAGCCAGGCAGCATGCGGACACGTCGGATGAGACTCATGTCAGTACGCCCGAGAGGGACCATTACCCTGGTGATCCGCGGTCCGAATATGTTCATGTGGACATACCGGTAGCAGCGGCTGCCCCAGAATCCAACTTGTCCACCCTCCCTGTGGCCAACGAGAGTCGCAGTGGATCCTCTACCCCCCATATGTTGCAGTTACAACTACCACGTTTTCCATCTACTATGTTGGCAGCATGTTTCCCAGCTGCGCCAGCAGAAACACATATTTGGAGCCCTCTCCGCTCTGTTTCTGTTGTCGCTTAACATTTACCAACAAGGCTAGACTGTCCTTGCTCCAAATAACTAATATAAGCAGGAGGTGTAGGCCTGTTTGCAGTAGTCTACCGATACTAGCTGACGGATGCAGATGCAGATGCTTGGACATTTCTTTTTTGTGGTGTTCATTTTCTCTTGTGGCGTGCAGCAGCTTGTTCCTATTCTTCCCAGTCTTTTTCCGTTTCCGATTAGCTCCCTGCGGGTAGGCTGGCGCCCCCTGATCTGCAGATCCTGGTCGGACGGTGCATTGACACTTCCTTTTTTGTATTTATCATTTGGAGTTTAGCGTTTGCAGTTTTGCTAGCCGTCCGCATGCTCTTCTCACCGCACATTTCTCTTCTGGATTAGGAAACTTATAAATGGCCGGCCTGGTTTGTCCATATCCAATGATGTCTGCGCACACTACTTGTTGAGAGCGGACAATCGTCCTTTTTCTTTACACTTTAGACATTCGCTCTTTGCATCTTGGATTTTGGTTTTGAGGGTGCTTTTTTTGTGTTTCGGTTGTAATTTCTTTTTTTGGTATTGTTTGTGGCTAGTTTTCCTTTCTGGCTTGAGATGCTTGCGCTGGAAGCTTTGCGGACCATTTCTCCCTCATGTGTTTTTGGTTCGGAGTTGTCCCGTTCCTTATCTTTTTGCGTCCTATACCTAATTTGGCAAACCTGTGAAGCACCGTGTTCCTTCTGATATTCGTGTTCTGCGCTCCGAGCACTAGCTTAACCTCATTTGTTACAATATCCTTGGCGGACCTACTCAAACTAGTTTAGTGTGCCCGTTCTAAGAAACAACCTTCAAGTTCCTCACTATCATGAACCTTAAATTGTAACTACCCTACAGATGGGAAGCTACAGTGGACTAGACTCAAGCCCGTATGGTATACCAAGTGGTAACCATATTGAGGATAGGCCAGTATACTTAGTATACTACCGGTAGACATGAGTTGGTACAAGTGTGTACAAAAGTGACTTGGTGACATAGGGTTAGACAGGGTAACCTAGGTAGGCCAAAGTTACCCTACTAGGCAGGGTGACCTTCGAAGAACATGTTCGCGTAAAGATAAGGAAACATAGTAAACGTTGCACGGGTCTCCGGCGTAACATTATCTGTGGTCGCGGAGACTCCCGAAGAGAATAAAGGCATAAGAGGCTGAAGTTACCCTACCTTGGAAACATGATTACCCTACCTTAGGGACCCAGTTACCCTGCTGAGGTACTCCAGTTACCCTACCTTTACCGACAAAGTCATCTGCGGACTTAGGGGGAGGTTATTCCACCATAGTGGCGCTCTTAGATGTTCATAGGGCCGCTTCGTATGGTACGAAACGGACTACTGACGGAGCAGGAGTGGTCCGAACCTCCTGTAACCTTCAAGGGATATTCCTAACACCCCCATGCGGCCCCAGTGTTGGTACGGCGCGACAGCACTGTACGGCTGTGTAGTTGTGTGCTTCCTAGTAAAATGAGATCCATAGGAACGCTCCCACAACACCGTATGAGTTGTGGCTGTCCAACCGACCAGAAGCTGGTCGCAGGATATATAAGGGGTGTGAGGGTGACCGCCTCCTGGGGCGCCACCTGGATAACACCTGGGAACCACCTATGGGCATACTTTGACCTCTGGGTAGTTGTATGGTTACCAGTAGAGGGCTTGTGGCTGACCGGGGAAGCTACAAGGCTTCTAGGACAACCACCCCAAAGCCAGTCCCAGGCTACCCCGTGAACTGTAGCATTACCATGGGTTATTAGTGGACTCTAGAGGTGTGAGTCTAGTCACGATTTAAGAAGGTCCCGCATGGTTGACTGTGGGTAGTGCCCATCCAGTCAGGCAGCAGGAGATTTCTTATCGTGGGAGCATGCAGTCAGGTTTAGAAGCTTAGTATAGGCAACTAGATTTGCCGGTGGACTGCGTAGCTTGTATAGACGAATCCGCTGCTGGGCCAGTGAGTCCCAATGGATATTATCTCTACGGTGGGCATGTCAGTCGGCCACTGACATGCTACGGATAGGAATGGGTTTTCGCTCATGCAGATGTAGTTTGAGAGACATCACCGGAAGCACTTCCTAGTTGTGGAGATAGTTAATATCCGAGAGGTCCGACTGCCTCCGAGTGTTAGCCCACTCTAGGCGGGTGAGTTGGACAGCCCTGAGCTGACCAGGGTGGTCGCCAAAGGTCAAAATGGTTGACGGGTGCCCTCTGGCTTTACATTATTCTACTTAACTAAAGCGAGAGACACCTTATTCTGATAACCAACGATCCTCGAGAGAACTTATTGAGTGAAGCTTTCAGGCTTAACGATATTAAGTTTTACCGCCTGATTCTACTTTGAATTATCTTTATCTTTATTTTGATCCTTACTTCTACTTTGAGTCTTCGGTGCGGTCGCAATCTTAGGATCCGTCTTCCTACAGAGTGCCCCCGTTACATAAATACATAATGTTCGTATTGTGATACAGTGCACGCCCGGTCGGAAGACTGCTAGCTTGGGTGCAAATTCCCATAACAGATGGCAATTCAGTCGCGCGGATGTCTCCCCTGGTTATCAAACATGAAAGCGAGTGACAAGCCGTGAACTGCCCTGGCTCCTAAAGCCGACGTTCAGACTACTTTTCATCCTCTAGGTTCAAACCCCATATCACCTACTAATACGCATTTTCCAATCACTACAATTCTATTCTATCACTATATACCTACCCAACATGTCACAACAACTACGGCGGCTTATGGCGGACAGAACACGTCCGTCGATGCAGGGCAGGCAAATACCAAGGGAGATGCGCAGCGGACGTGTCCGGAAATCCAGATCCAGAGACAAGTTAACCATCATCCCAACCCCACTTGCATCTCGTCCGTCGGGCTCTACAGAAAGTAGGAGTACCGGCCTAGTGCTAACCTCATCATGACTTGAGGTACCAGAACCTATTCTTGTAGACATCAGGCGGCCGTCAGTGGATGACAGCATTGACTCACAAGATGGGGAGTATGAGGATTACAATGGCCAGAGTGAGGAGACTGAGGTGGACGAGGTTGAAGAGGAGGTGCAGGAGCAGGAGCAGCAGGAGCAGCAGGAGCAGCAGGAGCTGGAGCAGGAGCAGGAGCAGGAGCAGGAGCAGGAGCAGGAGGAGCAGGAGGAGCAGGAGCAGGAGGAGCAGGAGGAGCAGGAGGAGCAGGAGGAGCAGGAGGAGCAGGAGGAGCAGGAGGAGCAGGAGGAGCAGGAGGAGCAGGAGGAGCAGGAGGAGGAGGAGGAGCAGGAGGAGCAGGAGGAGCAGGAGGAGCAGGAGGAGCAGGAGGAGCAGGAGGAGCAGGAGGAGCAGGAGGAGCAGGAGGAGCAGGAGGAGCAGGAGGAGCAGGAGGAGCAGGAGGAGCAGGAGGAGCAGGAGTTAGAACCGGGGGAGGAGAATGAGAATTTATCATCGAGTTGGCGCGCACGAAGCTCAATTCGGTATGGGTTTCGTGAACCACAACCTTCGATACTTACAGTCACTCCCGGGCATACGTAGAGTTTTGGCCGGGGAATTGATTACCCCAGACGGAGAGCACCTGTCCCAGTACGTGTTAGCCAAAACCATTTCACACCTGCGATCCGCTCTTGCCCGCCCACTGCCTTGGGTCCGCTAGTGACACCAGCAATAACTCCGAGCAACTCAGGTCCAACCACGCCCGAATTAGATAGCGTGGGTGAACAACACACCAGCAGCCCACAAAATATGGCCCCAGGACTTGAGCTTAGCCTTGTGCTCAAAGCCCGTGACCTGATGTGGGAGTGGACAATATTTGTAAATCCATTTCCAGATGCAATTACCCCAACCGAAGCAGTCCGCATGTGTTGGAAGGATGCCCGGAGAGAGCTGGGCTTTCCAAACTTTGCTGATGCTACCCCAGCCTCCAATGATCAGGTAAGTTACCCATAATCAGTATCTTATAGCGGATCCGCTAGACTCAATAGACTGGCTGGTGGCCGGGCTTTTTGCAGGTTCGGGCAAAGCATAGCGGATGCAGATCACAGTATTTGCATACTGCAAAGAGGTTTATAACTGCACTCTATAAGCTAGATATGGAGGATGCTGCGGGGTGTGCACGAAGGGTGGCATACCTACTAGAGGAAGACAGATTCCTTGGCCCACGGGACAAATATGAGCTATAGTGGTGCAACAATTTTCATGATTGTCTCTGACCCCAGCTAAAAAATCTATTCAATATGGCATACAGGCAGTTTCTCTTAGATTCCTAGCGCCACAGATTACAAGCGTGATTTTTGCCTAATTTTATTCTAGTCCTAAAAGGAGAGGCATGAGAGATGCGAGATTCCTGGGTAAGATTGACAGTCCGTTTATCTGTCTGACTGCGGCCATGCTGGGCCATTCGCTGCGATTCTGACGGACTGTAATCTTTGTCGATAAAGTGGTTTTCACACTTTCTAATGCCGGAGGTAAGATAAACTGCGCGGACTTGTGGTTTTCGGGAGTGTCTGGCTCCCTTTTGGCGAGGGCATCCGGATACTCTCAAAAACCGCAAGTACTCGAGATGGGTGATAAGTGAGCTAATAGAAAGGCAGGCCTGTTGGAACGTCAGACACAGACATGGCAGAATACTGGAGAGCGCTTTCAGGGTTTAATCATTGAGCGGATCAAGACTGCGTTGGGGGCCAAAATTGCCCAGGAGCGGGGAAAGCGTGCTGAGAGAACAGCAGGGTATGCCAACGATAATGATGCGTTGAGGCGGGAATTTGGGATTGATCGGGAGCCCGAAGAATCAGAATCGGCGTGGACCTAGCGGATGCTTTGGGAGGACTGGTCGAGTCAGCTCTGTCCGGAAAACTTGCTGATGCGCGGGAGCAGGTTGGAGAAAGTGACCAAGAGGACTTGGGGAATTGTGTTATAACTACACTATGATTATAATATTATGTATGCATAGTAGAGGAGTAATAGAATAGATAATACACATAGCAAAGGCGCCCGGAAGCCCGGAAGCCTGGTAGTAACAAAACTGTAATAGTGTAGAGGATCTGAGAGAGTGGTCAGCGGGAGATGATATGTGGCTACCACGTCGTAATGTGTCGGGCGGGTGATTCGAAGATGCGCAGCTATGGGCAAGTCTTCTGGTGGCTAATTGTAGGGTGTGTAGGTTCAGAAGGCGTGGAAATGTGTCAGGCGGACGGTCAAAAGCCAGGAGCACATCGTAGGACATCCGGGCGACAGGAGACGTTGTATGGGACATCTGGTTGAAGGGATTGGTAGCGGAAGACGGCCGGCCGACGAGATGGGCTGCAGAGGACGTCCAGCGGATGTGATAAATTGTAGGGGCGCCCGGCCGACTAGATGGGTTGCAGGGGGCTTCCGGCCAACGAGATAGGTTGTTGGAGGCGTCCGCAGGACACGCGGGAATAAACATCAGGATCCGGAGGTGGTGAGAGAAAAGGTCAAGGGCTGGAGCACGCCCGCTGGATGCGGGGTGATACACGATAGGATTAAGAGGTAGAGAGCGAAAAGGAGTGTATCTGGGGGGGTGTGGGACGGAGAGGGGATAGGGAGGGGAACTGAGGACGGAATCCGGACAGAGCACAGTATCATAGGAGGAAACCCGGTGTGGGGGGGGTTGTAGGGCTTGTTAGGAAGAAGGAGATTGAAGTCACAGGACGGCAGGCAAGTCATAGCATGCAGAGGGGTGCATGGGGTGTAACGGGATGGTAGGGTTGTCCGCAGGGTGCAGGGTTGCTGGGGGGGACTGCTTCTGGTTGCGTCGGGTGGGTCCGGGTGGACGCCTACCACCTCCGGACAATGCGGACGCCGAACTGGAGTTTACGTTAAATGCGCCCGCAACGTCCGGCGCCCTGGGAGGGCATGACGCAGCAGGGTGCAGGTTGATTTTTTTGCTAATGTCATAGTGGCAGCTTGCACTTTCTAAGATTAGTGTCGGGGCTCTGAGTCCTAGACTTACCCACAGTTGTTTCTGTCCACTTAGCAGACCTACTCAAATCAGATTAGTTCATACATTCTGATCAACATTTTTTCCTCAGGTTCAGAACCCCAAGTACCTAATACTCATATTACCTCTGTGAAATTGCGGCATGACCAAGTCTTCAGGTGCAAATTCTTATATCAGGTATTAAGCTGCAATTTGGATCCGGAGTATATGCTGAAGCTAGCAGACATGAAAGCAAGTGATGAAAAGTAAATATCGTTGGTTCTTATGGAAGCCGGAAGGACTATTTCTATCTTCCAAGTACATACCTCATATCCCGCTCTTACCTACAAATAGAGACTTCCTGGTACTACCTGTACCTCAATGTAATACACTGCAATTCTCGTCTATTAGTATTCACCTGCATACTATGTCACATCAATAGTGGCAGCTTCTGGCTAACTGAATATGTTCATAGGAGCAGGAAAGGCAAAGGCAACGGGAGGTCCTCAGCAAAGGTTTCCAGGGATCTAGGTCTAGGGATAGATTAACAATAATAATATCACCCAGTGTTGAGTCTGTTATACTTAGGTCCGCTGTAGGTAGGGGGAGGGATACGATGGGGGAGGCAGCTTCTTCATAACTCCAGGTACCGGAGTCAGTCCTGTACAATTGGTAGGATATCTTTCAATCAGCAGACTAGAGTCTAGACTATAATGATGGGGAATCTAAGTAGAATGATGGCCAGTGGGAGAAGAGTGAGAAGAGTGAGGAGAGTGAGGCGAATAAGTTAGACCGGCATGGGAACGATATAGATCATCCAGTGGCATGGTTGTCGCTAAAAGTCATTGGGCTTAAGTTTCTTGGGTCTCAGCGCGCCATACTGAAACTCACTACTAGGAATACACAGAATTCTGGCAAAAGGATTAGTTAGCACGAACAGAGAATATCTACTCCAGTACGAGTTAGCCAAAACAGTTTTACCTCTGGAATTCTCTCTTATTCACTCACAGACTTGAATCTGCTTGCGATGCCAGTGATAGCCCCAAGTCACCCCAATCCAACGCTTCGGAAAATGAATAGCGGAGAAGGACAGCCAGCTAGCAGTAGGTGAAATATGGGAACAGGGTTTCAGCTATCTATTCTGACCAAATCTTATGACGTGATGTGCGACTGGTTGACATCCATCCATCCATTTCCAGATACTTTTACTCTGACGAATGAAGTCAACTCATTTTGGAGCGATGCTCAAACCAAATCACACTTTCTCAACTTTGTTGATGCTACCCCACCCTCCAATGACCAGGTAAGTTACCCTCAATAGATAAAGAATATCTAATCCTAAATGCAATGGAGTAGCCACTGGTCACTGATTTGTAGATCAGGGCAACTCACAGCCGATGCAGATCCCAGTATCTGCATACAGCAAAGAAGGCTATAACAGAATTCTATAAGCTCAATATTGTGGAACCTATACCCTGCTGTAACGGGGGCACTCTGTAGGATGACGGATCCTAAGATTGCGACCGCACCGAAGACTCCAAGTAGAAGTAAAAATCAAAATAAAGATAAAGATAATTCAAAGTAGAATCAAGCGGTAAAACTTAATATCGTTAAGCCTGAAAGCTTCACTCAATAAGTTCTCTCGAGGATCGTTGGTTATCAGAATAGGCTGTCTCTCGCTTTAGTTAAGTAGAATAATGTAAAGCCAGAGGACACCCGTCAACCATTCTGAC
>Ga0307509_10005085_pt1 | contig 18489 bp, 17 predicted proteins | sample 10_EM_MG_FD_202245 | JGI IMG/M metagenome (GOLD analysis project Ga0307509, IMG submission 202245) | Populus trichocarpa ectomycorrhiza microbial communities from riparian zone in the Pacific Northwest, United States - 10_EM | ecosystem: Host-associated > Plants > Roots > Unclassified | place...
TAACCTTAGTCCGAAACCTTTCGCACACCCTAGTGCGTTTCCTGAGTGTACACAAAACATCTCCGGTACAGCTATCCATTCATCCTTAACAACCATAGTCTCAACTCCCATGTTCCGCAACCCTATCCATACCCAAAGACTCCTCGTCCAAACATCCAGTGTTGTAGTAGTGTTGAGGATATGGAACCTTCGCGAATATTTTAACACAAACACCACTCTATGCTGCTGCTTGTAATGGGCACGAGGAAGTGGTGAAATTGCTTCTTGAACAGGACGAAGTCAACCCTGACACACCAGATAACGATGGCCAAACACCACTCCATGCTGCTGCTTGGAGTGGGCACGAGGGAGTGGTGAAAATGCCTCCGGAACAGGACGAGGTCAACGCCGACAATCCAACTAACACCGGGCAAACACTGCTCTCCTGTGCCGCTTCGAATGGACACGCGGAGGTGGTAAAAATCCTACTCGAACGGGACGAGGTTCACCCCGATAAGCCAGACAACAGCGGCCGCACCCCACTCCGGTTTGCCGCCTGCAATGGACACCAGGGAGTGTTGAAGGTTCTTCTCGAACTGCACGTGGTCCATCCCAACCGCCCACAACACGACGGCCAAACACTACTCTGGGCTGCCGCCTGGAATGGGCATCTAGGAGTGGTGAGAATGTTACTCGAATGTGACGAGGTCAGCTCCCACAAGCCTCATTAGGACGACCGAACGCCGCCGCTCTCATTTACGTATGTGTTCTGTAAGCAAAAAATTAACTCTGCTTCAGCAAGTTCATAAAAACATTACTATACTTGAGTAATGCTATCTTTGAGTAGCCACCTTAATTCCCACAACTTGTTCCTCGGTTGTTGTCTAACGACGTCACAGGCTGTAGCTCCAAAATCTAGCGTTCAATGTTCAAAATGATAGATACGGAGGTCATGATCGGCAGACAGGGGTTCATGCAGCAGAGTGGAGCGGCTCAAGTGAAGGCTGATGGAGGTAGTTGCACGATTCGTTAGGAATGTGTTGAACGGAGGAGATGTTGGAGTTGTATTGAGTTACGTTGTCTATGGAGGTTGCTAGCTACGGTTCCCTCTAGTAGGGAAAACTCTGCTCTCTACATGTGATACCCATATGTCTCCGCATATGCCCTAATCATCCGTGCTTGCCCTAGTAGAACGTTCACCCGTCCACACTTCTGTGTTCCTCCATACATGCCCGCGCTGCCTATCAGCCTGCGGTATCTCTGCTCCTATAGCAGTGCTCTACTACTGGGATAATAATACCATCAAAGACATTGTGCATCGTATCCAACAGTGAAATAGTTCAGGATTTCTTGTACTGAGTATGTTGAAATGAGAGCTGGGAGAAAGTACTGTGCCAACGGGTGGGGAGACTTAGGCTGGAAAAGGACAAGAAGGAAAAGCACATTGGGAAAACCTTTCTCAGCTTGCGTATCCCTTCGCTCATGCATACGCTTATTGTACCGCTGCGATCCCAGAGTTTCAGTAATTTCTCATACCATGCGCTTCTATTCCCAACATTTAAACTCTATTTACATAACATACCATATGCTCAGTGTTCCCTGTTAGAGTTGATGAAAGCGGATAGTTGTTAGAGATAAGGAAAGCGGACAGATGAAGGACAAGGCGGGATAATTGTTTTAGTTGTTTCATCTGTTTTAGACGGAAGGGTAGACGGAAGGGTTTCTGGTTATGTCTTTCCTTTATTGTTATTACAGAGGTATGAAGGCAGATGGGAATATGATTGAAGGAGAGATCGATAGGTGTGGCAGACAATTGAATGGTTGAGATAGTTTTATTATTATATAGACTTGTGTTTAGTTAGTTTTGTTTTAGGGTGATGGGCGATGACCATTCTGGCAAATGGCCTAGGCCGATGTAGGCTAGATTTAGTTAGCCTCCAAAAGACTATCATGACCTGATCCGCACTTATTGGCCCGGCGCTTAATATTGAGAATTGATCGCTTTAAAAGGATCTGATTCCCTCAACTCATTCAACTCCCTAATCTTTTTTTTTTTCCTCTTTCTCTTAGGCTATTTCTCCTTGATCAATCACAGGATGAGAGCTACGCAACCTGTTCGGCAAAGTCATGGCAATACTACCCCAGGACCACCAGCAAGAGTATCTTACCACTCTTTTCTCTGATTCTGCATCTTCAGCAGAAATTAATGAAAATTAAATCCCCAAGCTAACAAAGCGATATTGTTCTTGTGTCCCGAATGTTATTTCGTAGTTTGAAAATATTAACAGTAAATCGCCCTTGTATTAATACCCCATACGCCGCCACCACTGGACTGCATAAAGTTGACCCACTACAACAGCAGCTTCTCCTCTACACTAAAATCTATTTGATTAACTGATTTACTACCTCTTGTATCTTTTATTACCTCTCGCTAATAATGTGAAATTGTTCTTATATTTTTAACGTTATCATAGAACAGTAGATTCAAGCGAGTGACGGCCTATGACGTTATTCAAGAACAAGAGGAATGAGGGGTGAAAACTGCCTCGGCAAAGATAACAGCACCCAAGAACGGTGGTGCTCATAGGCATTCTGAAGCAGGGCCACCCTTCGTTGACACATAATATTACCACGATAATACTAGTCGTACTTATTTTGGGGAGTAGTGGGCTATGTGGTGGCTGATTTAGAGTCATTTAGCTGACATTTACAGTGTTGCGGTGGTTAATTGGTTGGGTGGCGAGTCCTAAGCCGGGAGCTACCCTAGGCTCTGATAAGAGATATCATAGCCCACGAGCATATTCAGCAACTGTTTGAACCATAATACTATCATACTTGGGTTGCAGGTATAGTCAGTAGACAAAATTAACCGCGGATCAACTAAGAGGGAAATACTTATGCTATGACAACAACACTCCCCCACCAACACAGCAATTACTGATACCAAGAAAAAAAAATCTGGGATATAGGTGTAAGGTAGAATACATAGTAGAAATTAATATTTGAGTTAGATAAGGTTCTATAAATGGTGTTGAAAACGCAGGGTGATAAGGGGGGGTGCGTTGCCATGGGTCGCTGACCCGCGGTTAATTTTGTCCTGACAATAGTTTTTCGAACAGTGCTGGGTTTTTGAGAACTGGTTCCAGGAGCGCTAGGAACATAAGGTAGGTTTGTGTAAATGTAGCCACCTACCACGGAAATGAACTAGGCGTGCTAAACGAGTCTATACTTGGAGCCTACAAAGAATACCAAAGAGCATGCTGCCCATCTTCGCAGAATCTCATGCGAGATTATGGAGGACCTTTCAGAACTGCCATGAGATCACCAATGGGATGCTATGGGGTCTTACGTTGAGTGATATGAAAGTTTCGACTAATTCAATTAAAGGCTTCATGTACAGTACTTGTACGAGAAGTATGATACTTGGCTCTACTGTAGCCGCTCATGGGTGTTTCTTCATCCTAGCGCAGAGCAAGGTTGGTGCTGTGCTGTACTCATGTAGGGACGAAAAATATCAGAAAACATATCACCCTTGCTTCTCTAGAGATTTGTATACAATGGGCGAAGTAGGTTTGTAATTATTTCGTCCTTACTAGCGGTACTGTCTTGTACAGTACAGCACTTAACCGCTGGATAGCGATCAAGCAAGGTCACGTTTCCCCCCTCCGGCCGAGGTAAGCATGGACAGGTATTATTGGCGGAAATATGAAGGACGATGGTCAGGTATCCTTGAGGTTTCACAAAAGGCCCCGCTGTTCTTCAGCCTCCTGGAAACCTGCTCGACTAACCCCATCGGCCATCATTTGAATTACCCTGAGTGGAAAATATAGAGGTCGCAATCGTTCACTAATAATATCAACTCGTTTTTGAACACTACCGTTACGAATAACTCCATCACAAATAACTTCAGGGTTGCCGATGGACGGTTACAAATCTTGACCTGGCTGTCGCCCTGGGAGCCTGGGCTACGTCACTAGGACATTCGGGACAGCTGAGTCGAAAATGTAGGGGAATGGCCTTGATAGACCGAAGAATTTAGAAGTCTGCACGCCGGTAGTGGGGGAGGTGAATTTGATAATGCTGCTTTATTTTGCTACGGTGATCGGGGAGTCTGGAAGACTTACATCAGGTAGGAAGGACGCATCTCGAAGAATCGAAGGGAAAGGTCAAGGCTGACAGGCAGCGATGGTGGTGATAGACTAGTTGTGCGATCAGGCTAGGGGGCGGAATTCTACCGTTGAATGTTTTTACTTGGACTTGGCTACTCAAAAAAGAGCAGTCATCGACAAGGATGCTGGGTGCCCTGCTTAAACAGGTTGTAGGTGGGCTTGAAGAGATGCCGGAGGAGATATCGGAAGCCTATGATGACCAGAAAAAGGTTATTGGTGGAAGGGGACCGGAGCTTTCAGATATTGCAAAGATGCTGCAAACTACCTCTTGCGAAAGGCTTACATTTATCTGTATCGATGCTATGGATGAATGTGCTCCAGAACATATAATCAAGATCCTTGATTCGCTGCATCAAACCCTCCAAAAGTCTCCGAGTACTCAAATATTCATGAGGGGGCCACACATTCAAGCCGACATCCTAAAACGCCTTTCTAGACTGGTAGCGAGTTTAGTCCTGACTCCCAGGAAAAGGGATGTTATCGGATACCCCAGTACCGGGTTGAAGGAATGATACGAACCCTGAAGCGATGGACAATAGTCTGGAGGCAGAAATTCTGAGGAAAGGTTCGCGAGGATATTTCGGGAATGTATGTAGAAGTAACGACACTCCGGAAGCTACCTCAAGTTATGCACTGACAAATACATGTCTAGATTCTTGTTGGTCTAGCTGAATATCGACATGATCCTGCAAGAAACCACCATCCATCGCCGACGACAAAAGCTTATCGCAATTACCAATGGCTTGGGCTAGGGGATGCTTATGGCACAACATTGGAGCGGATAAAAGGACAGGGTAGGGAGAAAGCGAGGCTTGGAATGGCCATTTTGATGTGGGTCTCTCACCCGGAGCAAACTTTGAAGCCTGATGAACTGCTTCACACCCCCGCAATCGGATAGGATCTCCGGATCTCAACAGCGACAATATCCCTTCAATTGGGACGTGCTAGGCTGTTGCCAAGGACTTATTGTCATTGACAAGGAGGCTTACATTGACCGGTTAATTGATTTTACCCTTCAAGAATACCTCCGGGCTCATCCCCAGCTCTTTGGTATCGCTCACTCCATAACCTACACCAGGTAGAAGCGTAACAACAGGTAGAAGTGAGACAGGGTAACACAAGGGGAAAAACAGGAACAACTCTGTAACCGGTACAGGTTACCAGGTTAGGTATGGATTTGTTTTATGTATTGTTTCAGGATACGAGTTCAGGTGACTTGTATGCTTGGTTAGTTTGTGTTATGTTTTAGGATACGAGCTCAGGAGACTCGTAAGCCTTGTTATTTGATACTTGTATTGTTTCAGGATACGAGCTTCGGAAGTTCGTAAGCCTTGTTTATTGTTTGATTGTTTATGGGTTAGGTATCATTTGATGCCTTAGGATTTGGATATGATTGATGCGAGATGGATTATTGCAAGTGTATTTAAAGACCTGGTTTTCTCCGGACTTAGAGAGACCAGACTTCAACAGACAGAGTTTTCAATATACGTGGTTGAACAGTTATCTTCTATTCAGTTCGATTCGAGAATCTTCGAGTTTTGCACAGGCCTAACGTATTTGGCCTTCTCTTTGTAGTTTCGATAAAAGTAATAGAGTCTATTCAATTACTTGTTGGCGTCTCCCGTACTTGATCTCGCTTATACCACCGGTTTGGTTAGAGTCAATACCGATCTCCCTTTGCAAGACCACTACCACACGGGAAGCGGTTACAAACTCAGTCAATTCTCAACCAAATTAGACCAAATAAAAGAATTTCGATAGAGAAATTGTAGGAGAATAAGCCTGGATTGAAAAGAAGGATAAAAAGTAAAAACAGAGTAAGGACAGAAAGAAAAAATAGTGAAACAACAAGTAAAATTGCAAAAGATTCAAAGTAACAATGTATGAAATAGAGTTTAAATAAAAGTATACAAAGAGTGGTTATAGCGAGTGTTGAAGTAAGGGAATAGTGGGTATTATCAAAGCTGACTGGTAGGAAGGTGATATGATGGTAAAGTAGATATAGTCAAACACAATTAACTGCTGAAAATGTTTGTAATAACAAAGAAAGTGTAATAAGTAAAAAGAAGTATTATTAGAGAGAAGGGAGATAATAGAAGCTAGTAAGAGGTTAGGACATGCTAGAGGTTCGAATTTGAGGAGTTTTATAGGAATTTAAGTATTACAAAAGTGTTTCATTGTCTATATCGTTAGGGATTGTATTGTACAATTTATCTGAAATGAAGAAAATAACAAATGTCAGAATAATATAATCAATCAGTTAAATTATCGTGAGAGAGTTGATTCACTCTTTAAATGCAAGAATCAACTAATTCAAGTGTGATTGAGATCTCTACTGCCTGAATATTATGTCCACATAATTTATCTATTGAAGGGGTTCCAAAAGCAGCTAGCTCTCTTTAAGCACACTGCTGTAACAAACTTGTAAAGACTTCTGATTTGAATCTGATATTTTTCATGAAGTTTAGTTGTCTTATATCAACTACTGGTTTAATTCTATGTAAAACTCTTTATGATATTTCTTTCTCATATTAACTTATGGTACTACTTCACCAGCCCTTGTCTTTCTCACCTGATTTCTATTATGTTCCAAACTATTTCACCTACAGGAGAGCTACTTAGTTGTTTTGTTATAATCATTTTGTACAATCTTGTATCTTCAAACAGTCACTTTAGTTCACTTCTAATAGTAGGTGTAATTTCCCACTGTTTTCTTCTTGCCCCTATTTTATTTTTACTTTTTCTGCTTCTTTTTCACTTAGGCCTATTCTCCTACAATATCTCAATTGAAACCCTTTCGTTTGGTCCATTTTAGTTGAGAATTAACTAAGTTGTTCCAGGTTTTACCCTTGTATTACTTAGTCTCACTTCTAACATCAAAGATGAGATGTGACACAGGACTGGGAAGTGACACACAATGTAACTGTTATGTACACGTAAATAGCTTATCTATTAAGTACAAGATATGCAGCTTCAAAAAGACGACTATATACCCGAACCCTAAAGGTAGCCAGAAGTACGAGGAACCTGAAGCATCCGTGGTAGCTAGAAAGGCAATCGAAAGAGTTCACATTCCATGAAGCAATTTATTGATTGGGACGATAGGAATAAACTCTATGAAATATCCAGTGCCACTGCATATATATGCAAACTACTTTGAAAGATGGCTATCCGAACTGATTACTCGGAATTCCATGAGAACTATTGTTATTTTTCCTTATGGGCTGCATATATTGAAACATAGTTCATTAGAACGAAGAGATTGAAGACTATCTACAGGTGGAGTAGAGAAACCCCCAGATGAAATAGTAGTCAGGAAACTCTCTGAGGTTGAGCAGGGAAATTATGTTTTTAGGTTCAAACAGTATTCACACTTTCCTGAATGTCAAAGGATTGCAAGATATATTATTGCTTGAGAAAGGAAAGTAGCATAAATTTTAGTATAAATAGAAAGGTATCCCCTCGTGGTTGAAGAATCATCAGCCAACAGAGAAGAGACCTTAACAATATAACAAGATATTAAGAAATCTTCTAAGTTTGAGAACTTTGACTTTCCAATTACTTTACTCAGCCTTCCTGACATTTCTCCGTACTCTTGGATCACCACCTAGTTATCATTATATCTCTTCGAGCTAGCTACCCCATGAAACAATCTTTAGAAACTGGTGAGCTCAGAAGTCATGTAAAGCATAATCAAATATCCTCTCCTAAAAGCCAGATGCAAAGTTACACTATCCGTGTAACACAACACCTAAGTCCTGAAAGAAAGGTGTTGGTGTAACAACCCTAAGATTGGTAGCTACAATGACTACCACTTTTGCCCAAATAGTATAACAAGTGGTAACCAGAGGTGGTATGGTTTAGTATACTTTGTATACAAGAAACTTCATTCACTTAAGGTAAGGCTTAGGGGACAGTAGAGTAGCCTTAGGTGCTCTATTAGGTAGGGTAACCTTTCAGGAGTACATTGGCATAAAGTCAAGAGAATTATGGGAACGTTACATGGGCCTCCAGGATGACCTTTCGTGTTGACTGCAGGACTTGCAAAGTAGTTAAAGGCATAAGAGGACAAAGTTACACAACCTTGAGAATTTGGCCATTATGCCCAGGAGGCTCAGTTACCCTGCTGAGGTGCCCGAGTTACCCAACCTTCAAGGGCAATGTTATCCTAGAACTTAGAGGTCAATTGGTTCAGATTCTATCAACTCTTAGATGTTCATGGCCTCATGCGTACCTGCACAGAAAGGTCAGATGCCTGACCAGGAGTGGTCCCAAGATGCTATTGAACTTAGAAGAGTTGAGCTAACACCCCCCTCTGGCCCCAGCATTGGGACAGCATGTCATAGGCAGACAGCTGCATATTTGCACATTTGCTTGTAAAAAGAGGTCATTGCAGCAGCTGCCATAACTGAAACATGTATACATGTTCCGGGAACTGTATACAGGATCAAAGTGCAGGATTTGGTATTTTTAGTTTGATTACTTTGCTTTATTTGATTAGTTTGGTTGTTTTACAGCCCCGGAGGTATATTAGAGTCCAGTAGCTTGTGTTAAGTTTAGTTTTGCATGTTGATTGCTTTATTTAGAAACACAAGTGATGGAACGGTCATGCAGGCTGATGATAGTATTGAGGTAGTGTTATGACTCTTAGGTTTCATGTGGGATCACAGAACATCCATGGCAAGGTGCACTGCCCTGTAATAATCGTGATTGGAGGTTTTCTGATTACTATAACTATGGAGGAACTCTTGTATTTAAACTGATCTCCTGGCTAGCAGGAGAACGGTTCACTTCAGCAGACTCTTGATTTATCAATATAGTTGGTTGAATGGTGATCACATAGGTCCACTTGCCCTTTAACTATTATCTCTCTATCTCTGGGTCCTTGAAGCCTCCCTCAGACCTAGCACTTGCCGGTCAACTGCTAGCTCTCTAGTGTACGCCTTGCATTAAACAGGAGTAAACCTGTTACAGTAAGACAGTCTACGTCATCGTCATCCATCCAACTAAATGTAGTTCGCTGGATATATAAAGAGAGTATGGGTAACTGCCAAATATGGGGTAGTACAAAAATGTTCCCTCCGGCACCTAGGAGTCTATCTTTCTCTACGGGGAGTAGGGTAGTCTTCCTAGAGGTACTTAGGTAGTCCATGAAGGTCAGGGTGCTTTCAGGACAAATACCTAAGTAACCATCCGGAACCTTCTCCTCTTGATTTGTAGCATTACTATGGGTTGTTACTGGACTCTAGACGTATAAGTCTTGTCATGGTAGATTATATCCCGAGAGGCTGGCTATGGGTAGCTTCCATTAAGGCAACCATCAGTTACATCTCACCAGAGGAGCTTGCATGTATGATTATCGTATTGTGTAGTCCTGTAGATTAAATGATAGACAGCATAGCTTGAATAGACGAAACTACTACTGGACCATTGAGTCTACCACCTAGGTATTGACTCCGGTTGTTGTCATGGCAGTTAGCTACTGGAATGACTTCAATAGGAAGAGTTTTTCCACCTGCAGTTGTATTTGAGATGCATTGCAGAAACTCATATCGTATTTTCAAAGTTAGGTGTACCTGAGCTGCTCCAATGCTTTGGGCAGGATAATTCCTGATAGAGTATAGACCTCGGACAACCCTGAGAATAACAAGATGCTCGCACAAGGTTGGAGTGGTGGTGAATATCACATGCTTACATCAGATATCTACTTTAGTTTAAGAGTTTGGCATTCTACTTCAATAACCAACTTTCCTCCAGAGACTCATTTTGTAAAGCTTTCAGCTTAACGATCTTATGTTTTACTGTTTTGATTCTTCAGAATTATTTATCTTATCTGTATCTTCTGCTTTGAGTCTTTGGTGCAGTCGCAACCTTAGAGTTCATGCCCCGGTTACTGTTGGGATGATACAATATAACTAAAAAAACAAGTAATGGAATCAAGGGATCACTACTGATCTACTCTATGAGTAATACATAGTAGGAAGCATAGAGTACCCTAATTGTGTACAAGGAATGAATGGTGCAAATGAGCAAGTAAACGAATGCACTACTCAATAGAAAATGATAACAATATGGAAGGTACAAGACTGTGAATGCCTGTTATTAGGAAATCCCAAATAGGCAATATCCAATGAAAATGTAATAGAGAGTACCGATAATAGTAAATTTCATTACAAATATATTTACTAGATAACAAATCTCAGTTACTAAGCATTGCAACTGTTACTGATTGAATATGATTCTCCCTCTCCTATAAAACATTCAACCTCTGAAATTTGCTATGTTCCGCAGCTGGTAATATTATTGGGAAAAATAAACCTCACAGTTATTTTTAATCATCTTCACTTTAATCTGCCCATTTTAATTGGCAAGCCCTCTATTACCAAATATTTGTAGTTCCAACACTTTCCGGCCCATAAAACATTTCTCAACCACGCCCGCAATATTTCCCACATGTGCCTGCAGGGCTATAGTCCTTTGTCACTAGTTGCCGGGCAAGTTTGGACAACCGCCGGACAGGACCTAATAACGCTTTCCACTACTGTCCACCTTCTGGACGGACAGTCTGACCCTTTAACACCCAGTACATTCCGGGCAGAGTCACGGATACCTTGTAATTAATTATCTCCAACGCCATGGCACTGGCATCAAGCGGACTGTCAACTTCGACGATAGTATTCCTCTTAATGTAAAACCTGAACATTCTATCAGAGCCCCAGCGAGCAACGAAGAATATGCTTGTGTTACATTCTACTACAATCAAATTCACTTTTCGCGGACCTTCTCCAGCTATGCTAACCTTGCCTGAACTATCACTCACGGAATGTTCTTATCAACAGCACTGTGATCTTTTGTTAAAACTTGAGCTGCGGTGAACAACTTGGCCCAGGTTAGGTTTTTTCGTCTAACTTTAGGGGTATGGGTGAGGTATCCGTGAGCGGGAAGTGAATTAAATCTTTGGATCGCTCTATAAATCTTGTAAACATATTTGAATGAAATTAACTAGACTATACACTATTTGCTAAAACCAAAGCCAGTGTCCGGTGACTTGTAGGAGATTCTACGGTCCTCACTGGGGCACGGTGACATGGGGCGGCTGACCAATAGGAATCTCTAAGAAGGGAAGTCTTTGTTACCTCACCTAAACAAATTCACTTTTTGCTCCTGATACCCACCTGTTCCTTACTTGTCTAGTTTCCTCGTGCTTACGATGATGATAGCGAGGCTGGGGAAGTAAGTTCATTTGATGTAGGCCAAAACCGGAAAAGCGTGGAAGGAACTAGTACTGGAGGTGGGAGAGGTCCCAGGGGTTTGCGCTTCAAACAGTTGAGCGAACAGCTATAAGTGCATGTTTTCCCCTCTCCCTTTTTGTTGGGATATTTGTTTCTGGAATTCTTTTGCATTGTCTGGTGTATCGATTTTTATCTGATGAGGGATTCATCACCGCACTGGCAGTCGTTTAGTGGCCTTCTTGTGGCTGCTTTATTGCTAGATGGGCCTTAGTAATTACAATAAGCAACACCCTAATTGAATCATCTATAGACTGACAATGATTGCTAATTTCTATCCTGTGTGAAGGGGAAAAATTTAAAGTACTATAATACAAAAATAAAAGTGAAAAAACTCTCCCTTCCAATCTGCCAATATTGCTCCTGGGGATTATCCCGAGTGACACTCCATGAGTCTAGAACCCGACTGAGGTAACACCACCTACCAAGTTTCCTGTAGTTAGATACCGAGGGTGGGTAGGGAAATCTTTAAAAATAAAAGAGCTGTCGGTACCATGAATCGAACCTGGGTTCAATCGGACAGTGTGTTTCCATAACACGCAACAGTAACCACAACACTACACCAGTTTGTTTGCTTCCAGTGTTTCGCTCAGATTTAAGAGAACTACGTATGATAGCAGTTAAGGCAGCGTAACTAGGCTCCAGGGCAGTATTGGGGACTGTGGGAAGCAAATATTGGGCACTTGGTATCCCCGGTAGTTTACGATCGTCACCCTCCCGCTTGTCTTTCCTCTTCTCATCTCAACTCACGACTCCTCAACCCAACTCACCCTTTCTCAACTCAATCCACCCTTTCTTAACCCAACACTGCAACCGAGCTGGTGCTAACAATCACAATACACAATGCCTCTGTCCCGTTCTGGTGTCCGCAATACTCATTTTTATGATGCCACCGATCGCGAGGTGGTTTTGGGAGGTTTTCGTCAAAACGGTTCTATAACAGAAGCAAACTTTCTTTATTTCCTCGAAATCCTACTTAAGAATCCGATAGATACAGTACGTGTTCAAGCAAGGATTTCGGGCCACATTGTCACTAGAACCAACGTTCCCCTTGCAACTGGAGCCTACGATCTATATTGTCGTGGTATGTATTCTACGAGGGGCTGGAACTAGTCGAGTGAAATCTTGGCTGCTATTCCTATACAAATTCTGGGAGCCACATTCACCAGACTTTCCCCTATACCTATAGTGCTCTCTTTTTTTTTTTGTCGAAAGTCCCTTTCCTAATTTTTGCCAGATCCTGTCCAGCTTAGCCGAGTGGCCATTGGTGCGCCGGTGTAATACTCGTAGCACTGTCCCCAGGCAAAATAGATTCCGTGATGAAATTCGTGCCCGTGACAGGGGATGTGTAATTTCAGGCAAGGTAAATCCGGAATCTGCCATTGAGGTTGGAGATTGGGTTTCTCTAGAGGCCGCTCATATTTTTCCGTCTGCCTATGGAAGTATTTGGAACTGGCGTCGTTATGGACGGTTCATCACCGACATGAACGATTATCCTGCTTCCTCCAGGATTCACTCCATCCAAAACGGTTTTCTACTTCAGTCAAATATTCACCAAAGGTTTGATCAATACCTTGTGTCGATCAACCCTGACGACGGCTACAAGGTGGTTGCCTTTTCTATCGACCGCGATGGGCTTGATGGCAGAATTCTTGATCCGGCGTGCAGACGCCCGGGGGATCGTCACCGCGTGTCTGACTTCCTGCTGAGGTGGCACTTCCGCCAATCAGTCCTCGCCAACATGAGAGGGGCAGGGGGGCCAATCACCGAGCTGGCTGCTTGAGCCGAATTCCTTATCGGTAATTATATTGATTCCTGAGAGCTGGTCAATCTGTGGCGATAACATCACTAACGGGGTAATCATTAGTGGTTTGTGGAGGTGTGGTATACTCGGACAGGGTCAAAAAGGACGGAAAAAATGATCAGCAAGATCAGGTGGGGTTGTTATGAAAGAAGTTGCAATAGTGGAAAAATTATTGCCTTGGCAGACATCAGAAATCCAGACTGAAGAAATAAGTATCTCAGTATGAGCCTTGACCATTTAGATGACATTTAGATGATGATGGAATCGCCAGTCTGCAGTTGAACCCAAGCATTTATAGGAACCTCTTAAAGAACTATTCCAAAAGTCCTGATTCCTTCCCCCTTGGTATCAATTTGGCCTTGCACCATCAGATTCTTAATAAGACCCATCATGAGAATACAATGGCAGCTGCACTGCAACTGCTCTAGGTTAATAGCATCCTATAACACCCCCATTTTTTCCACTTACTCCTACATCCCACTCAAAAGTACATAAAGGCGAGGCACTGCCAAAGGTGGGGGCAATCTGACTAGGTTGGGATACAGTACCCTACAGTACCCTACAACTATATCGACTTACTTGCCTTTTACCCTATCGAGATAATGCTGCGCTAATGCTGGTCCGTTGAATTATATAGAGCAGGTTATACAACCACCTTGGCCCCGACGAATCCATGGGCGCTGGCAACCGCTCTACCCGCGTCCTGATCGATCAGCGCCTCTATCCTTGTTTCGCCACCGAAAGTTTTCCGCCCTTTTTGACCCTGTCCGAGTATGCTAGGCAAAGCTACGTTGATGCAGCAGGGGAGTGTCACGGGCATGCCACGATTGTTGATGTCGAGTATTTTGAGGTGTTCCATTGGTTGGTGGGGGACGGGCTCGTGTTACCGGGGGAAGAGTGGGTATTCCTGGAAACGCTAGACTTTTAGAGATTAGGCGCCAGTAGGGAAGGAGCAAATGAATAAGCAGAGTTCATCAAAATGCTATACACCACCCTGCTGAGCAAGTACAAAAACCTAGCATACTTCAACACAACTGCCGGAGCGCTCTCGGAAACCAGCCTGCACAGTACGCTGACATGACACTCTCCAAAGCAGGGTTTTTGTTCACTGTGTGTGAGTTCGGGAGGTGTCTGGTGCTCTTCAGGGGATCATAGGTGATGATAATTACAATTTCTCGATTAATTCTATGTATCTCGGATGTCTATATGAGCTAGACAAAAAAACCCCTTTTCTTAATATCTCACGACGTGGCAGGCAGGTACCCAGAAGAACTACTAACGTCGCTTTCAGTTAGCATTTATTGGTGTATCATTTGTAAAATTACTGACTCTAGATGTTTCTTCTCGAAAGCCTCAATGATAAAGTTAGATCCAACTTTCAACCGGCCCAGACAGCATTTGCCCTCACTTTTGTAGTAAAGGGTGAGCACGATCAAGCGATATCTCCCTACTCTACTACCGCTCAACCCTTCAAAGGGAACCACCTGCCACGACCCTTCCAGTGTTCCCAACGGGGCAGTCCGTCCGTCTTGAGTCAGGACGAGGACGGACGACTTTTTGTCGTCCCGTCCCGTCCTCCAGCCAAATTGCCCGACGATTCCGAGCGGAGGAAGTCGGGCCCCACAGTCCCCCACCATTATATTAACCCCTGTAATGTCTCAGTTCGGCAATTTGATTCTTGCGCCAGGATTTGTTTTGAAACGAAACGCCAAGAATTGGGGCTACACGGGATGGTAAGCCCAATTCGTACTTCCTCTCTCACTCGAGTTTGAGCCGCTTGCCATTGTCGGAGTTAGAGGCCAATCGGCGCACAACTCAGAATACTCGTAGTCAGGCTGCTGTTATAACCAAAGGACTCCTCCATGCCCTCAATTATGCCGAGGTCGGGAGTGTTGAGATACCTGGAACTGTGCTAACATCAAAATCCCAGATGGTTTCTTCTGATGCGGAGTCCTCAAGTGGAATCATCAAGTGGAATTGACATACTGGATAGAGATTGTAGAAATTGTGGAATCAAGATATGAAAAATAGGTGAAGTCAAACTTGGTGGTGAATTCCTGTATCAAGTCGATCTTGCAATTTGTATCAGATACTATCTTCTATTTTAAACAATTGGCGACTTTACACCCTTTTTATTATTGGTATTCGATACTACCATAACATATTTCCCCACTTCATACTTCCATTTGATCTATGAAGACTTTATTGCTGATTGGACTCCTGGTATGATTATCCTCCACGCGAATCCACCACACCAGCATCCCATCATTTATTCCAGTCACCAAACAGTGTTCCGCTGTTCCCTATGCCCCCCCCCAACCTTTCCCTGCAGTCACCCACTATCCCCTGCCGTCATCTGCCATCCCTAGCGTTTCTTCATAGGGACTGCGGTTGCCGACCGTCACCGGTCGTCACTCGCTGTCCCCTACCGTCCCCCGTCGTCCCCTGTCGTCCTCCACCGTTGACTACAATTCCCACAACAAACCCGCAGTCTTCATGCACACCCTGCATATTAGTGTGTCAGATTGCCGGGCCGTCGTCTTCGCTAAAGACGGCCGTCTTTAGATTTTGCGGATGAGGACGGATATTTTCTGCCGTCCCGTCCGGCCCCGGGCTCTTGGCAGTCCGTCCTCCGGGCCCTGTTGGGCACCCGGACCGTTGGGAGCACTGAACCCTACCTCAGTATGCAACCTCCCCAGCTTAATAGGATCACCTTGCAGATGAGTATCTTAACAACGCCCTTATCCGCTGTAAATCGAATCCATTACTCTTGAGTGGACTCGGGGTGGTGTTATACTATCGAGATCACTTGAGAGTCCCCCGTTCAAATCTTGACTAAAGCTCTCAACATCGCAGAGGAAATGAGCAGACCCGGAGTGATGGATGGCAGGAACAGCAAAATCATCGGCCATGTGCGATGAGGGCAAGACCATCGTCTAAGACAACGAAGAAGCCGAAGCCATAACCAATTAGCGACTAAATGTAAAGTTGCAATCACGGCAACCAGACGGAAACGACAGTAAAAGCAGCGGTCGCCTGTAGGGCTCTAAGAACAACCAGTAGATCAGCAGGCCGACCTGTGCCCACAGCCGGTGATGCAGGAGGGATGGAGGGGGAGAAGGAAACTCGGTGCTGCTACCAGTAATTATCAGCAAGGCATGGAAACCAGGGATTAAGACCTCTAATGAATCTTATGGCTCGTTAGCAGCATCGACTTTTTTCTTCAATTTGCTTTAAACAGGGGTTCTGGATATGTACGTTTGCAGATAATAATAATTACAGTATTACAAACTACTCCAGAACTACTAGAGCTATGAGGCAATAATTTTGCGATCTAGGTCACAGTTTTTTTCTCCAGTCCAAGTTTAATATCATGGGAATTGTGATATAATATTCGAGTAATATATACTAGGTTTCACACATCGGGGCTGCCGCCCTCCACCAACTGGTGTAATTCGATCATCAAGGTAACAAGGTTGTCCTCTCGGGTAGAGACTTCCGAACCTTAAAATTACAGCACGGGTCCAACCTTATATCTAACCCCTACCGCAAATCACCACCGCCGTGTCCATGCCACCACCACCACCGCCAAAACTCCAGCATCCCATCCGAATACAGATTCATTCTCCCGACACCGACCCAAATGCCAAACTAAGACCTAACAGACGAAATCTCCATCCCAAACTTAATCTGCACTCCAGAGACCGTTGTCCTGTGCTCAAAAATAGCCACCGTCCCAATAGCCAACACCCTATCGCTCTCTACCAAAATCCCGCATGGGATAATCCTCTCCTTCTTAGAGACATACCCAGGTACCCCGGCAACAATTCACGGGACCTGTAACATCTGTGGCGCCACTGGCTTCCCACGGGACGTCCTTGGACGTGTATTCTGTCTGGGCAAGCTATGGATCTATGATTGTGTAAAGGAGTTAGTAGGGGTGCTACAAATGCAGAAGGGGCCGGAGTAGAATAAAGCGGAGGTTCAGGTGTTAATATCCCTTAAGTTGTTGAGACATTCGGTTCAGATTGAAATGTCTAGCACGAACCTATTTGGGCAAATGTGAGTAAATGCGTCGGTTAGCCGCTAGGCAAGCACTCTTAGTAGGAGTTGACCACGTCCAGACTCTTGGCTGGAGTGCCAGGTAATTGAGCTGCTGAAGCATGAACTTTATTGCCCCACTGAAAATGGCCTTCAAATTCAGTTAGAACAAGCCGTAAAATGTCCTCCTACTTTTCCTATACATCATCCTCCCCTTCTGTGACCTGCTGTGTCGTGAACGCCGGGAACTGGGGGAGGCTCTGGGACTGAGGATGGCTCTTCCTCTAGAGCAGATTTGTCTGTGGGAAGCAGCAATTGAGGGGCGAACCGCTGGCGAAGCTCGGCTGCATGGTAATGAAGGTGGGTTGGGATAAGGTGGGAGTGCTCAAGTGGCTCGTGATTGAGAACGAGAGGGCGGAGGGATGATGCAGAATGTGGGGCAGAAACCCCGGTAGTGGTTCCTGGTGCACCGCATAAGATGAACATTGCCCGACGAAGGGGAATCGGTAGGGCGCAATGAGAATTCTCTATAATCGGTAATCAGCGCAACTCACCATGAATCGAGTATGGTGGAGAGATACAGTAGGCAGCAGGGTGAGATGTGTGATAAATAGTGATGCGAGAAACCAAAAAAGCCTCGTGGGAAACTCATGATTGAGGTGGATGAAGTTACCGCCAAACGTATTACTATTTCATAAGGAAAGAGCGAAGGGGGTAAAAAGGGCAATGGCGGAAAAAGACGAGAAAATTTCGGAATATATAGGAGGGAATTCTAGGGGTATCGTTAAGTGGTGGAAGCATTATAACAAAGGAGGATAGCTTGAAAATGAGAGGATGATGGGGGGGTAGGTAATACAAAAGGTGTACAAATAATAAAGAGGAGCATTCCAATCCTATCTAATCTTCCTCCTACAGTCCCTCTAATAAGAAGCTAGCCAAATATCCTCTTCTACAACAAGTAATCTAGACAGAAGCAAGTCCCGGTGCGAGAAGAATACAATTTGGTGTGAGAAGATTACTAATACCTTAGAATGTCATGAAAGTCGGAATACCGGTAGAGCTAAAGCAGACTCAAGTAAAAGACTGGGGCAGCGAGCGAATAGGAATGAGGAACGACAAATGGCTCCATTTTAAATTAATAGAGAGCAACGATTAGACAGGTTCAAGAGCATCCGCGGGAGCGCCATGCCGGCTCTCTTGAGATTTT
>Ga0307509_10005086_pt1 | contig 18489 bp, 17 predicted proteins | sample 10_EM_MG_FD_202245 | JGI IMG/M metagenome (GOLD analysis project Ga0307509, IMG submission 202245) | Populus trichocarpa ectomycorrhiza microbial communities from riparian zone in the Pacific Northwest, United States - 10_EM | ecosystem: Host-associated > Plants > Roots > Unclassified | place...
CACCACGCGCGAAGGCGCGGACGCCGCCACGGTTCAATCGCAGCTGAAGCAGGCGCTCGACGCGGCCTTGAACGAAGCGAAGAAGGTCGCCAAACCCGGCCAGCTCGACGTGCACACCGGCAACTTCTCGCTGGCGCCGCGCTACTCCAACAAGGGCGTCGTGAACGGCTGGCAGGGCAGCACCGAGCTGATCGTCGAGGGCCGCGACATGCAGGCCATCGGCCAGCTCAGCGGCCGCATCACGACGCTGACGATCAACCGCGTCGGCTACAACCTGTCGCGCGAGCTGCGCGAAAGATCCGAGGGCGAGATCTCGGCCCAGGCGATCGCGAGCTTTCGAAGCAAGGCGGCCGACTACGCGAAGCAGTTCGGCTACGCCGGCTATGTGATCCGCGAGGTCGCGGTGAACAGCGCCAGCGAGTCGCCGCCGCCGCGGCCGATGATGATGGAGATGCGCGCGAAGGCCGCCTCGGTCTCCGACGAGGCGCTGCCGGTCGAGCCCGGCAAGGGCACCGTGAGCGTCAACGTCAACGGAACGGTGCAGTTGACGAAGTAGGCATCGGCCTTCGCTTACGATGCTCGGGCCATCGTGAACGAGGTGGCGCGCGACGAAAGAATGTCATGACCGAACCCCGCCTGAACCACGTGCAATGCCTCGACAGCCGCGGCCTGCACCGCATGGCGTACTGGGAATGGGGCGATGCCGCGAACCCGCGCGTGCTGGTGTGCGCGCACGGCCTATCGCGCCAGGGGCGGGATTTCGACACGCTGGCGCGCGCGATGAGCGACACCTACCGCGTCGTCTGCCCCGACGTGGTGGGCCGCGGCGAATCGGATGCGCTCGCCGACCCGACGGGCTACCAGATCCCCGCGTACGTGGCCGACATGGTCACGCTGCTGGCGCGGCTCAATGCGAGCACGCTGCACTGGGTCGGCACCTCGATGGGCGGCCTCATCGGGCTGGGGCTCGCGTCGCTGAAGCAGTCGCCGGTGTCGCGGCTGGTGCTCAACGATGTCGGGCCGGCGGTTCGCTTCGAGGCGATCCAGCGCATCGGCACCTACCTGGGCGCGCCGCTGCGCTGGAAGACACTCGACGAAGCGGCCGACTACATGTGGAGCATCTCGCAGGGCTTCGGCCCGCACACGCGCGAGCAATGGCTGGCGCTGACGCGGCCGATGCTCCGCACCGATGCCGACGGGTTCTTCAAGCCGCACTACGACCCCCACATCGCGGTGCCGTTCAAGGCACTGACGCCGGAGATGCTCGCCGGCGCCGAGGCGATGACCTGGTTCGCCTACGACGCGGTCCGCTGCCCGACGCTGCTGCTGCGCGGTGCCGACTCCGACCTGCTGACGCGCGAGACCGCGCAGGCCATGACGCAGCGCGGCCCGAAGGCGCAGCTGCGCGAGTTCGACGGTGTCGGCCACGCGCCCATGCTGGTGGCCGATGAGCAGGTCCGCGCGGTGCGGGAGTTTCTGTTGTCGTGAAGACCAGCCTCGGAGACGCCGGCCCAGCCGCGTCGGCCATTGTTCAGCTGCTCGACGAGAACCCCGATGCCGCCGACGAGGTCGCGCTGCTCGTGCGTGCGCGGGCTTTCTCCGAGCCGCTGCTCGACGGCGAGTTGCTCGAGACAGGCGAAGACGCGCTCGCCCACGCGGACGCGGTCGGAGCGATCCTGCAAGGCATCGGCGCCTCGCCGGCGATGCGCGCGGCGGCCTACCTCGTGTACGCGGACGACTACCTGAACAAGCCCGAAGAGGTCGTCGCGAAACGCTTCGGCCCGTCGTATGCGAGCCTGGTCGTGAACACGCGCAAGCTGGTGCAGCTGCAACGCGCGGCGCGCGAGGCGCAGCTCGGCGCCGAGCAGCGCGCGCAGCAGACCGAGCGCGTGCGCAAGATGCTGCTCGCGTTCTCGCGCGACCTGCGCGTCGTGCTGCTGCGGCTGACGTCGCGCCTGCAGACGCTGCGCTTCTTCGCGGCGCACAAGCTGCCGTGCCCGCCCGAGCTCGCGGCCGAGTCGCTGCAAGTGTTCGCGCCGCTCGCGAACCGGCTCGGCATCTGGCAGATCAAGTGGGAGCTCGAGGACTTGTCGTTCCGCTTCCTCGAGCCCGAGCAATACCAGCGCGTGGCCAGGATGCTCGACGAGCGGCGCGTCGAGCGCGAGCAGCGCGTCGAGGCATTTCGGCGGCGGCTCGCCGACGACCTGAAGGCGCGCGGCCTGCGCGCCGAAGTGCAGGGCCGGCCCAAGCACCTGTACAGCATCTGGAAGAAGATGCAGGGCAAGGCGCTCGATTTTGCGCAAGTGCTCGACGTGCGCGCGGTGCGCGTGATCGTGCCCGACGTGCCGGGCTGCTACGCGGTGCTCGGCCGCGTGCACGAGCTGTTTCGCGCCGTCGCAGGCGAGTTCGACGACTACATCGAGCGACCCAAGCCGAACGGCTACCAGTCGCTGCACACCGTCGTGCTCGACGAGGCCGGCCGCGCGGTCGAGGTGCAGATCCGCACCCAGGCGATGCACGAGCACGCCGAGCACGGCGTGGCCGCGCACTGGGCCTACAAGGACGCGGGCGCAAAAGGTTACGCCGGGGTCAGCGCCGATGCCGAGCAGCAGACCCGCATCGCCGAGGCGCGCAAGGCGGTGCTGCGCCAGCTGCTCGAGTGGGAACGCGACACGGTCGCGCAAGCGACGAATGGATCGGCGAGCAGCGACGCGGCCGCCATCGAAGACCGCATCTACGTCTTCACGCCCGCCGCCACCGTGGTCGAGCTGACCGCCGGCGCGACGCCGATCGACTTCGCGTACGCCGTGCACACCGACCTCGGCCACCGCTGCCGCGGCGCCAAGGTCGACGGCGCGATGGTGCCGCTGAACACTGCGCTGAAGAGCGGCCAGACGGTCGAGATCAGTGCCGCGAAAGAGGGCGGCCCGTCGCTCGACTGGCTCAACGCCGAGCTCGGCTACCTGCGCTCGCCGCGCTCCAAGGCCAAGGTACGCGCGTGGTTCAACGCGCTGGCGCAAAGCGCGACGGTCGCGCGCGGCCGCGAGGCGGTCGAGAAGCTCTTGCAGCGCGAAGGCAAGACCGCGATGAAGCTCGACGATCTCGCGGCGCAGCTCGGGTTTCGCAGCGCCGATGCGCTGTTCGAGGTCGTCGGCAAGGACGAGTTTTCGCTGCGCACGATCGAGACCTTGCTGCGGCCGGCCGAGCCCGCGCCGTCGCCGGACGAACTGTTCGCGCAACGCCGCAGCAACACCGAGGCGCCGTCGCCCAAGGGCGGCGTGCTGGTGGTCGGCGTCGAGTCCTTGATGACGAGCCTGGCGCGCTGCTGCCGCCCCGCGCCGCCCGACCCGATCAGCGGCTACGTGACGCGCGGCAAGGGCGTGGCCGTGCACCGCGCGGTGTGCCGCAACTTCCAGCAGATGGCCGCGCAAGCGCCCGAACGCGTCATCGCGGTGGCCTGGGGCGCGCCTCGCGGCGACAAGCCGGCGCTGTACCCGGTCGACGTGATGGTCGAGGCGACGGACCGGCAGGGGCTGCTGCGCGACATCTCCGAGCTGTTCGCGAAAGAGAAGATGAACGTCACGGGCGTGAAGACCCAAAGCGTCAAGGATTCGACGGGCGGCACCGCCTGGATGACCTTCACGATCGAGGTGCTGGACGCCGCGCGCCTGGCCCATGTACTGGGGCTGGCCGCACGCATCAACGGCGTGCGATCGGTGCGGCGAAAGTGAGTTGCCAAAATACAGCTATAATCTGAGGCTTCGCAGGCGCGTAGCTCAGCTGGTTAGAGCACCACCTTGACATGGTGGGGGTCGTTGGTTCGAGTCCAATCGCGCCTACCAAATTGAACGGCCCCACTCTCGTGTGAGAGTGGGGCTTTTTCGTTGGCTGCCTCGAACCGGTCAAACGGGCGTTTGGCGGCGTGTCGCGGAAGACGGGAACATGGCTTGCTCGACCATGTGGTGGCCTGGACCTTATTTTGACGCGACGCCTTGGCACCTCATTCGCCGTCCGAACCGGCAGAGACAAGGCACTTTCGCACGGCCGGTGACCTGCGACATTCGATATCGATTGCAGGGCGGTATGAAGACTGACATCGTTGCCTGTACGAGCGGGTTGTAACACTCTCGCTGTCTGCTGGAAGCAAAACGACAAAGAGGAACAGAGAGAATTTCGCATCCGCACACATGCGGCCAACTATCACGCCGATTGGTCGTGAATCGGTAAATCGTCGCGTTCGTTCAATGGCGCGCTAATTGCTAGATAAAAAAGAATGTTGGGATTTATGAATACCACAATCCGCGCAAACCGCCTTAGAACTTGTCTGTCGCTCATGATGGTGGCTGCAACGACCGCATGTGGTGGCGGAAGCAGTGGCACCTCGGACACTGCCTCTACCACTGCGTCCGCGGTCAGCTACGTCACTGCGTGGGTCCGGCTGGCCAACGAGAGCAACGCATTTACGCTCTCCTCCTCGTCGCAGATCCGGTTTGGCAACGGCCTGACTTGGATCACGATGACGGCTTCAGGCTCCGGCACCTGCTCGGTGGACTACTTCGGCACTGACCCTTTGCCCGGCCAGTCCAAGTTCTGCGAGGTGCAAGTCACTGCGCCCGCAGTGACCCAGGTTGCCGGCACGATGCCGGTGGTGAACACGGCGTTCATTCCCCAGCCCGCTGCGGCCTACACCAGCGCACGCGTGCAGACGCTCACGGCGGCTCAGTTGACGCAGACTGTCTATCAGCCTTCGGCCACGGACGTCGGCGCATTCCGCGAGCCGTGCGGCTTCTCGCACATGGCCTTTGACGACCCGATCGTGTTCCCGGGGCAGCCCGGTGTTTCGCACCTGCACACCTTTGCCGGCAACAGCGGCGCGGACGCGTTGAGCACGGGCGACAGCCTGAGCAGCACGGGTGGGTCGACCTGCGCGGGCGGCACGCTGAATCGGACGGGGTACTGGATGCCCGCCCTGATCGACATCCGCACGGGCCAGCCCATCGTGCCCGTCAGCACGAACTTCTACTACAAGCTGGGCTATCTCGGCGTGAAGGCCGGCACCGTGCAGCCGTTCCCGAAGGGACTGCGCATGATCGCGGGCGACTCGAAAAACACCTCGCCGATCACGAACCAGAACACCGGCGTCGAGTGCGTCAGCGGCGGAGGTCACCAGCCGCAGATTCCGAGCTGCTCGGTGGGTGACTCTCTGAACGTGTCGGTGATATTTCCGCAGTGCTGGGATGGCGTGAATCTGGACAGTCCGGATCACAAGAGCCACATGGCCTATGCGACCGGTAGCGGCTGCCCGAGCACGCACCCGGTGGCGTTGCCGGAGATCGCGCTGAATGTGCACTACGTGGTGACCGAGGCCAACAGCGGTACCTTCTGGAAGCTCAGTTCGGACAACTACAGCGGCCTCGGCGGCTACTCGTTGCATGCCGACTGGTTCGGTGGCTGGGATTCAGCGATCAATCAAGCATTCGTCACGAACTGCATCAACGGCAACCTGGATTGCCACGACTACCTGCTGGGCGACGGTCGCATGCTCTATTGATCAGGCGGTGCAGTGGTCGGCAGCGCGTCGTCGCGGCTAGTCTCGCCCGACGGCAACCAGATGGTGTGCCAGTTGCCAAAGCGCTTGGGCAGACTGCGCCACTTGCCGACAAGTAGTGCGACTCCTGGCCTCAGTCGAGCCGGCCGAGCCAGGACAGCAGACCGCCGGTCGAGTCGCGAACGCGCTGGGGTTCTCCCCTGACGATCGTGTTGTCGCGCCGAATCTTTGCTTGCAGCTGAAGGATTCCATACACGAGTTGTTCTGCCGTCGGCGGGCAGCCTGGCACATACACATCGACCGGGATGATCCGATCGCAGCCGCGCACCACCGAATAGCTGTAGTGGTAGTAGCCACCGCCGTTCGCACACGAGCCCATCGAGATCACCCAGCGCGGCTCGGCCATCTGGTCGTAGACCTTGCGCAGAGCCGGGGCCATCTTGTTGCACAAGGTGCCCGACACGATCATGAGGTCGCTCTGCCGCGGGCTGGGTCGAAACAGCATTCCGAAGCGGTCGAGGTCGTAGCGGGAAGCCGCAGCGTGGATCATTTCGACTGCGCAGCACGCGAGGCCGAAAGTCATCGGCCACAAGGAACCCGTCTTCGACCAGTTGATGAGTCCATCAACGCTGGCCACAACGAAGCCCTTCTTTTCAATGGTTTCCGACATCATCGATCTGCCTCTGCTGAGTTCACTTCCCAAACATCGCAGCCGCGCTGATGCAGAGTGCCTCAACGCCGCCTGGCTTCGCTTCCCAGGCCGACCGGTTCGTCGATCTTGATCAGCGGCTGCTTGTCGTCGTAGAAGGCCAGCCGACCCTTGAGCGCGCGATGTTCCTCGTACGGATCCTCGTAGGACCAGACGGCGTCTTTCAACAAGTGCGTGCCCTGCGTGACGTTGTAGTAGGTCGCGGTGCCCTTGAAGGGGCACCGTGTGACCGTGTCGGTGCGGTCCAGCTTCGCGACGCACACATCGTTGCGCGGGAAATAGAAGCGCGGCGGCGCATGATCTTCGTCGACGCGGATCACGTCTTTCGATTCGGCGATGACCTCGCCATCGATGCTTGCACGCACCACGTGATCAACACGCGTCTCCTGGACGCGATGCTCGGGATGCTCTCTGTGCCCTGGCGACCTTTGCATGGCGAACTCCTGTTTTGGTCGAACCTATTTTGTTGCCGGCTTCTCGTCGCTGCCGTCAGGCCAGCGCCCATTCAGGTGTGGGACGAATCCGACCGCGCATGACCACGCGTGCGACGCGCATGCGCTTGCAGTCGGTGGACACGGAATTCCATCAGACGCAAAGTGCAGCCTGGAACTCCGCCAAGGTCAGCCGAACAATGCCGGCGCGCAAGGGAGGACATGGACGTCGAATCCACTCTGCTCAGGCTAGTCCTCGCTCTGGCGCTGGGGCTGCTTGTCGGGCTGCAGCGCGAGCGAGCGGCGTCACGCGTTGCCGGCGTGCGGACCTTCGCGTTGATCACGCTGCTCGGCGCCGTCGCCGGGCTGACCGCGCCGGTGCTCGGGCCCTGGCTGGTGCCGGCGGGCGCGCTTGCATTGGCAGCGATGCTCGTGATGGCCAACATCGCGAATCTGCGCAAAGACCCTGACCCGGGGATGACGACAGAGGTCGCGGTGCTGCTGATGTATGCCATTGGCGCCTATCTCGTCGTCGGGCATGTGGCGGCAGCGGTGGCCGTCAGCGGCGCGGTCGTGTTGCTGCTTCACTTCAAGCAGCCGATGCACCAGGCGGTCCGGGCCATGGGTGGCGCCGACATGACGGCGATCATGCAATTCGCACTCGTCGCCTTCGTCGTCCTGCCCATCCTGCCGGACCGGGTCTACGGGCCTTACGACGTTCTCAACCCGCGCCAGATCTGGTGGATGGTCGTCTTCATCGTCTCGATCAATCTGGCCGGGTACGTCGCCGCCAAGCTGCTCGGCACACGCAGCGGAGCCCTGGTCGGCGGTGTGCTGGGCGGACTGGTCTCCAGCACCGCGACAACATTCAGCTATGCGCGGCGCAGCCGCGCGACGAGCGCGACGGCGAAGGAGGCTCCGGCGCAGGCGGGTCTCGCCGCGCTGGTGATCGTCGTGGCGTCGACGGTCTCTTTCGCCCGGGTGCTTGTCGAGATCGCGGTGGTCGCGCCATCGCAGCTGGCCGCAATGGCGGCGCCGCTCAGCACGATGATGGCGTGCATGCTCGTGCTGTCGGCGGCGGCGTGGCTGCTTGGGCGTGGCGACACGTCGCCATCGCTGCCCGAGCACGGCAACCCGGCCGAGCTGAAGCCGGCGCTGGTCTTCGGCGCCCTGTACGCGCTCGTCATCCTCGCGGTCGCGTTCGCGAAGAGCCAGTTCGGCGCGGCCGGCCTGTACCCGGTGGCCGTCATCAGCGGCATGACCGACATGGATGCCATCACGCTCTCCACCTCGAACCTCGCCGCGCAGGGCCAGCTCGAGGCGCAGACCGCGTGGCGGCTGATTCTCCTGGCCGCACTCGCCAACATCGTCTTCAAGGGCGCATGCGCGTGTGTCCTCGGGTCACCCGCGTTGCGCACGCGAGTCGTCATCCTGTTCGGGCTCGCGCTGGCTGGCGGCGCAGGGATCTTGGTGCTCTGGAACTAGGGTGCCAGCCCCAATGCCGGGCCTGCCATCGCTGCTGGCACGTCAGTGTTGCGCGGCATCGGTGCCTCGAATGTCCGTGGCAATGCCGCTGAGGTCGTCGCCAAACTGGTGGCCACCACTGTCGACCGCCCGCGTCACCGCCCGCGGGATTCGTGCGCGGTGAAGCGCAAGGTGGGCGAACGGGACGACCTCGTCATCACGGCAGTGGTAGAAAAATAGGCGCGGTATCGGGGCCAGCTTCACGGCAACGTCGCGCGGCAGCTTGAGATCGTCGAAGTTCCAGCGGTCTTCATCCCACGACGGAACAGCAAGCAGGAACACGCCGGCAATGGGCTTCTCGACCTTCTCCTCTGCCAAGTACCTCAACAGAATGGACCCGCCTACAGAGTGCGCCACCAGAATCACCCCGCCGGCAATGCGCGACAGCTCCGAGGAGATCTTCTGTTTCCAAGACTCAACGTTCGGATCCGCTTCATTCGGCATTCGGGGGAAGCGCAGGTCGTACTTGGGGCCGAGCGCTCGCTTCAATGAGTCCGCCAGCGGCGCATCTGCGGAGCGCGCGCCCTTGCCCCCGCCCTGGATGAAGAGAACGCTGGTCGCCGTCATGTGGCGCCAAACCTCATGGGCTGGATGCCGCAAACCTCAGCATCAGCGCGACGAAAAAGCAAACGAACGAAAAGGTGATGCCTGGGCCATTGGGCTGCATGCAGGCCCACGGAATTCCCACCAGGGCGACGCCGGCAGCGACGTTCGAGGAGAGTCGGAGCCAGTGTTGCGTCTGGCCCTCGGGGGCTGCCTCCGCTGGTTCGGATGCACGCTTGATTTCGTCAGACTGATCGCTCATGAAAGCTCGCTCGCGTCAATTGCCCGAGAGCAGCAGGCGAGCCGCCACGCCGCTCAGGGGACTCTCGCTTCTCGGCGTTCACGGCCGTCCTCTACTTGTCGAATCGGCTGGAGCCCGGCTGATGATCGGCTGCATACAGCGCGGCCGCGTCTTCGGGGCTCAAGTGACCGGCATGCTCATGAAGCGTGGCGCCGATCTTGATGGATTCGAGCAGCATGACGTCCATGCCGAGCAGGCGCAAGTGCGCCCCGAAATGCATGCTCCACGCCGACCGGGACGTCGACACGGGAGAACTGTCAGGCGGTACAGGCGCGGGCCAGCGCGTGGTGATTCCAGGTGGCATCTTTGCTCCCCCGAACGTCCGCACAAAATGATCGATGACGATAGAAATACTAGCCCATCGGGGCGAATCTATTCTCGGGCTAACCCCGACATTTCTCGCGGAGAGAAGACCGATGCGGACTTCTGTCAAGGTAGTCTGGCAATGTCCCTCAAAACTCATTGGGTGCTGATCACCGGACACTTAAAGGACAAACCTTCGGTAAGTTTTTCAATCGTGCCGCGGGTCGTGCAGCCGATACCTGTCGGCTGTGTCTGCAGGATGAGGCGAATTCATCGCGGCGGCGAGCGTCTGCGAGATCGCTGCATGCTGCGGGCACGCTGATTGCCTGCATGCGTTCGAAGGCGACATCCGATGAACGACTATCGCAATGCGCGCTCGGCCCTGCGCCGCAGGCCGATGCCCCGCGAGGCTCGCGGTGGTCCCGTCACGATCGAGCAGGGCGCGCGCATGCGCAGACATCACCGAAGGCCGCCATCCTGCTCGCATGCGACATAGCCCGCGACTGGCGACGGATCGTCACGAAAGACCCGATCGCTTGCAGCCACTGGCTCGCTATCGACTAATGGCGGCGATGACGCAGACGCTCGGGTTTGCAAGCATTGTCCTCGCGGCATTGGCGCTGGCGCCCGCCATGGCGCATGTGCTGGAGATGCGCAGCAAGCTGACCCTGTCGCGCGACGACTACCGCACGGTGCAGCAGATCTACCGAGGCTGGTCGTTGCTGGGTTTCGTGGTGGTCGCCGCGCTGCTCGCGACGCTGCTGCTGGCCTATCTGGTGCGCGGCGACCCGCGGCTGTTCGTGCCGGCAGCGCTGGCATTCGCATGCATTGCGGCCACCCAGGCGGTGTTCTGGATATGGACGTTCCCCGTCAACAAGGCAACGTCAAACTGGACCCGGCTTCCGGACGACTGGGAGCCTCTGCGCCGCCGCTGGGAACTTTCGCATGCCGCCTCGGCTGCGCTGAACCTGGCCGCGTTTTTGTGCCTCGCGGTGATGCTCGCGCGCCGGCTCGGCCCAACGTGAAGAGGGAGTCGCCTTCGGCCGCAGGGCCATTTTTCATTGTTCCTCGATCCGATTCAGCCGCATCGCGCGCCAGAGCGCGAGGTCATAGGCGATCTTCAGCACGCCGCAGCCGATCAGCGGCAGCGCAATCCAGCCGGCGGCGAACAGCGCGCCGCTCAGCGTCGGGCTCAGCGCGGCCGCGAGACTGCGCGGCACGGCGGTGAAACTGGCCGCTGCGGCACGCTCCGCCGGCGTGACCACGGCCATGACATACGCCGTGCGCGTCGGCACATCCATCTGCGACAAGGCGCTGCGCACGAACAGCAGCCCCAGCGCCATCGGCAGGCTGGGCGCGAGCGCGGCCAGCACCAGGCAGACATTGGCCGGGATGTGCGTGAACACCATCGTGTTCAGCAGCCCGATGCGCCGAGCGACCAGCGGCGCCGCAAGCTGTGACGCGGCGCTGAGCACGCCGGCCCAGAAAAAGAACACACCGGCTTGCGCCAGCGACAACCCGAATCGCTGCAATAGCCACAGCGACAGCAGCGCGTTGACGACCAAGCCACCGGCAAACGCGTCGACGCTGAAGAGCGCAGCCAATCGCACGACGATGCCGCGCGACGGGCCGAGTGCGGTGGTCGGCAGCGCGTCGTCGTGGCCTGTCTCGCCCGACGGCAGGCGACGGTAGAGCCAGAACACCGCCAGGCCGAGCGCGCCATAGACGATGAACATGCCGCGCAGCGCGTCGAGCCGCGCGACCCCGGCCTCGCGAACCAGCCAGTCCGGCACCGCGGCGGCGAGCGCTCCGAGCGACGCACACAAGGCACCGATGACGCTGTAGCGCGCAAACAGCGCGGTGCGTGCGGCGCCTTGGGCGCACGCAGCAAGCCGCGCGTGCTCGAGCGGCAGGAACACGCTCACATCACCCGAACTCGGGTTGAGCGTGCCCACGAAGGCGACGATCAGCAAAGGCCAGAACGACGCCAGGCCCGCGAACCCCAAGCCCGTCGCCAGCATCAACAGCGCAGCGCCGCGCAGCAGCCGGCGCGAGGCGAAGCGATGCCCCCAGGCGCCAACCGCGAGCATGGCCAGCGCCGAGCCCAGCATCGTCGCGGTGCTGACGATGCCGACCTCCAGCGTGCCCAACCCGATAGCGAGCAGATACGCCGGCAGCAGCAAGGCCATGTAGCCGTCGGCGAACGCACGCAGCCCCCGCGCCACCAGCAAGGGCCGCGCGCCAACGTTCGATCGCATCTCGGGCGTCGATGTGGATGAAGTCATATCGCTTACTCTACATCAATGTATGATTATCTACATGGACTTCTCGGTGCCCTCGTGGCTTCTGCTCATCGTCTCGCTCCCAACCGCCAGCGCCACAGGGCGCATGCGCATCTGGCGAGCGCTCAAGGCCCTGGGTTGCATGGCGCTGCGCGATGGCGCGTATCTGCTGCCTGCGCTGGCCGATCACGAGCAAGCGCTGCAGCAACTCGCCGACGAGTGCCTGCGTGAGGGCGGCAGCGCCTGGCTGATGGCCGTGCAAGCTTGCTCGTCAGACGAGGCCGCAAGCTACCGCCAGCTGTTCGATCGCAGCGAGGACTACACCGAGCTGCGCAAGGCGTGGAAGGAAGCGAACCGCGGCCTCGCGTCACTGGCCGCATCCGAGCTCGCGCGACTGCAACGAAAGCTGCAGCGCGACTTCGATGCCGTGCGCGCGATCGACTTCTTTCCCGGCGACGCGAGCGCAGAGGCCGAGGCGGCGTGGACGGACTTCAGCAAGCGCATCGAGAGCGTGTTGTCGCCGGACGAGCCGCACGAAACCCGCGGCCGGATTCCGCGCCTCGACGGCAGCAAGTATCACGGCCGGACCTGGGCCACGCGTCGCCGCCTGTGGATCGATCGCGTCGCTTGTGCGTGGCTGATTCGCCGCTTCATCGACAACGATGCTCGATTCCGCTGGCTGGCCAAGCCTTCGGATTGCCCGAAGAGCGCGCTCGGCTTCGACTTCGATGGCGCCGCCTTCACGCACGTCGGCGACCGCGTCACGTTCGAGACGCTGATGGCCAGCTTCGGGCTTGAAGAAGACCTGGCGCTGATCCGCCTGGCAACGATCGTGCGCGCGCTGGACGTCGGCGGCGAACCCGTCCCCGAGGCCAAGGGCTTCGAGGCCGTGATGGCCGGCGCCCGCGAGCGCCTGACCGACGACGACGCACTGCTGGCCGAGATGAGCACCGTGCTGGATTCGCTGTACGCGCATTTCCAGCGCGAAGCCCAGCGTAGCAATGACAAGGGAAACACGCGATGACCGAGTCGATGCCCCGCACCTGAACACCACCGAAGGAGAACACCATGGATCTGCAAATGAGACCGCTGACGCTCGACCTGAGCCAGCTCGACGGCTTGTCGCAGCAACTCATCGCCAGCCACCACGAGAACAACTATGCCGGCGCCGTGAAGCGGCTGGCCGCCATCCGCAAGCAACTGGGTGAACTCGACTGGGGCAGCGCGCCTGTCTTCGTCATCAACGGCCTCAAACGCGAAGAGCTGATCGCCGCCAACTCGGCCTACCTGCACGAGCTGTACTTCGACACGCTCGGCGGCGACGGCGTGCTGCCACCGAACGGGTTCTCGGTCGCACTGACACGCGACTTCGGGTCGGTCGATCGCTGGCGTGCCGAGTTCAGCGCGCTGGCCAAGGCGATGGGCGGCGGCTCGGGCTGGGCGATCCTCGCGTGGTCGTCGCGCGAAGGGCGGCTCATCAATCACTGGGCCGCCGACCACACGCACCTGCTGGCGGGCGCTGCGCCGGTGCTGGCACTCGACATGTACGAGCACGCGTACCACATGGACTTCGGCGCGAAGGCAGCGGCCTATGTCGATGCCTTCATGCAGAACATCCGCTGGGATGCCGTGTACCGCCGATACGGCGCCGCCGTGGCGGGCGACGCGGTGCCGCTCGGCGTCGGCATCGCGGCACTCGACCACGCGGCGCAGCGCGTGATCGATGTGCGGCGCGCAGAGGACTTCGCGGCGGCGAGCGACATGCTCGTGGGCGCAACCTGGCGCGACCCGGCACAAGTCGATCGGTGGAGCGGCGAGATCGATGCCGCCAAACCGGTGTTCGTGTACTGCCTCAAGGGCCTGGACATCGGACGCTCGACGGCCTTGTCGCTGCGCGCGCGCGGATTCGACGTGCGCTACCTCGCTGGCGGCATCGAAGCGTGGCGAGCGGCAGGCAAGCCATTGCAAGCCAAATGAGCTGCTGCTGGCGGTCCGCGCGGAGCAAAATCAATGTCCGATCCGCGGACCTCTGTGATGACCAGCGAACTCGAGCTCAAGTTCCAGGTACCCGCAGCCATGCTGCCGTCGCTGCAGCTGGAACTGCAAAGACATGGCGCTCGCTCGGCGCGCATGCTCGCGCACTACTTCGACACGGCCGACGCACTGCTGGCCCGCCATGGGTTGTCGCTGCGCCTGCGCCGGGAAGGCCGCCAATGGGTGCAGACGCTCAAGGCCGAGGGCGACAGCGCCGTGCGTCGCCTCGAACACAGCGCGCCATTGCGTGTTCCGTCTGGGTCGCAACCGCGGCTGGCGCTGGAGCGGCATGACGGCACCGAGGCCGGCGCGGCATTGCACAAGGTACTGGCGCAGGCCGGCACGCCCGATCTGGTGGAGCGCTTCGTCACCGATGTCTCGCGTCGAGCCTGCGAGCTGAGGCTGCCGGGCGCCGTGATAGAGGCTGCGCTCGACCGCGGCGCGATCCGCGTGGGCGACCGGTCGGCGCCGATCTGCGAGCTGGAGCTCGAGTACAAATCCGGGGACAGCCGGTGGCTGTTTGTGCTCGCCAAAGCGTGGCGCGCTCATGGTGGCTTGTGGCTGAACACCTTGTCGAAGGCCGGGCGCGGCGCGCTGCTCGCGGGCGAGCGGGCGCATGGGCCGGCGGTCAAGGCAGGCGCGCCGGCATTGAGCCGCCATATGAGTGGTGCGCAGATGCTGCGCGCCATGGTCCGATCCGCCCTCGATCACGTGCTGGCCAACGCGAGCGAGCTGGCGTCGGGCAGCAGCGATGAAGAGCACGTCCATCAGACGCGCGTCGGCCTGCGCCGGCTGCGCACCGCGCTGCGCGAAGCGGGGCCGCTGAGCCAAGGCGTTAACCCGGCGTGGGACGAACCGCTCTCCGAGACCTTTGCGCGCCTGGGCGAGGTGCGCGACAACGAGACAGTCGCCCGTGCCGTGCGGCCTCTGCTCGAACAGGCGGGCGCACCGAAGCTCGAATGGCAGGCGCCGGCTGTCACGATCGACCCGGGTGTGACCGTGCGCGATGCGGCGTTCCAGTCCACGCTCATCGAGCTGTTGGCGTTCGCCCTGCACGAAGAGGACACAAGCGGCAGGCCGGCCGTACCGCATGCCGAGGCACTGGCGCACGTGGGTGCGCGCCTGTCCAGGTTGCACAAGCAAGTCGTGCAGGGCGGCAAACGATTCGAGGCGTTGCCGCGCGAAGAGCAGCACCGTGTGCGCAAGCGCCTGAAGCGGCTGCGCTATTTGTCGGAGTTCGTCGAGCCGCTGTGGAAGGGCAGGGACGCGCGGCGCTATCTGCGCCACCTCGGTCCCTCACAAGATGCGCTCGGCGCCCACAACGACGTGGCGGTGGCCATGGCGAACTTCCGCAAGGATGCCGAGCAGGACCCCTACGCGCTCTTTGCCGCCGGCTACCTCCAGGCGCATCTCGAGACCACCGCGCGGGCGGCGCACACGGCACTGAAGCGGGTCGCCGATGCACCGCGCTTCTGGAAGCGCTGAACCCGGTAGTACCTCTCCTACGCTGGATAGGCCACTCTGCCGATGGTCAAGGGCATGCGTGTCGGCAACGCTGTGGCTTTCCAATGTTCAGGAGACAGGCACCATGCTCTACACCATCGCCTTGATATTGCTCGTTCTCTGGGTGCTCGGCCTGGTGACTTCGTTCACCGCCGGCGGGTTGCTGCATCTTCTTCTCGTCCTGGCCGTCATCGCCGTCGTGTACCAGCTGATCACCGGCCGGAACGTGGACTAGACCACCGATGCCGGTGGGCCATGCTTGCCCCGAACGCGAAACACGAGTCGCCTCATTCGCTCGCCGCGTGGTGGCAGTTGTCCAAGGACGCCGTCGCTGCGTGGGTCGACGACTATGCGCCCAGCATGGGTGCGGCGCTGTCGTACTACAGCGTGTTTTCGATGGCGCCGCTGCTGCTGATCGTGATCTCGATCGCGGGCCTCGTGTTCGACCGGGAGGCGGCACGCGGTGAAGTGTTCGGCCAACTGCGCGGCTTGCTGGGCGACGCCTCGGCGTCGGCGATCGAGGCAGCGCTGACCAGTCTCAGCAAGCCCTCGCACGGTGTCACTTCGACCGTCATCGGCCTGGTCGTCCTGTTGATCGGCGCGACCTCGGTCTTCGGCGAACTGCAGAACGCGCTCGACCGCATCTGGCGCGCGCCGGCGCGAGAGCGATCCAGAGGCGTGTGGGGACTGGTCCGGTCGCGCCTGCTGTCGTTCGGGATGATCCTCGGTACCGCGTTCCTGCTGATGGTGTCGCTGGTGCTGAGCGCCGCGATCTCGGCGCTCGGCAAGTGGTGGAGCGGCTTCTTTGCCGACTGGGAAGTGCTGCTGCAGGCCGTCAATGTGCTCGTCGGCTTCGGCATGACCACCGTGGTGTTCGCGATGATCTACAAGATCATGCCGCGCGTCGCCGTGCACTGGCATGACGTGTGGCTCGGTGCCGCGACCACCTCGCTGCTGTTCAACATCGGCCGCTTTCTGATCGGCCTGTACATCGGCAAGAGCGGCGTTGCCTCGGGATTCGGCGCTGCCGGGTCGATCGCTGTCATCCTGATCTGGGTCTACTACTCGTCGCAGATCTTCCTGCTCGGCGCCGAGTTCACCTGGGTGTACGCTAAGCGATTCGGCTCGATGCAAGGCCTCGATGTGCCCGACACGCCAGCCGCGTCGGTGACCCACACGAACGCATGAGGTGGGTGCCAACCAGCGATGCAGCTCGTGTACGTGGACGATGCGATGCCGGGCATTCGGCGTCGGCGCTGCGGCAAGGGGTTCACCTACCGCGCGCCCGATGGCACCCGGTTGCGCGATGCTGGCCAACTGCGCCGCATCGATGCGCTGGCGATCCCACCCGCCTATTCCGACGTGTGGATCTGCCCGCTGCCGAATGGCCACATCCAGGCCACCGGCCGCGACAGCCGGGGACGCAGGCAGTACCGCTACCACGCCGAGTGGCGGCGCGCCCGCGACGCGGACAAGTTCGCGCACATGCTCGAGTTCGGGCTCGCACTGCCGCGCATCCGTCGCCGCGTGACGGGCGACCTGCGCGGTGCCCGCGGCGATGCGTCTGGCCGCACTGCGGTGATGGCGTCGCTGGTGCGGCTGCTCGACACGACGCTGGTTCGCGTGGGCAACGAGGAATACGCGCGCAGCAACGGCTCCTACGGCTTGACCACCTTGCGCAGCCGCCACGTCGCGGTGCGCGGCACGCGGGTGCGGATGAGCTTTCGCGGCAAGGGCGGCGTGCTGCACGAGGTCGATCTCGAGGACCCGCTGGTCGCGCGCGTGCTGCGGCGCTGCCAGGAGCTGCCGGGACAGGAGTTGTTCCGCTATACCGATGAAGCCGGCGAACCGCATGGGGTGAGTTCGAACGATGTCAACGACTACCTGCGCGAGGCCGGCGGCGTGGAACTGAGCGCGAAGGATTTCCGGACCTGGCACGCCAGCGTGCTGGCCTTGTCGCTGCGGCGCTGCGACCCTGGAGCGGCCCCGCCGGATGTGATCCGCATGGTCGCGACTCGTCTGCGCAACACGATGGCGGTCTGCCGCAAGTCGTATGTGCACCCGCAGGTATTCGACGCGGCAGCGGACAGGCTGGCAGCACTCGCGCCGAAGCGCCGACGCGGCCTCTCGGTGGATGAAAGTGCGTTGATCGATCTGCTGCTGCAAACGCGTCGACGCGGCAGGCCGTCGAGGCATTCGTCGTCTCTCGTGTCTTTCGGCGCATCGATGCGCCATCTTTGACGGATGCGCTTCAGAATCTTCCGGGTGGGTCGAAATAGTGCCGGAGGGGTGTGACTCCAAGGCCCCGGATCGCTCGGAGAGGCCATGCTGCAGAAAATCGAAGACCTCGTCGAGCAGACGAACTCTCGCGAGCGGGATCCGCTCGACGCCGGAGCCGGCGCTGCGCTGGCCGACGAACGCGACCTGCTGCGGGCGCTGCTGGACAGCTCGCCGGACTACATCTATTTCAAGGACGCCCAATCCCGCTTCATCAGGGCCAGCGTCGCCCTGGCGCGCCACTGCGGGAAGAATTCGCCCGACGACCTGGTGGGCAAGTGCGACTTCGACCTCTTCTCTGAAGAACACGCGCGCCCCGCGTTCGAGGACGAACAGGACATCATCCGCACCGGCCTGCCGATGATTGGCAAGGTCGAAAAGGAAACCTGGATAGACGGGCGGCCGGATGCCTGGGTGCTGACGAGCAAGATGCCGCTTCGCAATCGCAATGGCGACATCGTGGGAACCTTCGGCACCACCAAAGACATCTCTGAACTCAAGCGCGCCGAGCGCCGGATCGCCGACGTGCACGCGCAATTGCTCGAAGCCTCGCGCCTGGCCGGCATGGCCGAGATCGCGACGAACGTGCTGCACAACGTGGGCAATGTGCTCAACAGCGTCAACGTGTCCGCCGACATGGTCAGTGCCCGGTTGCGCAGCTCCAAGGTCAAGGGCCTGGCGCGGGCGGTGCAGTTGATGGACGCGCATGCCGACGACCTGGGTGAATTCTTCACCGGCGACGCCAAGGGCAAGCTGCTGCCGGGCTACCTGCGCGAGCTCGCGCTGGCGCTCGAGAGCGAGCACGAGGCCATGGCCCAGGAGCTCGGCGTGCTCGGCAAGAGCGTCGAGCACATCAAGGAGATCGTCGCGATCCAGCAGTCGTATGCCGGTGCGTCGCGCATCGTCGAATCCTTGCAGTTCGATGAACTGCTGGACGATGCGCTGCGCATGAACGCCGAAGCGCTGTCGCGCCACAAGGTGGGGGTCGTGAAGAACATCCCCGCGTTGCCGGCCTTGCCGCTGGACCGGCATCG
>Ga0307509_10005087_pt1 | contig 18488 bp, 27 predicted proteins | sample 10_EM_MG_FD_202245 | JGI IMG/M metagenome (GOLD analysis project Ga0307509, IMG submission 202245) | Populus trichocarpa ectomycorrhiza microbial communities from riparian zone in the Pacific Northwest, United States - 10_EM | ecosystem: Host-associated > Plants > Roots > Unclassified | place...
GCACACCCCGCCTATACCACTCCCCTCCTCGTGTCTCCTCCCTCTCACTGTCCCACCGACCCCCGTATCAAATTCCCCCGCCCTTGATGAACTCAAAATTGATCCCGCAGATCGCCAGGCGTGCCAAAGTCTTCCCTCACTTTCAACCATCTCATTACGTCTTACGCCTCGCCTTCTGATGGCAGCCGTCTCTTCCTCCCTTCCTGCCTCGTGCTGACAGGGCGGACGCATCAGAAAGATTGGGCCCAATTCCGGGAGTTCTCTCGCCAAAGCCCGCACCAAATGTATGCACGCCCGAACCTTCGGCCTCAATGGGGATCCGGTGTGGTCAGGCGACCCCTTCGCATTTTGGCAAGGTGCGCGGTGTCAGAACGCATCTATTTTCCGTCCGCTGTGGAGCCGGTAGCTGAGAGGCTCTCTCCTATCAACCGCGCGACGCGGCACCGCAGAACGGAGTTCAAAGCTCTGGGTGCTCCGGACGCTCACGGGTGACGGGTTATATCGTGTCGTCGAGGGGCCCCTTCCACACGCGTTCAGAACATTGGACAATTTCCGGCCATTGCCTCGCCTGCATCATAACTTGACAAAATTGCCCCCCCTTTCACCCCCCCTTCCAGGGTCTTCCTCCCCTCGGGAAACCTCCAGCCGCTTGGAACAGGGTCATTCCCTCGTGGACTGCTTGCGGTTGTCATTCGTCCTATTCACTGCAAGATATGGTATCAGCTGTTCCCACAGTCGTCCCTCCATAGCCCTCTCAACGCCTCGTTTTAGTGAAGTCGCGTTCCTGTTCACCGCAGCCGTCCATTCATCAAGTGAGAGCGATGAAAAGATTTGATCGAATTCAATCAGCCTCACACTCCAAAGCTCCCCTTCTCCTTGGCGTGCCGGTTTCCTCCCTGCAAAAAGGAAGCAGATTCAAAAAAAATTGTGCGCCCGGGTAAATCTGGCGGTTCATTAACTATTTGATTCTGACTTGCTCCCAGCGGCCGTCTCCTTCCCCTGCACCCCCGGTGCCGTTCTTTTGTCGAGAGGGCGAATAAAGGGTGTCTGCTGGTCACCGGGAGAATAGGGCGGTTCATAATGGTCATGCTGGCATCGAATTCATTCCATATTCTTCTGCGTCCTCGGAATATCTCAAGCACCTTCGCCCAGCGATGGGCGGTCGTTTCAATCACCCCTCCCCTGTGTTTTGCGGGTGTTACCTTGTAGCTCAAGGGGGTCACCCCTGTTCGCCAAAAGTGTGTACGACACCCGCCCGTCAGTCCGTTGCCTCGCAATTGACATCTGCGTTGATCCTTCGAGCATTCATACGTCGTGCTCTAAACCGGTCAATCCCGCCGTTATCGCTAGGAGTTTATTGGCCCTTCAGAGTGAGAGAGGCGTTCGGATCAGCGCCATCCCCCTGTGACGACGTCGACGCTCTCCGGCGTCTGATTCATTCAAGCGATCCAAATTGACGGGCCGCGTCTTCCTCTTCTCACTTCTTTTCCTCGTTCATTCATTACAGGACTCCAAATCGTCCTTCTGGGAGCTCCTGCGAGGCGCCTCGGGCTCCGTGCGTGCTTCGAATCTACGCAGCAGTGCTTTGGCTGTCCTTGCTCCACTCCCTCAGAAAAAAAACTTGTTTGGAAACGCCCCACCGCATCACCGAATGTCATACCCTCGGCCCAAGCTCCCACCAGTCTAGCTCGTTGCCTTGCCACCCGCAACTCTCGGAGACTCGCGGAGTCGACTGCGCTCGAGTGGCACTGCTTCACCGGGTGGGACTTCAGAATGCATGTGGCCTAGCTTACAATTTTACCTGACACGAGGCCGACGTTCCCGCCCAAACGAGAGATCTTGATCGGTGATCAGGCAAGATGGATTTAGCCCCTTACGAGTAAAACACGTTCCACAACCTCTCCCCCGCGTATGTTGTCGCTGGCTTTTGCGTCCCAAGGAGAATCCCCTACGTAGACGGGAGGCACAGCTCACACGGTTACCCCCAACAGCCCCGTCGACGGGGACGCTATTCTTACTAGTTTCCACGGCAAACGCCATTTGTCACCTTACGGCCAACTGAGACAATGTTGGGCCTCGTAACTGAGAGTGCCACAAGGACGCCTACTCCCATGGGGAGCTATGGTCCCCCACGACTCACCAACGAAACATTGGACGTCCATGGCCCATTGGCTGTTTGTTTGTTGCTCCACTCCACGTTGACAAACACACGTAGGACGTCGGACCGGAGGGCATCATTTGGACATGGGGTCCGCCCGGATACACGGCGCGTTTAGGGGCACCAAATTTTAGTTGCTGCGATGCATCCTTCTGGGAGCCACCACCTTGGTTTGGTGGCCGGCGACGACGGCGACTACGAATTTGGACGCATGGCCATATGGGTAGGAGGGGCAAAGATCCGTGGTCTGGTGCTCCTCCCGCCGATGGGTGTCGGGACCCTCGCGACGCCCGACCGACACGCAGGAGTAACCATGGGATTGCCCCCTGGTGCTGTGCTCCCAACTGAGCCAACGGTTGAAGGCATTCGGGATGGTCGGGCAGCCCCCCCACCCCCACCATTCGGACCACCCTCCACCACGAACAGGCTCACACACATGTGATGGAATACTCGTGGTTGGAAACCATGCCGTTCGTGAGGGTGAGCCTAATTGGTTATTGGGTGCATGTCGAATCTTGCGATCTGGAGAGATGTGATCCCTTGCTCTGCAATGGCTATAATTTGTATGGGAACTTTAAATTGGGGTAGTCGTCGTGTGAGAGGGATCTACTAGAGGATTCAATAGACCCTGGGCATTCAGTTATTTTACCTCCACATGGACCCATCCTCCGGGTACCCCCCCGCAATCCAGCATCGATAGCCTGGGATATAGGGAAGGAGCTCCAAGGGAAAAAGAAAACAATTCTTGGGATTAGTACATACATGATTCCTTTGTTTATTTTGTCCTTGGTAAGTCAACAAGATAAGTCTGTCTCAGTGGAGCGAGGCTGCGGATTACAGGATGTCCATGCGGTGAAAGCGTGGTGCTCCGAAACTGTAATACTAGATAAATATGTGTGAAGTACAAATACACTTGGTTGGTATCGATAACGGGGGGTGCGGGGGTACGAGTGTCAGAGATGCGGGTGGTGGAAAACAAAGCGATTAGAATATGTGGGAGTGAGTCGAACAAAGATAAGGCCAAACCATGAGTTCGAGAGGGAAAACCGTAGAGCGATGGATACTGTCGGTTGACTGACGTGAATGTGGAGTGGATGTGGTATCAGAACCCGCCGAGGCACCCATCGAAAGCGGGAGTGGAAAAACTGTCTTCGCTGAACGTGCAGCCGAATAGGCGTTTGTCACTGTAGGTACGTTTGAGACTTCGTTTGGGACGTTTGGGCTTCTCGGAGGTAGGGGGATGAGGGAGGAATGAAAGAATGTCGCCGTCTGAACGCCTTCTTGTGAGGGAGGGACCGAGGAGGTCTGGAGGGTGCGTGGCGATCAACGGAGTGGCGCTGAAGTTGGATGGTTCGGGTGGGGTGAGGACTGGGCCTTCAGATTCGTCAGACTCTGGGTGGGTAGAAGAGGAAGAATAGTCGAGATTAGGTGGGTATGTGGGGGTTTCGTAGGGATGGTCGTATTGGAAGCGGTTGTCACGAGGGGGTATTAGGTCGTGGACGTTATCATCCTGGGGGGCGCTATCGCAGTCCTCGACCAGGTATACACGCTCGCCCCTACCAGGGAGAGCGCAGGCGTTTGGTTGAACGATGAGGGGCGAGCGGTCGTAGAGCTGAGGAGAATGGGTAAACTGAAAAGTGGATAGGCGTGGGCTTGGAGGGAAATGAACTCTGGTCGATCTCATTGACGAGCCAAAGGTGGACGCAGTTTGTTTGAGGATGGGACGGGGGCTCTTCGAAGGGGACAACATAGCTCGACCGCTAGGGGAGTTGGCCGGTAGCCACGGTAGGCAGGACAAGAGAGACCTTGGTGGGTCGGGGAGTGGATGGAGGGGGGTTCGGCTGAATTTATAGATACGTGAGGACATGGCACACCTCTCCCTTTCAGGAAATCTCTGATCGGATCCGTCAACCGGCAACCCGAATTTTCAGCGTTTCAAATATACATAAACCGTTCCTGTGACCTCAAGGCAGCTAACAACAACCGACGCGCTCGTATCTATCCGCAACTGTCCTGTGTTCCTATGATATGCTATATACTGTAATGCTCTGCAAACGGAAAAGGGAGGAAACAGATGCTGTGTCGAATGCGTCACCAGCATAACAACCGTCAGCTCATTTTCCCACCCCAGGATCCCCACCGTAAATGACGGATCAGCTCAAAAAAAGTCGAAAAGCGCGGCTTAAAGAAACCGAAAAATAAGTAAAAAGTTACAGAAAGGTGACAAAAAAAGTCGCCTCCACAATTCAAACCTTTAATGACGCCCGACCCCCATCCCCACACATCGCTTCAGGCCCACGGGTTGGAATTGAATCCGTTAATCGGTTTCTTCCCTCGTGTCAGCGAGGGGGACCATGGGTCTGCCTCATTGTTTGAAAGCGGAACAATGGATGTCGACGGGCCGTAGTCTATTGTCCCTCCTGGCCCACCAAACGACAGCGGGGACTGACCCACGAATGGGTTGATCATCGACGATGACGAAAGATAACCATGTGATCCCGTCGCTCTCCCTTCCCCCGATGGTGATAGCGACGGCGTCGACGAAGTCGCACCCGATTGGTACACATCGTTCGACGGTGATTGCCAGATGCTGCCATCGTAACCCCCAAATGAGAGCGATGGTGAGTTCAAAGGGAGTGGAGAGTTTGTCGGAACTTGGGGGCCGAGATTATTGAGTGACGTAAACTCATTGTTTCTACCGGTGTTCGCCGTGTCAACGAGAGAGAATGGACGTGAAAACGTCGGAGTATCGTCGCCTGACATCCCGTCTTTATCTGTGTCGTCATCGCTGGTAAAGCCGCGAGATAAGCGTGAACGAGAGGGGGGGAGGTGCGTAGACGTGTAAGGTGGCGCGGACCCTGAACGTGTCGTCGGGGACGCTTGTGGGATCAGGTGTTCAGGGACAGGGTTGAGCGACAAAACTCCAGGTTTCCCTCGTTCTGCATCCTTCGATTCTTGCAAAACATCCTTGATCGCCGTGAAATCGAAACCAGCGTGGAGTGAGATAGCTGGAGACGGCTCCTCAACATCACCGTTGCCATCGGGTATTTCTTTTGTCTCTTCATCCTTATCGATCTGGGGCGGAGGTCCCGGCGAACCTGCGGGTTTCGGTGACTCTTCTCGGGGAGGCAAATCGTCATCGTTCACATTCACTTCCGGTGCCTGAGATTTCCTCCTGTATGGCGTGAATGACGACCCTGATGGGGGACGGGAAACCTTCTGTGGAGGGGTGACTGATTTTTTCTTCCGGCTGAACCATCCTTTGTTCTGTGGTGTTCCATCGTCCTTCATCACAACTCGATCTCCTTTGAAGTCTGGTTCCTAAAATAGATTGTAACCTCAGTCCCTGGGAATGACAGATACCGCGCCACACGCTCACCTCCGGTTCATCGAAGTGGTCCGCGGACACGGGGAAGCCTAACTGATCCAGGATCAAGGGCATGAACGTTCGGTAACTCATGTGTCCCGATATCTTGTCCGTTACGTCCACGTTCTCCAACCCTGGTACACCTTCCACCGGCCGGAGGCCAGCGATTGTATTGAGACCACCACTCGTAGCGCGGAACAGATAATTCAGAAGCCAGTCGTTCCTCGCGTAAGCGTTGACGAATCGTCCCGATACCACGGATCGAACCTCAGACCATGACCTCATAGGAGCGGTGACCGTCGTACCCAGAATGAATACGTCCTGTATGATACCATAGGCTTTCTTCTTGGCAAGTTCGAGCAGAGCGTAGAAGATAACTCGAGAACCGAGCGAGAAACCGATAAGCGTGATTGGTCGAACCCCCAAATGTCGCTGAATCAGAACGTCGGCGAGGACTCCACCGGCTGCCTTCGCTCGGTCAAGAGCATTAGACCAAGGGTTATCAATTAAATACCCCAATTTGGTCAAGACTAAAGGAATCACGTCAACGCAAGCGCAGGGCAAGTTTCTCTGAATCCGGCTTACTGATTGGCCATTGTAGGGCGGTCATGAGGGTAGCCATCACAGTCGTCTGTAAAACCGTTTGACCAACCTGTGTCAGGACCTCGGTTGTCAAAATCTTCAGGGCGTCTCCAGTCTCTCGAATCATCTCCGGTTCCCACAAGACACTCCATACGTCTCCGACAATCGGATCCAGGACAGTGAATGGCAACCTGACATCATCCTGCAGACTGTTCATAAAACTGCAAACTATTCATGAGATGAATGAGGATCCAAAAGAAGCGGAATTACAAACCCCGGGACGGTCAAGATGCAATTCACTCGTTTGTTGTTGTGCAGCGGAAGCAACTCGAAGGTTTTCACCTGCTGGGTTCTTCGGGCCATACCGCGAACAGCGATACCGGAACCCGTTAAGGTACCAGCAGTGGTGATAACCGCAGCACCCGCGGTCCCAGCAAGAAATCCTGTGGCCCCTCCAACACCAACAGTCCCGAGAGCTGCCCCGAGACCCGCACCAATAAGCGGCGCCATGAGTCCGGCCGACAGACCGATGACCAGTCCGCCTCCCAACGTCGCCAATCCAAGCATAACCATTCGCTTCTTCCTCGACGACTTCTGCCTCCCATCGATGATCTCGTTGTTCTCCAAGCTCTCAACCTCCTCCTGGATTTCCAGCGCCTCCGTCACCCTCTGCTCGAACTTGACAACGTCCAACCACCCAAGCCCCAACTTGTGTGCGACTTTTTCCAGAAGGACACGAGATCGAGCATCGTAAACGCTGTCGGCGATGAGGAGAAGAAAGAGGTCGCAGAGCACAGTCCAACGAATGTCGAGCGTCACGTTCTTATCGGTAGAAGAGAGTGACACAGAGACACCAGCCATAGGCCCGGTAGCGGCCTCCTCCAGCACGCGAGCGGTGGTCTGCACAGGAGGCTTGTGGGTAGAATCGCCGTCTACCTTGTTGTCAGGAGGGGGTGGGTTCTCGGCGTGACCAGGTGTTAGATCGTTGCCATTGTCGTGCTTGTCGTCATCCGCGGAGGGATTGACCGGATCTGCAGGCAACGGTTTTTCGTCTTCGTCGTCGTCCCCGTCAAGGTGGTCGGGCTCTCGAGCCTTCTCCTCGTCCAAGCGTTTTGCCTCTTCCGGATCGTACTCTGGATTAGCCACTGTATGCGTCGTCATTAACGGATGAGTAAGATCCTCCGCCTGGATCCCGTGTAAAGCAAGGCTTTCAATCATCTTCTGCTCTAGTGAACTTGGATTTAGCAATCGTCTACATGTGAGGCAGGGTAGTAAAGCAGCTGAAGCGGCAAATACCTGCGGTTTCGAGCTCCATGTGGTAATATAACCGTCCGAGGATCTTCAACCCCCACAGGTTCAGTTGCTCAACAGCAGGTTTAACATCCTTCCCACCGATCTTAGCCAAGGAATCTAACATCTCCTTCGTGGTTAATGCGCATAGGCCGACATAAGCAATCCGTTGGGCTTCGGTCAGCAGGTCCTTCGTAGCTTGCATCTGACTCAACGGAGTCATAGCCTTGTCTTCGTCGAACAGATACCTCGTCCGTAGATGTACCTCATCCGTATCGTCCTCTTCCTTGACCCGCAGCCGGGTATACTCGCTCTCGTTCTGATCACGTTTCGAGCGCCAGCCACTTCCGTGGTCACCGAAATCGATGAGGTCTCCCCTGGCGTTTCCCGCCTCGGTCGTCTTGACAGGGGATCGGTAGTGATACTTCTTGTAGTCCTCCTCATCGAGTCCACTGGCTTCGGTGTCCACCTTGACTATGGGCATGTCCTCCCATCCTTCGTCGTCGTCATCAAAGATATCCTTGGGCGGTGGGTTCTTCTCCGGAGGCATGTGGCGGGTCGCTGGAAGCGGGATGACGAGGATGGCGCACAAACACACCCTCCTCCCCGGCGGCTTCTGGGCGCGAGATGGATTATGTAATAAAGGCATCACCTGGATGTGGCCGCCGATCACTTTTTTTTTGCATCTGTTCCCACATCTGCAGCTCCTAGGCATAGAAGGCGATGGGCAAGTCCCAGAAGAAAAAGGCGATGAGACGCCACAACCCCGTGCGGGTCCCAGACAACCATCTACCACCTGGCCTGGGCTCTGCAGCCGAGACTTCCAAGAAACAGGATCAGATTCCGCCAATCTTACAAAAGGTGCGCGCCGGTGCCACAATGGGATCCGCAAACAACTAAGGGTTGGGTGCGTCTCGCGGTAGATGGAGAGCACAGATCCTGCTGAGCGCAAGTGGGCTTGTGTTGCAGTCTCCAACATAATCCAAAACGATCCTTCCACACGCCGGTTGCTTCAGGGAAAGAACGCGGTTGGCGTCCTGATCACGCGCCTGTCTGACAGTGAGGAGGAGGTAGTCGTAGAGGCTGCAGGAGCATTGAGGTACTTTTATTTTTATTTTTACGTCACGCATGATTCACTGCCTATCATCGTTCTGGATTTTAGGAACCTCGCCATCGACGGCGGGCACGAGCTTTGCGGTGAGATGTACAACAAGAACGTCTTGGCTCCCCTGAAGACCTTTGTTCCGAAGGCAAGGGAGTAGTTGGTACTCGCTGTCTCGAATTCTGATTTTACCTCCAAAGATAGCCCAAACGCTATCACGGTATTTGGAAAACCCAAAATCTGCGCCAGAGAGCGCCCAGAGGATCGTGTACGAGTTGGCTGACAGTGTTATTACCATGTTCTGGTGTTTATCGTGAGTGAATGTTTGACTAAAGTGCGTCCCCGAGGTTGACTTTGAGCAGCGAGACATCAAACAAGGCGTTGAACACGATCAACCAGGCCAACTTGATACCATTCTTAATGTCTTTCCTGGTTTACCAGGAGAAATTGCCGCTATCGGCGGTTGTCTCTGCAGGTGTGGAGGTGCTCCAGACCCCGTCTGTGGGTTCGTTGCTAACACCTTCAGCAGCACAGTGCCTGTACGTGCTGACCGAAGACAACCCCCCAGCTGCAGAAGAGTTGCGCATGAACGGGTCATACACATCGACCCTCCTGTCCGTAGCTCGAGGCCAGCCGGCAGCTGATGACATTAGGGGTCTGACTCTGAAGGTTCTCGCAACTGGAACATTACGGAATATATCCCCTTTGCCACCACTCACCGCTGCTTCTGCCGTGCACATCGAGAAAGAAATCGTACTGCCCCTTTTGCAACCCCTCCTGACCTCAATTTCGCTTCCCGAAACTTCCAAGCAGATCCAGGTGTTGGTCGAGAAACAGGTGAGCGTTCCCCGCTCGACTCGTTCACCATCTCACTGAGGGGATAGGCCGCCATGCCGCAAATAGAGAACCTCTCGCTTAAACATACCCCCAAGTCAGATGATAAATCTCCCATAGAGCTTGAATTCGAACGTTTTGAGAATCGACTACGGACGATTCAACTCGGACTGGAGATCTTGACCTCCGTTTGCGCCACACTACCCGACTCAGAAATCCCGCCCGCGGGTGACGACGGTGGGGAAGAAGAAGAGGAGGAAATAGAGATGGATAGCGAAGAGGATGCAGACGCTCGGATGGCAACTGACGAAACCCCCACGGCCTCCCAGCCAAATCTTTCTCAATTTACGTTTCTGGTTCCTCCACTGCTCTCACTGATAGAGCCTACACATTTGTCCTTCCCGCCCCCAGGTTCCCCCTCCATTCACCCGCCGACAACATCCGCGCTTGGAGCAATCCACCTCTGTGCTCTAGAGTGCCTCAACAACCTTTTCTTATCCCTCGCTACGTCCCGTCGATCTCTCACGGATGCCGAGAAGGCTCAAGGCGCCACGATATGGAGTTCGTTGTGGGCTACGTTGGACAGAGTTGGGGACCCTCGAGCGGCCAAATCCACTAAGGAGCAAAAAACGTTTTGGGAGACTGCGATAGGTGTGCTATGGGGTGCATCTATCGTTTTCAAGGGTGCCATCGTTCCTGAAGAGGGTCAAGTGGAACTCTTGACGGGTCTATCCAATTCGTACGTCGGGAACGACCAGATGAAGGTAAAACTTGTGGGGACCCTCGAGTGTTTGGCTCAGCACCCGCAGTCGATCGGTGCCAACCGAGTGAGACGCTCCTCCTCCTCCCCACCATTCGTCCATGTGATTAATCCTTCCCGTACAGGCCATCGCTAGTTACCTCATGTCGTTGCTACCTGCTGGGACCCCAGATCAGGCGTCTATCGAGTCGACTCTGCAGGCGGCTTCGGCCTTAATCGACATCTATTCGGACGAGACGGTGCCGTATGACATCAACTTCCGGGAGAATAATATTCTCGGGAAGCTCATCGATGCCGTTGAACCCATCAGAAAGCTGGTCCGCGGGATTAACAAAAAGAAGCCCGGTGGAATCGAGCTAAAGCGCAGAGGGGAAGAGGTCAGGGATAACTTGGTGGAATTCATCAAATATCGCCGTGGCCTGCGATTGTAGGGGTGTTGCTCTCAGTGATGCTCGATGTCGGGTTACGACCACATTACTTATCGTTGCGGTCGAGATTGTGTAGATGGATGGTGATGGCTGTTTGAAAATCCTATATCTCGAACGGGGGACGGAGGGCCGTCGGACCGCCGTACGTCATGCGGGCATTCTCTACTTCCCCTCACTTGTGCGACGGTCCTCCCCTGTAACTCCGATATATTTCAGGATCTATACGCAAATGTTCCACGCGTTTACACAATTTCTACTGTACATTTTTTGTACATCAGGGTAGTTTTCTACATTCCCATGCGGGGTGTGTACAGGCAACTGATTCCACGGTTACTCGACCGTATGTAGATCTACTCATCGAGGACGACTCCGGTGTGCTGTGGTGACGGTCAGGCTGTTGCTCGGGTGAAGAGTTGGGGTGTTTGATGACATACCGAACCGCTTCCCGTTGCTTCTAAGCCCGCGGTGACCCTAACACCAGAAACCAGGGCACTCCAATCCAGGGTTTCGTGTACCGCTGTCCCCTGTAACGTGTTTGAGATGTGTCCAGCCCTTGCAGTCAGCATGTGTTGGTGGGCGATATCAACAACGGGCATGGGGGAGTTGAGCTCTGAAGTGAGCCGCCGGATGTGACTGGGATAGGTTACGCTGAGCAAGGTCTTGTTGCGATACGAGGGGGAACGGTACCTGGCATCCTTGATCCCTCCATCGATGGAAAAGCCCTGAGTCCCATCAAATTTATCGTTGGCCATCTTATCGGCGTACGTGGTCATTCTTACATTACGCACAGTTAGTAAGCAATTGCAGGCGTAACGTACATGCATACATCGGAGCAGGGAACAGATCTAACAGGTTGTGAGCACCGAAGGCAGAGATTTAGGCTTCAGAGGTTCCATATACTGACCGTTCAGGAGAGTCAGGGTGACGCTGGAATCAACGCCGGCCTTGTTGGCGAGGGTCAACGACTCGGCCATAACTTCCATAGTACCCAGGATCAAAGAGTTTCCAATAAGCTTGAATGTAGGAGCTGGTATGAAGGTTGAGATGGTGCAGTGACAAAAATGAGTGCCCGAACCCTTTTCGACATTTCCTCCGAGATCGATGATCTTCTGAGCAACTGCGGGAACGAGAAGATAGGCGACTTCCTTCTTCGAACGATAGTCGCCGCTCATTACCGCGATCAGTGTGCCCTTCGCGGCAGCGGCGGGGGCGCCAAAGACGGGACAAGTGATGAACCGAGTGTGAGGCAAGGAGGAGATCAGATTGTCCAGTTCGCCTGGATGTAATGACATCATTCAGTAACCATTCGGTAAGAAAAATGATTCGCCCGGCACCTGCCACTGTGGGATAAATCTAGGCGGAGGTAATTATGAAGGACGGAGGGGCGACGGGGGGCGAACGTACAGTGCTGAACTCGACGAAAATTTTGGGGGTCCCCGATGGTGTAGCCTTGTCATCCGACGACGTGAGATCGGCTGGGGCATCCACGACGTAGAATTTATACCTGAAGGGCCTGATAGAATTGCTTGTACGCAGCCTTAACCACCTCATCGTTCGCGAGAATTGTGAATCTGGTGCCAGGAAGTCAATGTGTGTCTTGCCTTCGACGGGGGAGAGCGTACATGATATCGCAAGAGTTGACAAGTTCGGTGGGGTTCTGAACAATCGAGATCCTGTTTGGACCGAGCTCTTTGGCAAGCTTCTCGGACTTGGCGGGTGACCTGTTGTAGACGACAAGGGGGAGATGGGAGAGGGAGTTTGCCAGGTTCCTGGCTACATGATAACCGATGGCACCTAATCCGTAGACGCCAACGCGATGACCATGGTCGGGAGTAGCTGGACGAGAGTAAGGCAAAGAGTCTCTCCTGTCTTTCACGCTGAGAAGGGCGTCGGCCATTTTGCGATCCTGAGCGATGGCGATTTGGTCTCCGTATAGGCCAAGTTGAGCGGGTGAACCAGACGCGGATACTTTATACGATCACCTTGCCACGTGAGACCAAAACCGTCTGGAGATCTTGTCCGTCCACCAAACTCACCGTCGAGCCAGCCCATGGTTCACCCAATCCCAACCTACGCACAGCCCCATGGGACCCTGGCGCCTGGACAAACTATCTCAGTCAACAAGTACACCGTTCAAGTGGAGCGATACTTGAGCCAGGGTGAGCTTCTCCGGCTCAGCTGCGATCGCCCGTTCTGGAACACAACCGCTCACCAACTGCAACCCAATTACAGGCGGCTTTGCTCACGTTTATCTTGTACGGACTTCGGCGCCGGTCTATGGGACAACACATCATGTTCTTAAGAGGATCGCCGTCGCAAACGATTCGATGTTGACGGATGTGAAGAAGGAGGTTGACATTATGGTGAGTACCCACTTCTCTGTGGCGACGGCTGCGCATTTATCCGGTCCAAAGCGAATACTGAAGGGCCATCCGAATATTGTGCATCTCATAGATGCTGCGTGGCATAGGCTGTCGAACGGGACTTACGAGGTTTTCATTCTCATGGAGTTCTGCCCCGGTTCGCAATTGATCGACCTCTCGTCTGTGGACCGGAACTGATTCGAAATAGGTGGTGGCATCATCGATATGATGAACAGGAGGTTACGAGAGAGGCTGACCGAAGCTGAGATCCTCACTATTTTCGTCGATGTCTGTGAAGGAGTCGCCGCGATGCATAATTTGAAGCCTCCCCTTCTACACCGCGACTTAAAGGTCGAGAACATCCTCCAGGCTTCGGCGACATCGTTCAAACTTTGTGACTTCGGATCCGCGACGATCGTGAACCCGAAACCTCCTTCTACCACTCAAGAAATTCGAGCCCTCGAGGCCGATCTCAATCGTCACACGACCCTCCAGTACCGAGCTCCGGAAATGGTGGACCCCTTCTTACGGCGCCCAGTAGACGAGAAGTCTGATGTCTGGGCGCTCGGTGTGCTCCTCTATAAACTCTGCTATTACACAACGCCGTTCGAAGAACATGGCCCACTCGCAATCCTTAACGTCCAGTACAAGATCCCACCTTATCCGGTTTACTCCTCTCACATGATCACCTTAGTTGGTTAGTCCCGCTCTCAACACTGGAGGTTTTCTGTTCATCCCCATCCAGCGTCCATGTTACGGGAGCACGGCGCCCATCGACCGTCCATTTTCGAAGTTCTGAACAATGTTCATCGTTTGCGAGGCACAAAATCCCGGTTCGCGTACCCTATCCCCGAACAAGCCCCACTTTCTTCTCGTTCGACGAACGTTGGCGGTAGAAAGGGAACGCTTGACGGCTTGGTCACCTATAAGCCACAATCTCCTATCTCAACCGCAGCAAAGAACATCGGAGCCCAGGCCCGGGAGAAGGTTCTCGAAGCAATTACCCCAATGCGGCGCGGCCGACGAGAAGCTTCATCAGCGTCTCGTTCGCGGTCTACGAGTCCCCGCAAGGAGCCCACCAAGGCTAAAAATCTGGGAAATGATCTAGGAACTGTCTTACCCGTCGACAAGGACCAGGCGTGGAAGTTGGCCCCGAAGGATAATGCGTTTGTCAGGGGACATAAATCCGGCGTCGTCACCTCAGGAGCCTGGAAGGTCAAGCATTCGGGACCTCCAGAAACCAGCTCAAAGGGTAAAGACACCACAACACTTTCTCCCGGGTTCGACAACGACTTCCTCACTAACGGTTTCGGGGACTCGTTCGGAGGGTCGCCCCTCGCGCTCGACCTCTCGGGTGACAAGTCGAAAGCTGTTCCAATCCCAGTCCCAAAGCCTCAACTCTCTAGCATCCTTCCGACTCCCCAAGAACTTCCCAGGATGGGTGTATCTCGCAGCTACAAAGCAAAGGATGCATTCGAAGGGCTTGGCCTGGCAGACAAACCTCCCGTACCCACTCTCGCGGAAGCGCGGACGGCAAGGACTGGACTCGTGTTTCCCCTGGAACAATCGTTCGCTCCAAGGAGACTCTCCCCCAAACCCCCATCTTCACCTCAAATTCGACCACTTCCAAATCTCCCCCAACCTGTTTCCGAAAACGCCGCGGCAGAGGAGCGGTTCCCGTCCATTGAGGACTTGAATCGAATGCCGGGTTCTAAACCAAGCTATCCCACCGGATCGTCACCATTGTCCATCTCCAAGGGAACCAGCAGCGTGCTCAAACCACCGACAGACATCTCGACTGGGTTTGGTTCAAGATCTCAGACGGTTACGGGTACCTCCATGCAGGACAGGAAGGGTGGAACGTTGGGGGAAGTTACGAGTAACCAGGTCGCGGGGCGGCTGCAAACATCGCGACCTCCGCTGGGGAGGTACACTTCCTCCTCCTCCACGTCCTATAGTAACCCGAAGGAAGCCACGGACTCCCTCGCCGGACTCCTGTCTCGACCGTTAGCCGCATCCACATCCTCGTCGTCGCGGGATTGGCTTACGGGCGATGATCAGGAAAATGCTGATATCATATCCCGCTTCAATACCTCCGCGGCGGCCATGCCGGGAGTGGATGGAAGCCCAGGCGAACCAGTGCTACGAGATTCTCCCAGCAAGCGGGCCTCTTTCATCGAGAAAAGCCCCCATCTCATCGCACAGCCTGTAGAAGGAAACGTCGAGCAGATTGTTTTACCAGAGTCCGCGCTCCCTAGTGCATTCAATTCTTTCACTTCCCCCACCATCCACCCGATCAGACCCGGGACCAACAAGGGCACTCGTTTCCCTGAAGTAAACGGAGATGCCATCGCGAAAGAAACTGGTGTTTCGGATAACTGGAGCCCTATCAGTCCCGCGATGGCAAAAAGCCACCTTCCTCGAAAGCCGTCTGTTGGGTCTGTTAGCAGTGATGATGGCCCTGAGGATCCGGACGGTGGGTTTGGGACTCTGAAGGAGCTGAGGAAGAGTGGGCGAAAAAAGGCTGAAACCAGTTCGAAACCGAAACGCAGGCAAAGCTCGGTACACGATCTGGTCGACCTTTGGGGAGGATCAAATCTTTTGGAGAAGGACAAGGACAAACGAAATATGCCGGAGCCGGAGACCACTCGATCTTTATTCTTTCCTTCTGGACCCGACGTCTCGACCGGGTTCACTGGGCTCCCGAGATCTTCGCCGCCGACTCACACATCCTTCCAACCCTCTGTCACTGACAAGCCCCCCACTTCGTCGAGGTTTATTCCACCGGCGGTCGACCCACAGCGAAAACCAACGTCAAGTACGGTTGCATCGAGGATGGTCAACTCAACTCCGCGACCTTCGTCGTCCAATGACCACTCACAGCCTCGGTCCCGACCGCAGTCCATGATGATTTTCCCTTCATCTAAGTCTTCTGGGGGAGAATCCTCTCTTTCATCATCTTCCTTAGCTGTCCCACTAGACAAAGAAGGGGTCAGAACAATATCTCGCTCTCGGCGCACATCCATCACGGACATGGTTCAACGATATGAAGGGGTTGGTGGGCCAGGGACGACGAAATTGCCTTCGCCTGCTGGGATACCCCCACTCTCTCCCTCATTGCCGTCAAAACCTGTTGGGGTCAGACCTCATCAGAACGAAAGTCAGAATGTCGGCAGTTCTCACACGCGGTTTATCAAGGTGTCCCCGACGAATTCGCCAGTCATCAGGCAAGGACTATCGTTGAACGTACCGGAGGCTAGCGGACTCGGTCGGCCAGCGTCCAGGACATCCCCCACACTCAAGACGTCCCCCAGGAGGTCTCCAATAGAACTTGGTCGAAGCAGTTCTTCCCAACCTACCCTGCGCCTTTCACCAGGAGACGACGCTCTGGAACCGACATCTCCATCTCCTGAACGGCCGTACCCCGGAGTGACCAAGCTGATCGATCAGTGGCAGAAGAAAGCGGAAGAATCCAACCCTCCTAACACTAGAAAACCTGGAGGGATCGGTGCGAAACGGTTTGGCGTCGGTGTAGGTGGAGGGAGGTAACGATTTGGACGATTCGCATGTTTACACTAGATGGGGATCATTGTTGTATCATATTTTTTGGCTGTCGCTCTGCTTTTGTCGATCTCGAAAATTTGGCCACATCTTTCATCACGACTTCCCACCAATTCTGGTTCACTCCCGTCAAGACATTTTTCAATATGTACGCTACCACGACACGATAACTGATGCCACCCCCCGGACTCATGCAACCCAGGGAACTTATCCACGATGGCCCATTTTCAACGGTGTACCGTCGTCCCGGCCCGCCACCAACAGCCGTGAAGGTCTCGATAGCCGACCGCAAGTTTGCAAAGGAACCGCACGACATCCACAAGGAAATCCGACTCTTGTCGACTCTTTCATGTCCAAATGTAGGTTGTCAATCCTACAGGTACAATCGTCCTCTCAAAGGACGGCTGCAGATAATCGAACTGCTAGCTCACGATAAAAACTCGGGGTACTTTCGGATGTGGATGTCGTACATCCCACTCTCTCTGGCAACCCTTTTGAATTCCGCATCGTTCACTGCCTTCGAAACCACAGCCTCCACGCGCGACGCCTTTCTTGAATCTCGGTTTATCCTGATATCGAAGGCGATTCTCCATCAGATCCTTGACGCTCTTGGGCACTTGCACTCCCGCTCGATTGCGCACCGGGACGTTAAACCCAGTAATGTGCTACTCACTGAAGCGTGCCAAGTGAAATTGATCGATTTCGGAATTGCTTGGGAAGCTGGTGACGAGAACGACGAGGATTTGTGGCCTGAGTCGGAAACCAACATGTACACGGAAGTTGCCACAGGGTATGTCCGCAAATCCGGGAGGTTCTACACCGCTCAGAATTCGTAGACCATACCGAGCACCTGAACTCTTGTTCGGACCAAAGACTTATAACGCTTTCGCTGCCGATATGTGGAGTCTAGGCGCAACATTTGCGGACTTCTTCCGACCGTTGAAACAACAACTCGACGACGCGGAGGAGTGGGACGATGATCTTGAGGGGGAGGCAGATGAAGACGAGCAGCACATAGGCCAACCTTTCATTCTCTTACAGGATACCTCACCACCGCGGGCAACATCATGGCGCCGCATGCCTCTTTTCAACGCGGACAGAGGTGACATCGGGCTTGCTTGGAGCATTTTCAAAGTCAGGGGCACTCCGAACGAGACGAATTGGCCGGTAAATCAGTGAACCTTAACACGTATCAGAGCACCTGATACTTCCGTTAGGACTTTCTGTCCCTGCCTCACGCTAAACTCCTGACCTTCGAGCATGCTGATCCGGTGGACCTCAAAACTGTCCTACCACATATACCAGCTCCACCACAAGATAACGCCTCGAACAATACACGTTCAAAACCATCACCGCTCGACTTCCTGGACAGATTGCTGTTATGCTCCCCGTCCGCACGGGTAACCTCCGCTCAGGCACTTCAGCATCCGTGGTTCGGTGACGAGGCCGTCCCGCTGCTGTACCCTGACACATTCCACAAAGAAGAAAAGTTTTGGAGAGGGCATGGATTAGGGCGTTGGTTCTTAGAGGTTATCGGATGAGTATGTGACCAGTATCGTGACAGTAGGTCACGTTGATAGGTTGAACACGATCGAGAGCGTCACGTGAACCCATTCGTTCTCTCTGGGACGCGTGTCTTTCCCGGCCCCTTTCCGTCGATTCCGACCATCTTTAGCACCTAGATCCATCCATGCCTCCCCGGCGCGCGACACGGTCGGCGTCGGCCTCCGTACCCCCCGAAGAGAAAGCCTCCACGTCTCGAAGAAAGCGAGGGCGATCTGAAGTGGACGGGGACGCCACCAAGGAGGTCGCCGAGAAGCCACCATCCCGGGCAACGAAACCACCATCGACCACCTCTCGAAGCCGTACCTCTGCTCGATCGAGGACTGTGCTCAAAGGCGTTCCCGAATCCGAAGAAGAGGAGCAGCCTGTCGAGGATTCGCCTCCACCAGTCAAGCGCAGGCGTGGGGTGGCCAAGGAAGAGCCCGCAGCTGTGAGCGATGACACCATGCAGCGGGATCCGCCACCGCGGAAGGGTCGGTC
>Ga0307509_10005088_pt1 | contig 18487 bp, 12 predicted proteins | sample 10_EM_MG_FD_202245 | JGI IMG/M metagenome (GOLD analysis project Ga0307509, IMG submission 202245) | Populus trichocarpa ectomycorrhiza microbial communities from riparian zone in the Pacific Northwest, United States - 10_EM | ecosystem: Host-associated > Plants > Roots > Unclassified | place...
TCCTTCTTTCTGCGCTCGCCCCCGCCCCCGCCCCCGCGGCGGGGGGGCCCCCCCCCAACGAGTTCCCCGGGATACAAGACGTTCTCATATATACACCTTACAACCAAAGTTTGGTGCGCAGCCCAGTTGCGAGAAAATTATTATACAATACCGCAATGGCGCAGTAGGGAGCTTTGGTTTTTGCTCTGGGTCTCCTTAGCTGGCTCATCGGGGGTCTTTATGAGTTTAGTCCTCCGATGTTATCGTGATCTGATTACGCTTGCTGCAGGGAGCATAAGTTAATCCACCAGCGCAGTACGAGTATAGTCTGTACTGTACTGTACTCGTAATCTGTTGCTGCTAGCTTTGTGGATTGGTTTGGACTGCTGACAGCTAACTAACGATCCTGAAATGTCAAGAACCCTGACGCAGGCCTAGATAACATCCAAGATATCGCCTTGCTACCGCTGGTATTTCGGTACTGAGTAGAATACTACCTTCCTACAAAACCCGAAGCTAACTCTGCGAGCCAGGATTCCAGATAGTAGTTTCTCTGATATCATGTCAGCGCGGCACAGCACTACAGTACCAATATTGGCGCTCTGCTATAAAAGTATATGGCACCGGCACCTAGCCGCATCAAGTCGGGGATACTCGTCTAGGGCCGTTTAGCAAATGGATGGGAATAGTGCTTGGGTGGTTTGTGAGATGGGTTATGAAGAGACTGAGATTGGAATTTGTCCTGGTGGTTGTGGTGTTTCTTTTGATTGGTAGATTATGGTTGCGTGTTTAGTGGGTGTTTGCTTTGATACCAATATTGCGAGTACCGAACTTTGGTATGAGATGTGAAGTGACGGGTATCATAATACCTGCATCAGTACGATGAAGGTGGGAAGTCTGAGTGAGGGGGCTGCTGTATGGTTTACACAAGGGGAAGGCCCTATGCTCGCTCACAGACTTTAAAGCGAATGTTGAGCAAGATTGGAGCGCAAGGAAGCTGGTAGGTAATGGTAGGGGGTATGATATTCTTTAGTTCAAAAAGAATATGTAAGCAATTGGTGTATTTCTAGGGTCGTAAGTACTGGTGGGGGAGCTGTTAGTGTTGGAATCTTGGAGTATGGTTCTGATGAAAAGGAAGGTATATGCTGGTATCGCGTGTTGCGGGTGGCATGGCGTTCAGAGAAGTGCGGATCAAGGAAGGATAGTCTTGCAACGTAGTGGACAACTGCTTGGACAAGAATTGAGGTTCGAGTTTAGATAGCGCTTTCAAATGTCCATTCAGGAACCCATTGCTTGTGGCGAGTGGTCTAGGCAGGTGTGGGCTGGTGTGTTGACTGCGGTGGTTTAGCTTTTGTTGCTCAGCATCAAGAACAGACCCGGCAGTGCTTCAGCGTTGTCAGAAGGGTTAATGAGAGAATGTACGAATATTGCGGCTGTTTTTTGCCTGTTTCCCGCCTGTTTTTGCCTGTTATAGAATCCTATTTCCTTGCTTTGTTGCCACACTTCAGATCCCCGGTCGTGCCTATGATTGTATAGTAGATCGGGTTTGGAAGCTTTTATTGTAGATTGGCTGGTACCGGCACTGCAGTAGGACCAGAGAATATCTCGTTACAGATCCGGAGCGGTCTTGAGCGGACAATCGGGCACATTCCCGACTATCCATTGTTCTGTTGGTGGGTTCGTCTCCATTCCACCGGGTGGTAGCATGCAGGTGTCCATCGACGGTGGGGAAGCACTCGCTGTGATGATGATGCACTGTACTCGAGTGCGAGTATGGTAGATTGAAACTCGACCAATGCCACGTTTGCCCGCCTCCATTGTCGACCCTTAACACAGGAGTTGGGATGGCTTGCCCAAAGGAAGTAACGGGAGAGCCGGGGTCCTGCGAGTCAGAACAGATCCCAATGCGGCAAATTCCGGACCAACGGCAAATTCCGCGGAACATAACCACCTCGTGAAAATATCAAAGGGTATATATTTACTTCCTTCCCCCCATCCCCTTCTTGCTTTCTCGTTCCTCACGTTCCGCTTGTCCTGCGCCGGCTATTTTTCTCTTCTCGTTTCTGGCTTTCCACTCATTCGGAAGATGGTTTGCTCGGAGTCAGCCAGGGGTGATCCTGCCCTACTGTCGTCGGTATCAGTTTTCGGCAGCCACAATGAATGAGGAACCTAGGGCTTCGGAACTCTAGGTACCGATAATCACGCCCGAGGGAACCGACCAACTCAGCCGCAGAAACTTGTTCTCAATTAGCCCTTGTGCTTTGTGTCTGAGGATAGCTTTTCTAAGTTTTCGCTCGGATTCACTTTGTCTGCCCTGTTTGGGTTGGGTTCAGCTGTTCATTTTACGGGGGCACGTACCGGTACTACGCTGGGCCCACCTTGCACGCAAATCTAGTGCGCTCTCGGGACAGGGGCTGGGAAGGGAGAAGGCAGGGAAAGTGGCAAAAGGAGGGATAGAGTTGGTCAGACTACAAAAACAGGAACCCGCGGTAACCGGAAGGCCTGTGGGGGTTCGTGCTTAACCCTTCCCTCATTTTTTCCTCCCCTATCTTCTCGTATCTTAGTTGTTACCCAATCGACTCGCGCAACTGGGATTATGCGGGGAAATAAATGCACTCTCCGTCCGATGCTGGTGGCCCAGCCGAGATCAGTCCCCCTGTTTTGGGGAATGGAATTACCACTTGTAGCGAATCTCGGACCTAGCTCTGTTAGAGGGATCGAGCCTGGGGGCGTAAGTAGGGTGAAGGAAGGAAAGAGGAGAAAGGAGAATAGATGCGGAGTGTGGAAGAGGAGGAAGAGACTTTATTTGTGTACACTCTCATCACATCCTTACATCTAATTTTTTTTGCTCTGTTGCCCGCCTTCTCCGTTCTGCGTGCCTGCCTGAGCTTCTTTACCTGTTTTTCTGTCTCTATGACCTACCCTATCCACGACAATTAGGCCATTCTCAACCACCGAAACTGTTCCTCTCGTGGCCTTGCGGGTAGTTACAGTATATCTGATATTGCTCGAGAAGCGGAAAGACTGGAAAGAGTACTCAATTTCGAGACCGGAGGAGTTTCTTGATAGTACCCATGATGTCTGATCCCGAAAAGCTCGACCCGGTGAAAGAAGTGAGAGAAAAAACGGAGAGTAAGGATTCTGATCTCATCGGTACTCTTGAGGATAAAATAGGTACAAGGAGTGGGGCTTCTGATACCGAAGTAGCATCGGAGCAGGAGCATGAAACTCACATTTCTTTTCATGAAGTTCATGCGATCGATGTGGCCGTCCGGGACTTGACAATTGCTGTTAGCCAGCACAAAGCTATGAGCTGGATGGGAGGGTTATTATCCAAAAAGGATACTAATGACGAGGAAACTGGAAGTGCAGAGGAAACCAAGATCCTCGATAATGTATCCGCGGATATGCCCGCGGGAGAACTTGTCGCTATTATCGGAGGTAGTGGAAGTGGTAAGGTATGATATAATTAATTTTCATTTAAACTTCGTCGTGGCTTTGCTTTATTAACCGGTCTCCTCTTTAGACCTCGATGTTGAACGTTATGTCGAGCCGTATGACCGGCAGCAATTTACACATTACTGGTGCGACCACGTTCAACAATTCAAATCCCCGATATGCCTACGTTATGCAGCAAGACGTTTTACTCCCGACTTTAACTGTGCGCGAGACTCTGATGTATTCGGCTGAACTTCGTCTTCCAGAAAACTTCACTCAACAGGAGCGTACCAAAATCGTGGAGGAGGTGATTCTACAGCTGGGATTGAAAGACTGTGCAGATACTAGGATAGGGGATAACGAACATAAGGGGTGCTCGGGGGGAGAGAAACGACGAGTTTCCATTGGTGTACAATTACTTTCCAACCCTAGCGTGTTGTTTCTCGATGAGCCTACTACCGGTCTGGACGCTACAAGTGCCTACCAGGTAGTTCGTACGCTGAAGAATCTTGCGAGAAAGGGGAGGACTGTCATCACTACCATACACCAACCTCGTTCAGAGATATGGGGCCTGTTTGATAGAATTACGCTACTGACGAAGGGGAAACCTGTGTATAGTGGAAAAAGAGATCATGTGCTTTCTTATTTTGCTTCCCTCGGTTACCCCTTTCCCGAACACGTTAATCCCGCCGATTTCCTCATCGATTTGTCTGCTATAGACTACAGAACACCAGAGGCAGAGGAGACCAGCATTCTCCGGGTCAGGGGTCTGGTTGATAGTTGGCGGGAGAGAGAGAGCGATGTATTGAGTAGCCAAAATACTGTCACCGTCGAGAAGTACAAGGGGGACAGGGGGGGCGAACTGGCTGGTAATACTGCCACATCTGTCATTATAATCACACCTTCCCTTTCCAGGCAGATATCGGTTCTTACCCGGCGTTCTCTCAAGACTTCCTATCGTGATCCGTTAGGCATTGCGGGAACCCTCGGGGAAGCAATCGCCATGGGCATTGTGGCAGGGTGGATATTTTATCAACTTGGTCGCTCGCTTTCTGGAATTAGGTCTCGCCAGGGGGCTCTCTATATTGCTGCATCACTTCAGAGCTACCTTATTCTTCTCTTCGAAACCTATCGTCTTTCTGAAATCGATATCAAGCTTTTTGATCGTGAACGGGGTGAAGGGGTTGTGGGTGTGCTCGGCTTCCTCACGAGTCGCCGAGTTTCTAGACTTCCGGAAGATATCTTGGTGCCGTTTTCCTTCTCGGTGATCTTCTATTTCATGTGTGGGTTTGATTCTGATGCCGGCCAATTCTTCACCTTCTTTGTGATCCTGTTGATCGCACAATATCTGGCTGTTACGTTCGCAACTGTTTGTGTTGGAGTTAGCCGGGACTTTTCGCAGGCGACGCTCGTTGCTAATCTTTGGTTCACCGTGCAGAGCATGGCATGTGGGTTCTTTGTTCAGACTACAACTATCCCTGTGTACGTTAGGTGGACGAGATACATCTCTTACAACTGGTATTCATTTGGTGCGCTTACGTCAAACGAATTCACGAACAAGTTCTTTGCTTGCCCGCTCCCGGGTGCCTCGCCTCAAAACCCCGGGTGTTTGGAGTATGTCGGAAACTTCGTCCTCGAGTCCTTGGATTTCCCGAGAGACTGGGTCAAGGTGCCGGTGGTGATAAATGTTTGCTGGGCGCTCCTCTACTACCTCGTTGCGGGACTGTTTTTAAAGTTTAAGCCGGTGGACATCAGAGTTTCCAGTGCAAGGCCGCAGGATGAGAAGGATACAGGTGCCGGAAAGGAGAAGATGGTTGCTGCTAGGGATGGGGGGGATACTCGGGGTGTAGAGGTTGTTCTTGATAACATTCGGCTTAATATCGAGAAACCAGGCATCAAGCTTATCGGAAAAAAAAAGTTGGATTTCCAAATATTAAAGTGTGTTAGCACTCGCTTTGAGCCTGGTAGATTGAACGTCATAATGGGTCCTTCTGGGAGTGGCAAGGTATTATCACTGCTTACTGTGGGGGTGGCACATAGCTAATGGTTTCTAGAGTTCACTACTTAACCTCATGGCACGTCGGCTTCATAGCTCCGTTTCAACTCGTTACAAGTCCTCCGGGAAAATGCTTTTCAATGGTGCCTTGCCTTCAGACACAGTGATCAAATCACTCTGCTCCTATGTCACTCAAGATGACGACGCGTTATTACCGTATTTGACGGTGCGGGAGACACTTCATTACGCAGCTCAACTCCGGCTCCCGAACTCGATGAGCAAGTCGGAAAAGAAGCGACGTGCCGATGATGTGATTTTGAAGATGGGATTGAGGGATTGTGCAGACAATCTCATTGGGAGTGAGTTTCTGAAGGGAATATCTGGCGGTGAGAAGAGGAGGGTTACAATTGCTGTGCAGATTTTGATGGAGCCCAGGATTCTGCTACTGGATGAACCAACTTCGGGTCTGGACTCCTTTACCGCCGCATCGATATTGGGGGTGCTAAAAGGGTTGGCCGAGGAAGGGCGGACCATTATCTCGACGATTCACCAGGGTCGTTCGGACCTGTTCAAGGAGTTCGGTAACGTGATATTGCTTGCCCGTGGTGGGCATGTTGTATACTCTGGCCGTGCTAACCAGATGCTGCCATACTTCTCGTCGCTATCTCACGAATGCCCCGCCACAACGAACCCTGCTGATTTTGCGTTGGATCTTGTCACCGTCGATCTTCAACGGTCTGACCGCGAAGCGGCCACCCGAGTGATTGTTGAAAGGTTGATTGATAGGTTCGACCACAAGGAAGCACTAGATTCCCATGAATCAGAGAAAAAGATTGTGTTGCCGGCCGAGCTGGGCAGCATGAAGAGAGAGAGGGCATCCTTCATGGCTGCTTACCCCGTATTGGTGAGCAGAGGTCTGCTGAATTTTAGAAGACAGCCGATGTTGGTGATTGCGCGAATCATGCAAGTCATTGGGTTGGGTATCGTCGTCGCATTATATTTTGCTCCCTTGAAGAACGATTATTTTAGTGTCCAAAACAGACTTGGTTTCATACAACAGATTATGCCTTTATACTTTATCGGTAAGGGATCTCATCGTTATTGTATTCTTATCCCAGCTAACACGATTATAGGAATGCTGCAAAATGTCGCTCTCTACCCTCTTGAACGAGATGTCTTCTACAGAGAGCACAATGATAGAGCATACGGCGTGACGGCCTTCTTCCTAGCCTACCTGACGAACGAACTTCCCTTCGCAATCCTAACAGCCCATCTCTTCTCCCTCCTCTCTGTGTTTGCTGTTGGCCTCCCACGCACAATCACGATGTTCTACGTAATGACCTACAACACATTCTGCATCGTCTCCTGCGGCGAGTCACTGGGAATCTTTTTTAACACCCTCTTCCGCCACACAGGCTTCAGCGTCAACGTAACAAGCACAGTCCTGTGCATAGCGGTCTTCATGAGCGGCATAATGAGTATCGACATCCCAGCGCCCCTGGAAGCTTTCAACTACCTCAGTCCATTGAAGTACGCTGCCCGCTGCCTAGCGCCGTACTCCCTTGATGGCGTCACCTTCACGTGTACGCCATCCCAGCGCCTGCCTAACGGGAATTGCCCGATCGAGACGGGCAAGCAAGCATTACAATTGTATGGCCTCGATGTGGATCCGAAATTGAATCTCATTGCGCTGGGGGTGGTCACGGTGGTGTATAGGATTGTTGCATTTGCTATGCTAAAACTGCAGAGGATGCAGTTGGGCGTTGGGAAGTTGGAGGACTCATGACACCCTCGGTGCGTTTGGCAGTGTGGGGAATATAATGTTATGGAATATATGGAAGGGAGTTGTTTATTCTTCGGAATTTGCCGATCGCTCTTGTGTAGTGGGCGTGAGTTCCACCTAGAGTTAGTGCACTGGTCCTATTATAGAAGGTGACCTTCCTGCCTCGGGCAATATAATCTATTACATGGCGGGGGGGCCTTTCTGTACGGGTATCGACAGCCCAAGTTCATACAAATTTTGTCCCAACTTTGAGCGCTATTACGAGAACCACTTCTAGAACCGAATATCCTCTGTAGGTGTGTTCCATACCGTAGCGCGTGATGTTCGTCGAAAAGTTGGGGAGATTTGGTTGTCATGAAGCCCTATTCTAACGTGCCGGCAGCGTGTAGTAATTCACTCTAGATTGCCCACTTGTGCGGCGGTGGAAGTAGTTAATTCGGGTTTCACGGTGGGGCCTTTTTCTCTCGTAATATTTTGTTTCTATATGTGTGCTGGGTTTTCCGTATTCTCTGGGACGGCGGTTCGGCCCTGCGGGGTAGACTAGATGTTATTATCGGACGCAATTCCTTTACCCGGATCATACTGGTATGAGCACCTATTGTGTCTCCGGTGTGCTACTCCGATCGGTTGAGCTATGGGTTAATTTGTATGGTCGAATTTGGCTATAATGAACTTCGGTGTACTAAATCCCTTACTATAATCAACGGGATTAGTGTGAACTCAATTTGACCATACATAACCCTCACTGTGACGAAAAGGCACAGGAACTGAAGTCGACATCAGCAGAGTGAATTGTGTCTCGTGTATTGCATTCATACCTCCGTCTGCGTGTTGGTATTGGAAGATCCACCCATCCCTCCTAGACCGATACATTGCCTGGGTCACCGGAGGGGCTAGTCGGTGCAGTGAGGTTGGGGTGGAAAGCCCTCCCAAACCTATCTGAGGTACGTTTAAGCAGTGGAGAATACTAGAAGCTATTTATATATATATCTGCCCCTTTGATATCTAGAGGTATCTGTGGATATCTATCTTTAGATATCTGTAGATAATTGTGGGCGTCTGGCAACGTCGCCCACCCATTAACAATACTTACTAATCAGATGTTGAGTATTGTAATGAAATCTGAATTGGGTGAAATGGGGTAGATCAGACGTGTTAAACGAGAGGTTGAAGAATTAACCTGAGGAAGAATGAAAATGACAACAGCAACGGGGGTATTATAGACCTCTATATTTACCAGGAACATGTCCAGCTCCCCCTCCAACATGTCGATAACTACACAAACAAGAAAGTAAGGAATTTAAGTCAAGCCGAACTAAAACCAAACACGATTGGACGAATGCAGGTAAAAAACAAAAACAGATGAGCACGGAAGAAAGGAGCCAAACAAAGCTCTCCATATGATTCGGGAAATAATAATTCCCCTCTGGCAACAGGGATTCTTAAGTCAGCCCATCCTTGCTATCGCTATCCTTGCTCCTCCTCTCTGGACAACCGGCTAGTGATCTGCAATGCATACAACTCTTCCAAGCCCATTCCATGGACCTTCTCAGCATGATCATTGCATGTCCGACGGTGCAGGTACACTTTGTCACAGCCGGGACATTGGGTGCGAAGGCTGGGATCGTGGATTGCCATGTGGTCCCTGTATCCATAACTCTCCATCAACATCACACGCGATAAAGACCACGCAGCGCAAGTGGGAAGAGGGGGAATTACTCAAGACGACATTTCTGCATTGGTTCGTGGCGCTTGGGGCAGGCTTCGACCGAGCAATAGTACCTACTTGGCACCCGCTGTCCACGGCGGTAGGGGTGGACAGCATTCGGTCTAGAGAGCGACTCGACACTTGCTTCATACCCGCTCTCGCTAGACCAGGAAGGTGGTGCCCAGCTACTCACACCTAGCACCCAGGGATCGATATAGTCATTTCCTAATAGAATCTGGGCATTTCTCATACCCTGAGGTCTGGCAGCCCATGAAAAAGGTGTTCGGTTACTCTCACCAGAACTATCGGGATCGGCACTGCAGTGTACCAGCCCGGGATCGATCTTCTGTTCTAATAGCATCTGGGAATTTCCCCTACCCTGAGGTCTGGCAGCCCATGAAAACGGTGTTCGGTTACTCTCATCAGAGCTATAGGAATCGGCACCGCACCGTCGTAATAGCAGCCCGACAACTCCCGCATGACTACTCTCGGCAGCCCATGACAACGGTGTTTGGCCGCCTTCGTCAGCACGGTGAGGATTAACATCGTTCCGCCCCAATAGCAGCTTGACAACCTCGGGACAACAATTCCCGGCAGCCCATGAAAATGGTGTTCGACCACTCACATCCGCCGCGTCGGGATTGACATCGTTTCGTTCCAATAGCATCCCCACAATTCTGGTACATCCATTCCCGGCAGCCCATGAAAATGGTGTTCGACCACTGATATCCGCTGCGTCGGGATTGACATTGTTTCGTTCCAATAGCATCCCCACAATTCCCCCACATCCACGCTCGGCAGCCCGTGAAAGTGGTGTTCGGCGGCTATGATCTGCTGCCTCGGGATTGACATCGTTCCGCCCTAGTAGCATCTTCGCAATTCCCTCATGCCCACCCACGGCAGCCAGTGACAGTGGTGTGGTGCCCCGGCCATCTGTCATGTCGGGGTTAATACCCTCCTGTTCTAGTAGAAGCTTCACTATCCTATCGTGTCCATTCCCGGCAGCTAAAACCAACACCGTATTGCCAAACAGGTCAGTCGCGTTAAGATCCCATTTCTTGATCTTGAGCAAGGGAACCATAATCTGCAGAATGCCGAGCAAAGCTGCACAATGTAGCCCCGGGAACCCAACTGAATAGTCAACCCTCTCGGTAATTTCCTCCTCAAACGTATCCCGTACGAGTAGTCTGCAAGATATATGCGTCTCGAAACTATCAAGTAGCTTTAGCGCAAGTGAGATCACACCCAGCGAGGTATGCCTTCGAGCGTGTGCTCCCTAGTAACAAGAGGCGTATTTAAGAAAAGGAGTGGTAGATGGGAGTGGACGGAGAGCTGGTGAAAGGTCCTTGATGCACTTAGAGTTAAGGTAGGTTAAGCAAACCTCCGCAATAATTGAATGGGGAGCATCAAAAAGTGTAGGGTTGGCTAGGATATGTTCCTGTAGAGTCAAATGAACAAGACGAACTTTGGAGGATGATGAATCGGCTACGAGCAATCCAAGAGTCCAGTTTAATATGGTCCGGAGGGAAGGGGCATTGTCACTATTCAGATCTCTTGACCCTATCTCCACTCCTAAGGCCTGGCTTAGCTCGTCTGGGCCCAACGGCCGTTCGGAATACGCTATCCACATGATAGCTTCCATTCCTAGCCGTGCCCTGTCCTTCTCCTGGGCCTTGATTCTTCCCAAAGTGGCATTGTATACCCCCCCTACATCCCGACCACTTGATATGAGTTTAAGCTTTTCCCTCCTCCGATGAATGGTTGTTTCCCCGAGTATTGTCTCGATGCTGAGAGACACAAGAAGGAATCTATATGCAGCCATATCTGAGCAAGATCACCCCTACTTGATACGGGAAACTAAGCATCGGGACATACATTTCGGATATTGTTTCAGGAATAATTTTCATTATATCCGCTCTTAGAGAGCCATCCATAGCGTCAGGGTCTGTGTCCCCGTCCAACTTCATCCTCAAAAATGCCAAGGTGTCTTCTCTTGTAGGACTTACTGAGATAGTATCCATGCTGGGGAAGTAGCTTTCAACCTCACTTCGAATAAAAGGCCTTCCGGTCATGAAAAGGCGGACATTGGGAAAATCCCGAACGATAGCTTGCAAAGCGCGAAGAAGGCCAGTCCGATGCACTGCGAGAGATTCATCCAAGCCGTCAATGCAAATAACGATCCATTGCCGTTGCGCAATCGCGGTCTTCAGCATCTCTAGAAGTTCTGGAACCTCGGGGGCTACCCCACCAATGTGCTCCTTTGCATCTTCAAAAGCCTTCCGTATTTCCCATGGGATGCTTCCTCCCCCTAATAACTGCTTGAGTATGGCTCCTAACAGATTCGATGTAGTCTGTTCTTTTCTGTCGAGGTAGTCACAATACAGCCCGACGATTGCGCTATCCTGTCGCCTGCCGTAAAAATGATCGATTACGACAGAGCTGAAGTTGCTGGTTAGCGATCTTTATCCCCTTCCACCATTCCTAGCATTACCTAAGATAGGTCTTCCCCACACCGGGATCGCCTTGGCAAAAGAGCACAGAGTGAGGAGATCCATTGTCTCCCGTATTCCAACCCTTGAACTCGCTCATTTGAAAAATCCATTGTCCTATACTTTTCAGTCGGTTGCCCCGCAAATATTGGTGTCGTTTCTGAGATTCCAGTGGAGACAGCCACCGTAGGACTTGATCCCTGTCATCCCGGATAGTGGTGTTGAAACTGTTGACATTAAAGGACCCAGTAACATCGCGATAGTCCATATGGTGTAAACTCGGGCTGAGTGGGTTTGAGAAGCGTTATAGATAAAGGTCACGCTCGAGGAGGTCAAGAGCTTTGTGTGGGGTGGAAGAAAGCGATCTTGTTCGTTTAGACCATGAGACAACATGGGGGGGGGTCAACGAGCAGGGGGGCTCAGCAGACAGGGATCCGTGCCGGCAAAAGCATGTGGCTGATGACGGGGCTGGTGGGGTTTTGATATTCACTCCGAAAATTCACCTCGCCGGGATTAGCCATACTATAGGTTACGTGAACGGTGGTAAGCCGTGATTTGAAATGTTCAAGGTGTTTGGCCCAGCAGCAATTTCAAATTGTGATTTGGGAAAATTTGAGGGTATAATAGGATTTGGGGATTTAGGGCTATAACCATGTATTTAGCAACCCGAGTGTTTAGCTGAATTCTAAGTAATCCCTCTCTGAAATCTAGATCACCAACAGTCACTCGACTATAGCTCGGGTTCGAATGTTGAAAATCTTGGTTGCGGAGGTAATGATTTCACCGTGGGGATTTTACGCAGTGGACTGAAACCGCTTAGGTGGACATGAGAATCATGATTGATTGATGATAACTTGGTGGAAGAAAAAACCTGAGGAAAGTTGTGTACAGGAAGGAAGGTGTGTTGCGAGGAGACGGTGTGAAGGAAGGAAAAACAAGTGGGGTGAAAACATTTTGAGAGCTTGCGCGTCCTTTGACTAGTGCGTACGTATGCCTCTGCGGCCACAGAGAGCGGGCACATCCCGCACCAAGTGCGGCCATCAACGGCTATTTCCAACATTGAACAGTAAGGTGCGATAAACTTACCAAGCTATTTGACCGAGATGGAGCTTCAGATCATAATATCTGATCCCAGTGTGATACTCATATTACTGTTAAGAATGCATATTCTCGCAGATACGTTCCAGGAGTCGTCACCCTTTCCTCAGTTCTTCAACTTTTTCAATGTTTTCCCCTAAGGCTATATTTTGGTTTAAACCAGCGGAGGGTGTCTTCGAGTGTTACATGGATTGACAAATTTTTGTGGAAGTCTACCGATACCTAATAATATCTGTGGGCGTCTAATGCCATCTATTGCCTGTCACGAATTTCTTCTCCTTCATAATCTATAAGACTAGTGGCAGAAATGACCATTCATTGGCAATGCCCACCGACCAACTATCCGAGTAGGAGATCGATCTACTCTGCTGTGGTTTTTCTTTAGCTGATAGGGTTCGGGGGTCCATTCGCTTGTTGGATTTTACTTTCCTAGGCGCTGGTTCGCCTATTAGTGGTAGGAAGACTCGATATCCAGTTCATATTGGGTCTTTTTCGCCACAAGTACTCGAGTACTGGAGTACCAGCATATTCAACCTGAACACGGGGGGCAAACATTTGTGCAGTAAATTGTCTGTGCGCATTCCTGCCCTCATGCTCAGATGTTCGGGTTCAATATGCCTGGTATAATAAGTGTAGCCCAGCGTGTCTCAATTTGTTGCACGGGGAGGATAGCCAACCGACACAAACCATGAGACGACAGCACTTGCTCCGTGACAGATGTTCAGGTTTTGCATACCTTAGCAGAAATTTCCCTGTTGTCACTTTAGTGTCTGTTTGGGTCTCAATGTTGCTCAAGGCACGAGTGGAGTTTTTTTGGAGTCTCTCAAAATCTCGACACTTGGCATGTTCGGTTGTCCGTTCTCTCACGATCGTAATCCCGAAGGTAACGACCATGCCAAAACGAGCACAAAATGCCACTTTTCATGAGTTTTTAAATATTTTAGTTGCACACAACAAATACCACTTTAAGCCTTTGCTTTTACGAAATTTATATTAATGATAGGCAACGTATCTAACTTAGAGCCATCCACCTCTCTACCATTAAGATGCCACGTTTTAGCTTCCCAGCAACTAAGAACTGGTCGCTTCCGGCGCACCTGGTATTCAGCGGGTACGCTCGCCCCAGTCTTGTCAGTGACATACCATGCGCCATGACCTGGGGTGTGGCTATAGAGACCGCCAGTGTTAGGGATCATGGCGTATAAAACGTTGGATCCCCCGCCTGTGTTCGTGTTGATCCGAAAATTCAACATTGGAGGGAGGCCCACCCCCGGTTGGTATTTGAGCTCGAATGTGTCGTTTCCACCAAAGAGCCTGTAGGTATCCCCTTGGTCGGTAGAGTTTAAGAGCCACGTATCATCTGTGTGGCATGAACCTTTGACCCTGAGCCTGAGCTTGGGATCACTCTGCAGCCCCATATCCACCCCAGTAACATTATAGTCGTAGCTCGCATTGAACGAATCGTCAGATTTGCCATCAATATCAATATATACTCGTCTTCGGGCTGTACCCCTGGCAACTTCGACAGCTGCGAGTGCGCGAAGTGCTGGAAGGACTTTCAACGAATCTAATCTCCTAATTTCAGAACTGGTGAGATTATGTTGAGTGTTGTTTGCGAAATTGGGGTAGAAGATAACATCCTTAGCCACCGGGGCGACATTTCCCATCGCCAGTTGCGCCGGAACCAAAACACTCGCGGCGGCATTTCCGAGAACCACAACCAAGGCAATAAATACAAAGGGGAGACCCCACAAGAGATCTCTCATTCCGCCCCACTTCATGTCACCCCCTTTGTTGAGCAGTATCACTCGCTTGAAGTAGGATGCCAGTAACATCGTCGCATTCATCGATTCGCCGGAGCCCCAAAGGGCAAGTAAAGGAGTCTTGCTGTGTGTATCACTCCCAGACAGGAACGCCATGAGAACGGCTAGGATCAAGCTCCATCCAATCATAAAAATCAAGATCATCAAGATGGTATACGCCCCGTATATGTAAATGGCAACTCTGTAGCTAACAGCGACAGCTGGGATCCCGCCTGAGTCTGTCGGCATCAGGAAAACCTTCGTGATACCTGTGACATAGGTATACTTCATGGGATTGGTATAAAAGTCCATAATGAGGGGTGTGGTGTTGCCGCAAGGAGATCTTTGTTGTTCTCATTAGCCGAACAAGTACTTCCTCCAAAGGGGCAGTCCGATACATACCAGGTTGTGCGGCCTATCTTTGATCAAATTTGCAAGGAGATAAATCTTTGAGTACTAGCTGATAATGCTCTTCGGTCTAGAGAATTTCTGGGGCTGGTCTTCTCGCTCCAACAGAGGGATGGAAGAGGAGAATATATTCCAGCATTCCCCGTGCGGGCTGTCAGAGACCCTGCTAGATGTTAAAACTATCAGCACAAGCAGGTTCAAGTTCTCTCACATGACCTGCAGTTCGAACGAAGGGGCCCAACCTCTAGCACGGCCCCCTCCTGCACGGCGGCATCGTAGAACTTAAAGCTATTGGAATGATTTCGTTGGTACCAATGTGCCTACGGAGGTACGGTACTCGAGTACAGCACTTAAGTTTTGTATGTCCCACAGCGGGTAAGGGCAGCAAACCTGGCTTGTGGAATTCAAAACTTAGGCGCTGTGCCTCCGTAGATCCCGATTAGTCAAGCCCCGCACTAATCCTGCATAGCTCAGTGTGAGCACCACCTTCATCCCACAGGTAAGGTGGGAGGCTTTCTTTTGGGTGGGATTTGGGGGCTCCATCAGCTCAGGCTGACTTACGGCACTAATACAAGTAGCTTCTGGAGTGTTAATGAACAGTTAATTTAGGTCAAGCGGCGAAATAATCCCTGTCTTGTGAGAAAACATCCCCCCTGTGCCGAGTACACTACCGGTACTCAAGTATGTTCCATCGGAGACTTGGGTGAATCCTTGCTTTTTCTCACTGCAGTTTCTAGACATTGATATTTGATAGAGGAAACCTAGAGCCGGTGGTCAATACCTCAGCAGACTCTGGCCCTCCAAGGCTCATCACCTTTGGTCGCCGATTCATGAGACACAATCACTGGATAAGACTGGGTTGGTGTGGTGAACCAACCTCATGTTTAAATTCATGACAACACCCAGAGGTTGGTCCTCACATCTCTTTTCATTTCCCTAAGAGATTGACACCGCCCGGCTACAGTAACCCACGGTGAAGAGAGCCCACTGTGAGGCGAGAACCCCCATAGAAATTTTATAAGACACGAATCATTTGCATGGGCATTCTCGCCATGCCGCGGACCCGCTTTGCCGTGGAATATATATGGAAAATAACGCAATTTGGCATCAACCCACAAACTACTGTAATACTCGAGTAAGATTCCTCCCATTGCCCATGGAGTAGGGAATTTTAAGTTGAGGCTGAACTGCACTAAGGTACCCAATCAGCTCTGACAGTGGCTTGTGGCTTACAGGGAATAACCTAAGGCTACCAGGTAGCAGCAGGAAATTTTCCTACTCGTAGCTCGATGAAATCAGAGATCCCAAGTGGAACAGTCCGGCCGCCTTAAAAAGGCTAGATCAGTCCGGCCGCAAAAAAATTGACGCCACCAGGTTATTCAAAATTTCAATTTGGACTGCATCACCTGCGGCTTGGGATCACTGGATGAAATCCCACACTTTTCAGAGCTCGAGGGCAAGCAGTGATGGGTTGACTAAAAGACCTTATCGATGGTGCTTCCCCGATAACTACTTATGCAAGAAACTTAATTTTCATTCCTCTACCCAACCTAGCTAATCATGACTACCGTATTGCTGTACACAGCGAGATCCTCATCCCAGCCCTCAGCCCCCCTTAAAACAAACATCCTCCACTTCCGCCTGAGTGTGCAGCAGCAGCAATATTCAGAAAACATAAACCGATTACAAGCAATCATGAGCACTGCAGTATTTTGTGCAAGGATTCATATATTGCTGTGCCTATTCGGAGAAATCCTATGATATAAAAGCTTTTCGCGTTACCACCAAATCTATTAACAATCCGGCGCCTCCACTTTAAAATGTCCTCCGAGGCGGCCCGCTAGATCTTTGGTCATATATCCTGCTCATCTCTTGTTTCCGGTACATAAAGAGGTAGAAAACCAAGATCCTTCACAGGGATAACGCAGGAGTACGGTACTATTATTTTGATATGCAACGAGCCACTAACAACGAGCAATGTGACCAAACTCGGAGAATACCAGATCAGTAGAATAGTCACAGTTACAAGTACAGTACTCGCACTTTCTTAAGTATCCCAGCCTTACCGAGGAAATGAAATTGTGCCCTGGGTTTAGAATTTTATAGGTACTCCCACCTACCAGGCGCCGAACCGGGGGACCTTCCGGGGCTCACAGTTACGGAGATAATGTAGCTCTATCCGGAAAGAAAAATAAATCCGGATAAAAAGAAAGGGTAAGAAAAGAATTCTTGTTGTGCCTTTACTCAACTGTGGTGGAAATGATAAGGCAACACAACCTTCCCACATCTCACACCCCCGCATTAAACTTAGTTTGGGAAACACCAATTCAGCACTTAATATTATGACCTTCGGAGATAGTTGAATTACCGGTATAGTGTGAATCCCAACTAAAGGAGAGCGCTAGGCGCTGCGCACACCAAGTATCCTTGTGCTTCAAGCTTCTTCTCAGCTCGTTCCAGTTTAGCTAGCTCACTTGCAAATACCCAAAAAGGCACCCAAGAGTGAGCGCGAGACATTTACTGTAGTGAGTGGCGAACCTTTACTCCTTTCTCTTTTTTTCTTCAAATTTAAGCCAGATCAACAAAACCACGTCTTTTTTGGGGCGAATTGTCCGGCCTAAAGCAGTGATTTGAGATAAAATCCCAATACCCCACACTCCGAGGGCACGTTAGAATACCCAGAGACCGGGATTCATGAGGTTAAGAATCCAGGGAGTACCGGATAGTAACCCACCAGGGATTACCGGAATCCCATATACATAACAGTCCAGCCCGGTTAAAACGAAAGCCAAGAGCTCAGGTTTCTTCCTCTGTTATAGCGAGCTTTTTGAAGAAATTCCTTTCAGCGAGGTCTGTTTGTATGGGAGCAGGGGGGTAAATTCCTTGAAGGTTCATTCCTAATAGTGAGGTTCCCGTATAAAGAATTTCGTTATAGCGAGATGCGACTGTATTTATATTCATATTCTTGTGCCAAAAAAAAAAAAGAGGACAAGGTTATCCGGAATAGCCATATCACCCCAAAACATCCAATGTTTAAACTATTGCTGGATAACTTGAATTCTTACTTATGTTAGTTAGCCCTAGAGACGGAACCTAATTGTAACTGACTTCTCGATGATGACGGTGATGGCGTAGATTATGGGTAAGATAAGAACCCTTTAGTTTATTAGTAGTTTTTAATAAAATAATCTAAAATTGCACAAGCTCTGGGTCGGCACGGTTTTCCCGTCCGAGTTTCGCGACCCACGTCTGGTCAGTTTGGGTAAGGCCGCAGGGCTATCTGCACTCAAGTCGGCTTCCTATGCTGAAGCTCCTGAATTTATTCTGGATGCGGGCACATCAAGTACGTACGATGACCTCGAGCGTTTGGTGTCGGCTAGTTGGGTTAGCAGTCGGAATGTCCTACGCGACACAACCACATACGAAGGCGGCATCATGTCAAACGCGGCCATTGGCCCGAAAGGCTTGGTGGAAGACGCTTCCGCAAAATTTGTCCTTCCAACTTGGGATGTTGTCACCTTCTCTGTCCGGGTCCTTATTTCTATCCCGGTTATTCTATTGTTCCTGTCTATCGCCCTGCTGAGCTTGAATTGGGTGTCCCCGTCTTCAAAGCCTGGGGGAAGGCCATCATCGGCGGGGGAATGATAACGTTAGGTAACTCGGAGGGTGAGGATTTTGCAACGTTAAAGCCTAAGGATCTGGAAAATTACTTAAGTGGGATGAACCGACTTATTGTCTCTCAAGAGTTAAGGTCGCTGGAGCCGGGGGGGGGGGGGGGGGTGTTAT
>Ga0307509_10005089_pt1 | contig 18483 bp, 23 predicted proteins | sample 10_EM_MG_FD_202245 | JGI IMG/M metagenome (GOLD analysis project Ga0307509, IMG submission 202245) | Populus trichocarpa ectomycorrhiza microbial communities from riparian zone in the Pacific Northwest, United States - 10_EM | ecosystem: Host-associated > Plants > Roots > Unclassified | place...
CCTGACCCCGCCCCCCCGCGCGGGGCCGGGGGGCCGGCCCCCCGGAAGAGAAATTTAATCCTGAGGATTCATAGAAGACACACATCCAATGAAGAAGACAATGACATGGGTTGAGGGCATTGAAGCCAGGTTTCAGCTTGGCTCCCGGTCCCGTCGCTCCCGTTCTCCCGCTATTGGGGCCAATGGATAATATGACACCATGCTTGTTATATGCAGTCTCGTCAATCACCTACTTATCGGGAGGAGGAAGTACTTTTCTGGTACGACTATGAGCAATAGCCGCCATATAATCATGACAATTACTATGCATACTGATGCCTGAAAGGGTATTTGGAGACCGAGATCGCCAGCCCTGGAAGCAAGGGGAGTCCCTCCTTCCGATCACTTACAGCTCTCTGGGCCGTCATATTTTATTTTTTCGGTCAGAACCCTTGCCCCCGTTCCCAGTCATGGAATACTGTTTAGCCCCGCAATAATATGCATTCCTAGTCACGGGTTATCACTCGCTGCATTCCGCTGCATTCCCCACCCGGAGCTCGAGGGCGCCTGGTCACGTTGTTGGCCGCCGGGCATCCCTGCGGTCACACAACCCGTCGCCGTTACATTGGCGCCGGTACCACTGCAAGCAATGATGTAGCCGCCCCATGTGCAATTACCCATAATAGCAATATAAGCGTTCCCTCATTTACCAAACGGAAGTAAACGCTAGGACTTTTTGGACAGGATCAGGGGTCTACCGGAGATTTACCGGTATCCCTCGTTGTATTTTCTTCGAGGAAGCTCGAGATGCATTTTTGCACTTTTTGGGACGGAATTGCACTTCTACAGTATATCAATAGCTGTGGAAATTATCGTTCGCTGAGAGAAAATTCCGAGGGGTGGGGCAGTATATATTGTTTAACCGGTGGGTTTTATCTAAAATGCTTGGATCTCGAATTTATTAATTAGTTAGATATGTCTAGTTTTTTTTTTCGGTGGTCGTTTTATGCCTTTTTCCCTCCCGGTACCGGACGGTCGGGATGGGGGATGCTCATCCCATCGAGTTACCACCAGCTTGGCTGATGGGCTGACCGTATTTCTACTGAGCTCCAGTGCCGTATTTGGTTAAGGCTTATCAGATGCGGATGCATCGATCTCGCGTCCGTGATTCTGGGTCGGAAACTAGGCCGGTAACGGCTGCAGCCTCCAATCGATAAGTGGCAGGGAATGTTTGTCTCCCGGCAACGTTTCCACCGTAACTCATGATGCACTGGCTGTTAAGGCGTCGTAGTGTTCCTACCTTTTTGCTTCTCGATTTTTAAAATATTAGCCGACCGGGAAATTGAGGGAGGTTTTGGCATCCGGCTGCTGGATCCCGCATGCGGCATTCGTTGGTGCAATGCGGTTGGTCAGTACAGTTTCTTCGATTATGCCTTTTCCTGAGCCTGCGGTACAATCAGCGATCTCACGTCTTCGGAAAGGGCGCCCTGCCAATAATACTGTAACCGCTGGGTAAAATACTAGAGACCCGCGATTTTGCATCCAAACTTAGATCCTAGCGATCTTGTTGGTCCGAACCGTATTTGCCTCGCATCTGGAGTCTTTTCGCAAAGTCCCCTGATTTTCACACTTGTACTGTGAGTTACATATTGGGAATCCATGCCTTGTCCGCCATTGCGTGATGCTCAATTTCCAGCGCGCAATAATATACCAGCAGGCGCTATCCTTCGACTGCCCTCACATCTCCCTACCCACCTACCTAGAGATACCACCACCTGTCCACCACACCCTGTGGCCTAAATTACCGATACTAGGAGACTTGGGGCAGCCGGCGTCCTGTCTCCGAGCTTTAAGTGGTCCCGAAGTGCTACTATCCGTGCTACACGATTAGCAATGAGCTCGCACCCCTGTCCCCAATCGTTGGCATTATTGGCCCATCTGCTCCCTTTGTTACAACCTGACCGAGATCACACAAGATCACACAATTCGATGATCAGGTCATACATCGTCACTCGTATCCGACGGTGACCCGCTGTTAGAGATAGCCGCACTCTGAGGCTGCAGGGGTACGCGTATGCGCTGGCAGGGGGACACGCAAGCTAGGGCAAGCTTTCTCCTATTTGGTTTTCTTTCCTTCTTCTCCTTTCCTCGCCTAACTCCTTACTTCCGTTCTTAACTTTCCCCAAAACTTTCCGTCTGCACTCAGCTCAATCAATCATGAACCTTCTCCCCGCTTGATACAAACTCTGTGTCTTCACTTGGGCCGCTCCACTCCGCTGCGTAAAACCCTCATCTGATCATTACCTCCGCATCGACTATTTTCTACACGCTAAGGAAGGTGGGGATGAGGGGCACAGGTGCAAATATGTGCAGGGCCAAGGGAGACTTTACGCCCCCAATGTCACAATCACTGTGCTTGAATATTATCATTTTTCCATAGCGGTGAGTGCATTCTGTAAGTCAGTTTGTTCAGTCACCGGGGAGCTGGTAATGTTCCAACGCCGCTGAATGTGCGAGGTATCATAATAACCATCTTTGGAATCTATGGCCTAGAACGGACTGGTAGTTACTGAGTAGTGACCTCGCGTGTCTGGGAGTTTGCGAGAAAGGTTTGCGGCAGCTAAGTTTAGGTCTAGGCGATAGCCCAGTTGGAGAACTCAGTGCTTGGCCCCACCCCCTCACTCTACTCCGCAAGAGGAACGAATCTGGGAATACGAGGAGGGAAGAAACAAAAAAAAAAGTAAAGAGAATGGGAAATACACCTCATGGAGTTTTCAGCCTTCGTGGCTATCATTTCCTTTTTTCTGCTTTATTTTCTTTTTCTGTTTTTTCCCTCCACCCTCTCTTCCAATGGAGCCTGGGGCACGGCAAAGAGACCGGGGCACCACACTCTACTATAGTAACGCAAGCCTCACAAGGCAGGCGAGGCTCCTACCATATCTCTCATTTTTGTTTCCCGTCGCGGAGCTACCGTACCGGGTATTTGGACCTCCCGGAATCCCACGATCCCTGCTTCCATGGGCTGGATTCTAGCTACAGTACTCTCTGTCGGCAAACTTAAGCATGTGATAACTGAGGTCGATATGATATATATTGCATGCATAATTTCTCAATAGGTAATAATATAACACTGCAGGCCTTGGTGCGGGGTTGGATATGCGGGGGCCGGCGCGAGCCTGCCGTTACTCGGAGATTCCAGGAGTCTTACTGGACATTTCAGGTTGGAGCAATGATAAAGGGGGAGGAGGGAGGAGGGAGGAGGATGTGGTGGTGGGCGGGGACGCCCTAATGCCTGGGCACCATCCCGCATCGAGGGAAAGAGGGGGGGGAGAGGTGATTTTCCGTGATTGTGCGTGATTGGCCGAATACACCGGGGATGCAGGTGTGCCAGACCCAACACGTACAAAAACTCTTACGACCGGCTCCTAGGTGCGGAGACGCTAGTTTATGCCGGTCAGACCAGATCTGCAGGGCCTATCACAACAGCCACTTGTGCGCTAGAGCCAGAGAAAGGATTATGAGCGGGAATTGTATTATACTCGTACTCGTGTACGGGTGGAAGGCATGCGATTGTGTCGCCAGTCTCAATCAATATATTTAATAAGTTTCAGGGTTGGGAAAAAAAAGGGGGGGGGAGTCTATTCTAGGGTGACCCTCCCGGATAACCCTTACTCATCGTGTCCACGGGGTGATAGGTTTCTCATTTGTGTGCAATCCTGGCATGCGGGGGCTGGGCGGCTGGTGCGATCGTCAAGACGGACGCGAAACTAAACTAATGCTCGTAGACGACTTCAGGGTGTGGGGGATTTGGTTTATGCATGTCGAGGTGGGGTGGTCTAGGTTGCGATTTTGAGCTCGGTTGTGGATTATGATACTAGGGCCACTTCAGATGGCGGGGTTGTGAGTAGGGGTGGGGTATCTTGTTTCATGCACTACCTTCAATGCTATGATATGATTTACTTCTGGGGGTTATACCATAGATCTCTGGATAGCGCCAGAAATTGGTCTTCAAATCGCCTCCCCAGACTTCAAACTTACCCGCTGCCTGACGCCTTGCGGCTTGTGCGAGATTACGAACTGGATGAATTAACCTAAGGTCTAATTGGGTATGCGGTACTAATATTAGTACTACAGCGGCCACCGCCCCCCCCGCTTGTCTGGGTGCCATCACCTCATACGATGGCTATCTTGACCTACGGCTCTGCCTTGGACCTGCTCTAGGAACCTTTGTGGCTTTCAGCCTTAACTACGAATGAGCCCCCAAGCAATATTGCGGGTTCATCAACCGAGTGATGCTCATAACTACCAACCAATCAATATCCACCAACTTTACAGGGCCGCAGCAGTGCAAGCAAGGGAGCAAACCTGAGGATCCCGACCCCTCCAGCCTCCAATATCAACGGCACCGTACTATTACTAATGCTCTTCCCGACCCACCTCATAGCAAAAGCCCTCAATAAGTGCCCATGCGCAACGCACACCACATCCCCGGGCACATCCTCATCATGCATAGCAGGGACATGCCATTGCTCTCTAATCGTCTTGATAAGCGCATCGCATCGCCTCTCCACATCATCCGGCGACTCTCCTCCCACACACCCGTCCCGCCAAATGTCCCAGGGCCTATCGCCGAGCACCCCGTTTGTGCGGCGGTGCTCGCGGATCTCCGGGCTCGTGAGTCCCTCGTAGTCACCGTAATCCCATTCCACCAATTGGTCGGTCTCTGTGGATTGTTCGCACAGGCGCGGGCATTTATCAAAGAGCCCAAGTAGCTCCAGGGTGCGCTTTGCACGGAGGCGTGGAGAGACGTAGCTTCACGAGGTTAGCACTACGGCGTAGCGTCCATTGCTACATTGGGATGATATGGCAATTAATATCATTGGGGGGAGGGATACATGTGTGCCAATAGGCTCGGACAAACCAGTTTCTCCTCCCCGATGAGAGCTTCCCCAGTTGCTTTTATGCGCATCTCACCGTGGGATGTTAAAGGGAGGTCTGTCGTGCTGGTGTGTCGGCCATTGAGCGACCTATTGCACGTTGCGCCCAATTGTGTCAACACGTGGTACCAGGTGAATATATAATATTCTACATATGCATTCAAAAGCGGATCTGGGATGCGGGGTATTGTAGTTACCATTCGGTCTCACCTGTGGCATGATAATACTCGTTAGAATTGCGGTATGGTTCACATACACATACACACACGCATATCCTTACTCACCATGGCGAATGATAAAAACCCTGGGAGTGCGTATTGACATGCTCAGTATGGTATGATACCAGTACCCCCAAGCGATCACAGGTATGCTGTGCTATGCGAGATGTGATGTGATGTAGGCCCTAAGGAATTGAGAAGAGCTGGGGGGGGGGGCAAAGGGAGAATGAATGAAGAAGAGAAGGAAAGAAGAAAAAAATGAAACAATCCTTAAGAGGCCCTATAAGTACTATTTGTTTTTGTTTTTTTCCCTCCCTCAAAAAAAAGTTCCATAGCATCTCAGCTAACCCGCCCCCCCCACCTCTCTCATATTATGATACCTCTAGATCGTATATAAATGTATACAGGTAATGTGTAGCTTACTAGTGTACCCTACAAGGCCGAAAACAGCCCCCCAACTAGTTTAACCTCCCCGATCTGGTTTCCGGCAGGGTAGCTCACCTACTCTACTGATGATATGATACAGCGCCAAAAACGGCACGACCCTTTCAAAGAAACCCTCGAGTCCTCTCTCTCTTTCCTCACCTATCACACATACCCCTACAAAACATCACAATTACCGGTATATATCACAACTATATTATCACCCCTTACCTTACCTTGCCTTATCTCGCTCCCTTACCCTTCCCCGCACTACGTCATCCGGGAAAAACGAAAAAAGAAAAAAAAAATGTCTACACCACTCCTCCGCCGAAGAACCGTAATACTTACCGTCGGGGCCGTGGCGATTACGGCGGTTGGAGCGTATACCGGTGCACAGCTGAAGAGCGATTTGCAGGTCAGGAGGCAGAAGGAGATGTCGGGGGAGGGGATTGATGGGAGGATTCGGCGGTGAGCGTTTTCCTTCTTTCCTTCCTCCTCCCTTCCTTCTTTCTTTCGTAATGGAGGGGCTAATTGTGGGGTTTCCTTTTATATATATATATAGGTTGGTGGAGTATAGGGATGGACTTGAGAGGCGGAAGTTTGAGTTGGAGGGGAAGATTCGAGGGTTGGAGAGAGATGGGGAGGAGGAGGAGGGGGAGGGGGGAGTGAAATGATGTGATGTGTTTTGTTTTTGTTTTTTGTTTTTTTTTCGTTTTAGATGGATGAGGATACTATATACCGTATCGTTTTTGCTATATCATGTGGTGTTATAAGGGGCATGAATGCCGGCATGGTATCGTACGGTATCGTAGGCCTTAAGGCATGGGATGGAGAGCACGGCATCCCGGCTTGCAAGGACTACTACGGTAACTGAGATCATATCACAAAATAAAAAATCATCGGAATTCTCCATCTATAATATGCCATCCATTCTATCACTCACACTCCGAAATTATGTGCTTACGGTACTGGACCATATCGATAAATTTACCCCTCCCTCCCTCCCTCCCTCCCTCGGATAAAAGATTTTCCGCCGGGAAGAGGGAAGACCCCCCCCCCTCAATTTCTATATTTAGAATCTGTGAACAAGACATGCGGCTCCGAAGCTTAATTGGACTTCTAGGGCTGGTTTCATCCATCCATCCATGCAGCTGCTGTTCGCTGGAGCATATTATTATAATAATAATAATAATAATAATAATAATAATAATAATAATAATAATAATAATATCATACATACCTGTTATGATACCGGTAGTTTTAGTTTTTATATTATCATACCAAGGCTCTCTCTGCTGGTGACATTGCGACTTTTTTTTTCTCTTTCGTCGCGCACGAAGGGGGGGGGGGTTAAGTTATTGTAGAGATACTACTCGTAATGCCCTGCTATTGCATACTAGCCAAATCTTGAGGCTCCGGCTGATTTTTGGCTGGTATGCAATAGCAGTTGTGTTCACAAACGTCAGAGCATTACGAGTACCACACCCGTACAGTAGCTCAGGTTATGATATTAGAAAGAAACACGCCGAAGATCGCCGTGTCACGTGTTGCCCCGCATTTCCCATTTCCCATTTCCTTTCCTTTCCTTTTTTTTTCTTTTTCTCTTTCCCGCCTTTGTTTCCATAGGGTAGAGGTGTTTACCTTACGAGTTGCATATCATACCCTTTTACAGTCGATAAAATATTTTATCCGAGAAGTTATTACCATTATCAAAACACCTACTTGATGGTTCTACGATAACCTTCGAGATCGCGGGTTCGAAACGACAACGACACGGTCATTCATCTAAAGCACACCATCCTCACGACTAGAGAAAGAAAAGAGAGGAAAAGAAAAAAAATGCCAACTCCCCACCCCCCCCACCCAGACATAACAATAACCCCACCAAACCCGTTAACAATCCCACTTCTAAAACGTCTAAACACCCTCCTCCTACCAATCCCCTACCCGCAAACCTTCTACAGCGAGATCCTCCCCTCCCCGTTGCTAACGCGTTTGACCCGCCTGGCCTTCTACAACCCTCCGCCCTCCACATCCTCCTCCTCTACATCTACATTCGCCTCCGCGCAGCCGATATGCGTCGGCGCCATTCGCTGCAGATTGGAGCCCCACGGCAGGTTATACGTCATGACGTTGTGCACCCTGAGCCCGTACCGGGGACTCGGCGTGGCGGGGCGGTTGCTGGAAGCGGTGGTGGGGAGGGGCGTTAGGGAGGTTTACGCTCATGTTTGGGAGATGAATGTTGAGGGGATTGGGTGGTATGCGAGGCGGGGGTTTGAGGTGGGGGCCGTGGTTGGTGGGTATTATCGGAGGTTGAGGCCAGATGGTGCGCGGGTTGTTAGGCGGAGGGTGGGGGTTGGGGAGTGGGTTGGGAGGGAGGGGGTTGTTGAGGTTGGGGATGAAGGGGGGGAGAGCGGGGAGGAGGAGGAGGGGGAGGAGGAGGAGTTTGGGGATGGGGAAGGTGCAGGGGAGGAAGAGGGTGAGCCGGACGGGGATGGAGGAGTACAGGAAGGAGAGGAGAGTGGACCGAAATGCAAAGGGGGAGATGCAGGAGGATCGGTCAAACAGTAGCTTATTCCCTTTCAATTATATCACCCAGCCACCCAACCGCCCACTCGGTTATCAATCAATCAACCATCTAAATCCCACGAGTGAGTTTTTATGAATGCGTAATAATCTCAGTCTACATACCTGACCAGCCGACGCACCACCATCTTACAAAGAGAGAAAAGCAGGGATAACAATGCAAAAAAGAGAGAAACAAGTAAAAAAGGAGTACCGGGCAAAGCAATCGACCAACCATTGATCGACAAATAATAGTCGCAGGGTGCAAGAAAAATAACATGTAAAAAAAAACTAACGCCTATCCCATTTCCATAAACAATTCATACCTTCCTCCTCACGCCTACGCAATACCACCGACCCCCCGTTCCAATGCTACCAAGGCCAGTTCAAGTGCCTTTCCTGGCCAGCCCCTTTCCCGCAACTGGTACTGGTGCTACACCCGTTGCCCCCGTTGTGCCCCCCGCCACCGGCGTAGCATTAGTAGCATTACCACCACTGCCAACATTACCACCAGTGGCGGCGCTATTATTCCCCGCGACTCCCTTCCCGGCTCCGACCCCCTTCCCAGCAAATTTTCCAACCTTCGGTTTTCCAGTAGCCTTAGTCTTCTTAACTCCATCCGCCTTTTTGACGGGTCTTGGCACTGCTTTGCCGGCTGTTCCTGCCGCTGCTGTGCCCGCTGCTGCTGCGGTATTCTTCGGCTTTGGATTCTTCGGCTTTGCAGGTTTGGGGGTGGATGTTGGATGTGGGGCTGGAGGGAGGGCAGATATCTGTGCGCGCGGAGAGAGTTAGTGAAATAGTCGAGTGGTAATAGATGAACAGAGGGGAAGTAGGTGAACAAACCCTATCAGCACCGCCAGCACCAGCCACCGCCGAAATCGGCGGCTTCTTGGGTAAATTCCCTGGAGTGGGACTTTGCCTATTCTTATTAAGTTTATTCAATTGTGACTTCTTGGTAGAGATCGGAGCGTCCGAGCCCCCTGCGCCGGGCGCGACCTTTTGTTTCTTTATGGGTGGGGGTTTCGGGGGCTCGTTGTCCAGGCTCGCACCAGTGGGAAGTGGCACCCCCCCTATCGTCACTATTGATGATGCCGCGGGGATTGCGGAGACGTTGATCGTGCCGTCAGCTTCGGCTTTTCGTTTACGCTTTTTGGGAGGCGCGGGGGTGTCTTTAGTTGGTTGGGGTATTGAGATATCTCGGGCTTTGTCCTGGGGGTCTTTATCATGATCGTGGTCGTCGTGGGAAATTGTGGTTGGGGGGACGGGTACCGGGACGTTCGCGCCTACAGCAGCCTTCTTCTTTTTCTTTTTTGGGGTTGCAGTGGTGGTTGTGGTTGTGGTTGTGGTTGTGGTTGTGGCCAGTGGTACGCTGCTGCCGCCACCGACGACGACCGTGGGGAGTGGTGCGGTGATTGGCGGAGGAAGGAGGGTCTTAGTATCCTCCGCTCCGTTGAGTACCGCCAGAGGTAGAACAGGCGGCTTCTTCTCCGGGCTGGGTTTCCGACTACCCCCCTGTTTGCCATTACCCCCACCATTGCCATTTCCACCACCATTCCCGCCATTCCCACCACCCGGCGCATCCGCCGGAGCAAGCATAGGGCTTCCTCCACTAGAGCTACTATTCATCTTCGCCATAGCAGCCCTACTACTCTTCCTCCCACTAAGCCCTAAACATTTTTCCAGGTGCGCGGCGTACCGCGACGACGCGACTTTCTCGGAGTCACATGACGTGCACTTAAAATAGACGATACCCGAATTCTTTCCCTTAGGAGCCGGCGCTGCGGTGTCCGATGGATCTGGGGTTGGTGAATCCGCCGCTGCGACTGCGGCAGCTGAGGCAGCGGCAGCTTTTTTCTCCTTTGCGCTAGAGTTATTTATTGTTGGGAATGGGTTGCCGTAGATGTCGTGGTAAGGAGTATTCTGAAATGGCAACTTCGAGCAGAACTTCTTCTTGTCGGCTGCATCTGCGGATTGTAGCGTCTGGGCCGTGTGCTGGGGGAGGTTGCATCGTGGACATATTGTTTCCGATAGCGAGGTTAACGAGGAGGATGATGAATCGGCGGGATGCGCTCTGCGGCGTAATTTCTCCTGGCGGTGCGATTGGAGGACCAGGTCGTGTGTCAGGTTCGAGAGGATATCGGAGAATATGGATAATGACTAGAGAGACTCATGCATTAGTAAAGGGAGCAAATTTAGCTAGGGGAACAAGGCTGGTGAGGCACCAATCCGGCGATGGAATTCGGCAAAGGGCCTTCATTCCCTTCGTGTGAGGAAGTCATGACACGCGCTTGTTCGCGACCGCCGGTGCTTCCCCCCTCGTTGTCCGTCAATGAATAGCCGCGGGAGCTGATGCTTTCCTGCAGGGTAAATCCGGAGCTAAGAGAGTGTACTGAACGAAAGACCCTTTTGTGCGATGTGGCGGGTTCGAGTACTGTTGTTGAGAAGGACAAGGCAGGGCGGACAGGTGTTGGCTGCCGCTGGCTGCTTTCTCGCCTGTCTTTCCTTATTAGGTTAGATATACCGCTGCCAAGACTCTTCCCCCCAGGATCTATCTTTTTTTTTTTGAGGCTCAAATTATGATTACCGCTGAGGTATATCTGGCGTTGGGGGGAGATAGGGGAAGGAGAGAAGAAGAGTGTGTGAATGGATGAACGGGGGATGAGGGACGTATAAAGCTCTGGATCTGACGGCTATGGGTAATGTCCAGAAGATTATACACTGTAGTACATAAGCAGGAGGAGGAGGAGGAGGAGGAGGAGGAATGAGGCGTGGCATTCAGACCGCCGGCTGGTTATGATGCTGGTGTGGCATCCAACTCATCTCAAATCAACAGAAATATTCTCTCCATCATAATATGGTATGATTGAGGGGGTGGTATAAATTTTAAATTACAAGTATCTCAATTTTAATTATAACTATAACTCTGTCACTCGATTTCGAGGTTCATATGCACTGTAATGGATAATCGATCCATGCTCGGAAGGAAAAGAACTCCGGACAAATTCGCCGAGATCAAATCTTAACACCAAAAATGAGACCCTCCTTCCCTGGCTCCGAGCCTAAACCAACTTCCGCCAAGCCATAACAAGCGCCAAGTCCTCTCCCCGCCGCAGAGCCTCCCCTTGACTTGAACCCCGCCGTTATCTGATTCATGATACGTACCTCCAATATCCCCCACTAGCAACCACCACCACCACCAACAACAACTATCCAAGGCAAACAAAACGCAAAAAAAGGGAAAAAAGAGATGGCGGCCACTCCCTTAATTCCCACCAAAGACGATTTCCCAAAATCCCTGGTGTACACCCTCCCACCCCCCTCGACCACCACCCCTCCACCAACCAACATCCTGATCCTCATGCACGGTCTAGGCGATCTACACAACTCCTTCACAACCCTCGGCACTCAACTGGCCCTGCCCGAGACCGCCGTCCTCTCAATCCAGGCTCCCAACTCCCTGCCCATCCCGGAGGAAGCTTACCACTGGGGTGACGACGTCATCTTCGATAACTCCACTGGGGGGTTGGATTCCGACGCGGGCTTCGAGAAGACCCGCGCACTCCTCACAGGAATTGTCGACGACGCACTCGTCGGGCGGTGCGGGTGGCGCCCGCGTGGGATATTCTTCTTCGGATACGCGCAAGGTGGCATGGCCGCGCTGGATTTCGTGCTCTCGCGGCCCGGGGTGGAGTTTGGTGGGGTTGTTAGCGTTGGCGCGGGCGCACCGGCAAAGGTGGAGGTGGAGGGCGAAGGGGGGAAGTCTAGCACTCCCGTGCTTGTTTGTGCTGCAGAGAAGGGGAGTGTGGTTTCTGAGACTGGGGAGAAGAGGTTGGAGGAGCTGTTTGAGGATGCTAAGGTTGTTAGGTGGAAGGGGAGGAAGGAAGATGGGATGGTGCAGACTCGGGACGAGTTGTTGCCCGTCATGGAATTTTATGGGAGGAGGTTGGGGAGTGTTGCTGGGGTTCCTGAGGGAGCTTTGGAATTGATTGCAGGCAGGACAAGTTAGATTTGCGGTGCACAATGTATTAGAGGGAAGGTAATAATAATCTAGTCATCTCATAATGGAAGTAAAAGCATTTGATTTTAGTGTTACACCTGCGATTAGTTCTCTACGAACAGCTCGTACCACACATGTAGAAAAGACCCGACCTTATATTAACTATATATATGGGAACAATAGACTCGCAACGCGATCTGTGATCCACAGGGCAAAGGAGAACGTCAAGTCGTCAAACAAAAGGTAGAGTTATACAATAAATAAAGCCAGAACACCCCGGAGACCAAGTGAAGCAAGGAAGAGTAGAGCAAAGAAAAGGGGAGGGGGGAAAGCTTCCTAGCTAAAAGATGCTACCCAGGTCCCTGCCAATTGAGTCCCGAAAGCTCGCTCGACGAAGGCGGCACTTGTTCTGGCGGTGGCGGGGGCCCTGGTGCTTGCGAGCCCTGGGAAGACCGAGAAGGTCCGGGGGTTGTTGGTGGTTGTACGCTTGACGCCGCAGCACATTGTGCCTGGAGCTCTTGCTGCATTTGGTGAATTTGTTGTTGCTGCTGCTGGGCATGATTCTCCAACGGCTTGGGTGTCTTGGCAAGTACATCGCCCTTCAAATGATACTTTCCATCCTTGAAGGTGTACCCCATTAACTGCAGCCACCTTGTAGCAGTCTTAGTAGTTATAGAGAGCTTCTTCGGTGCGACGGAGCCCTGTGCTGGGGCTTCAGCTTGGTCGTCATCTTCGCCATCGTCTTCCTCATCCCGAATTCTGCTCCGAATAGAGTCCTGTGACTCTAATGACTGCCAGTGATCTGTCACAGCTTTTACCAAACCCTGAGAAGAGATACCTATTCTTGATAAGCATCTCTAGATAAAAAAGAAAGCAAGGACGAAAACAACAAACATACCTTCCTCTCGAACCGCCCTCTCAATGTACTGCTCCACAACCTTCCTTGTAGCCTGATCCTCGATCATGCTAGGAACCTTCGCGGTTCTCCCTTGCTTCCCAGACGGCACAACCCTATTCTTGACCCACTCCTTCTCGGTTTTGACAATCCTCTCCGCAACGTCCCTGCCCTTGCGATAAGTGCTAGCTACCAACTCTGCAATCTCCATTCTAGGAGCGTTCCGCGAGTTCTTCAGCTGAGCATTGATGAATTGCAAAACCTGCTGATGACGAACGAGATCCTGACCAGTGGGGGTGAGCGTCTTCGATTTGAGCAATTTCTCCATATCGTTGGCCGCAGCTAGTAGGATCTCGCGTTTGATATTCTGGGGAACAGCCCTCGGCCAGCGAGCTAGTGCCGCATTCAGCTCCTGTGCGTGCGTGAGCGATATAGCAGGCGGAGTATCCGGTGGGGGAGGTGCTTCGGGCGCAGCAGCAGTGATAGCTACTGCCGCAGCTGCCGCCGCCGCAGCTTCTGCCCTCTTACGACGGCGCCAGAGGGTCTGTCGACAGGGAGTTTTTGTGACGGCAGCAGCGCTCGATGATGGGATTGGAATGGGTTTGTTGAGGGGGTTGACAGGCGTGAACGGTGTGACAGTTGGTTCCTCAGCTCTTCCCTCGGCTTGTCCAAGTCCATTCTCATGGCCATCACCGTTTTGTGTAACGGGCGCTGGATTCTCGATTGGTGCAATGGGGGCTACAGGAGCTACGGGAGCCGTGGGTGAGGTTGGGCTAGACGTGGGTATTGGGGCAGGCGTTTGAATGGCGGTAGCCTGATAAGTCAACGGTTCAAAATATAGTTCTGATCCTCCTCCCGCATCGCCGACGTGTGCTTCGAATTCGTGTTCATTCTGATCTGCATTCCCCTGCCCTGGATCTCTGCCTTCATCCTCCCCTTCCTCCTCCTCCTCCTCCTCCTCCCCATCCTCCCCCTCCTCCTCCTCGGGGGTACTGTGCTCCCCTTCTTCTCTCCTACGTGTTGGTGATCCTACTTCCTCCTCCTCCTCCTCCTCCTCCTCCTCCTCTTCTTCTCCTTCCTCGTCCTCCGTGTTGGTTGCGATCCTTGCTTGTGAAGTTATGGGTGCCAGTGCGCCAACTACCCTCTCCTGCCGTAGTCTCTTTGCACGCCCAATTCCTGAGGCCCGTCGACAGGCTAAGGTTCGCTTGTTTGGCCGTGGCATTGTGGTCGGAGGTGTTGTTAGTTCCCTTGCGAGTGGCGTCGGCACGTTGTCGGGACAAAGTTGTCGAGGTAAAGGAAAGTCGTCGGCCATTACGTGATCAACGGTCGTTGGTGACTTGGCGTGAGTGTTTATCGATTGGATAGCCCAACTGTCCGTGTGGATGAGGGACAGCTGTGCCTGCGCACGAAACCCAAGACGTTTACGGAGGATGGGTGGGGAGCCGCCTGGGGGAAGAGAGTGGTGGAAAATTCAATGGCAACAAGAAAGAAAGAAATAATAATAAAAGTCAGGAGTTAGGTCTACCGGTTCTGTGTGGCCGCGTTCGTATGATATGATAAAGGTTCTCGTACTGTACCCTTCACTTCGACCCTAAGAACAATACCCATGAACGACAGAGCAGCCAAAGCTTTTTAGATGACTATTTCCTGGCGTGCCCCTAGGGAAATTGTACTCGTAGGCTTTTATCACAATTTGCCGCTATTGTACTGTACAAGATGTACTGTACTGCAATTTCTCCTTCTGGACATGATTAAAAGTCTGCTGGAGAGTACTGTACTCGTACAGCACAGTACCGCCTCAGTGGTCAATTCGGAATTATTACCTGATACCTTCGCAACCCAGATACGACACTGCTAAAGCCTGACCATGGGTAAAAAATTAATGCTGGCAAACCTCTCGTAGCTTTCATTGTCGTTTTGAACCTTTAAAGCTGGTTGTGATCAGGATACCTTTCAACTACACCACGAAACCAGATTACCATCCTTTGTCGTTTGAAACAGTAAAATTTGCAGCTTCTGAGAGGGTAGGTAATAACCGGGTAACTGAGAACAGAGCATTGAATATTTAAACGAGCCTTTTTCCCCTTTACCTTCCGAATATCGACACCACAAACAACTCCTGTCCTCTCTTCATCACCCGCTCCGAGTCCGCATCACCTCATTTCATCATACTCTTTTCACGATACACCAGATACACAATGCTAGGTGCGATCTGTTTGTTCCATAAATCCTACTGTCTAGAAATTATTCCTGTTACTAACTTAACTGCCTGTCAAAATTGTTGTTTTTAGTGACTAGTCCCAAAACCAGTTGTGGTCACTGCAGCAAGTTCTGTCAGTTGTTAGTTCGCAATGGACTACGCGAGACAAATCCATTTTGCCGAGGGATACCGCAAACATGATCGCGAGCTTTACAAGTCGCAGAGTTCTCAGAACAATAGAGGGTTTGCGCCGGGGAACCTAGGTGGCGGTTAGGAGAAAAGCCACCTAGGTGGTAGAAAGAGTTTGCGCTAAGAATCTAGGTGGTATGACAGCTCGATTACCTGTAGTGACAGCAGTGCGATATATTTAGTATATTGAGAGAGTAATATTCAAGCTCATTGGCACTACAATGAATAACATGCCTGAAATACCAATCTTTTCCAACAATGCTTGCCCGCCAGTTCCTCCACAAGTGAAGTACTAGAAGATTAGTTTTACTACAATACCCTCATCTTACACTCTCTCATGATAAGATCCGTAAGAGGGGGCCTTTGAGGGAAGAAGGAAGATTGGACTAGGCTAGTTTGACAGAAGGAATGGAGAAACCAATTCCGGTATGTTTATCTAAATATGATTTGGTATGTAGTAAATATAAGAGAGAGCGGAATAAAGTTGGTGACAAAAGTGTACTTACTGGAAACAGATTTATATAAAGCGAAGTGGAAGAACTGGTAGAGGTTCTTCGACTACAAAAATCTCATTCAAGCTGATAATTGAATCATGGAAGCTAGTCGTACCGCTCGATGTATGCTTTTAGCATGATTAGCATATCCAAATCGATTATGAAACCTTGCATTAAAGTTTGGCTGGTCTGTCAGACAGGTGTCACATATCAGTACAGAAATGCAAACAATTATTCATGATCGGTGACAGTACTTAGTTTGCTGGGATATGGAGCGATTGACACCAGAAAAATTAGTGAAATATGCTCAGACTATCCAGCAAAAGGGGCACCAATTGGAACTGTTTGGGGCTTCATTGATGGCACAATTCATGATATTGCTCGGCCTACCTATCATAAGCACACCTGCTACAAAGGTTGGAAGTGGAAACACAGCCTCAAATACTATAAGATTGTAACTCCAAATGGGCTAATTAGCTATTTGTTCGGTTCGGTTGATGGACGGAGAAACGATGCCGTTCTCTAGCAAGAGTCAAACCTACTAATATCCTGAAGCAGAATGCTCACACACCCAACGGGACTCTACTCCAGATATACGGTCATCAGCCAAAACACTAGCTTGTGTCCTGTGCATCCTGTATGTCTGATGCATCAGATGCACAGAACGTCAATCGCGAATCAGGACGTAACCTTATGAAGTGCCTAATCTCAGGATGCACCGGGTACATACCTAATGCTCAGGAAGCATTGGGCGCATACCTAACACTCAGAAGACAACCAGACCCAGTGTAACAAACCAGCCTTCCTCGAGGTGTTTGTAACGGAAAACGACTATCTTGACTATCATAGACTATCGATATAGTCTACATAGTCGACTTAGTCTATCGTTATAGACTAACATCTTACATGCGTTGTAGGTGTAGTGATCTGTTAGGCGGAAGCCTATCTCAAAGTCTTGCGAGATAACTCAGGCCGATAATCTTAATCGTAGACGGAGATTGTCTAGGAAGGCTCAATGTCTTAAATAATGGTAGGTAGAGTGATAAAGATTTTTCTAAAGTAAAACTTATATTGATAAGATCTCTTCTCCGTTGCTTGATAATGTTCAAATAGCTCGGGAGGCACCTTGATATTAATATGCCGCGTCTGGGTGGTCGTGGGCTACATCTAGTTCTCATACTAACTAAGTACCTACTAATCAGCCCCAGCTTTTTTCTAAAAGTGTGAACACCATTTGACCCTGACAATTCTGTTATCTCACTTCGACTTCCGAATCACAACACCATGAATTTTCCTGACGGTGCTCCCCCACATCAGTTCATTGGTTACGGTCCATCTTCATTGGCATGGAGTTTTGCTTACCATTGCATACGCTGAATGGTCTTCATGATCGAGCCAACAAAAGGGCCAGCTTTGTTATCGAACCTCTTAGCATTACAGATGTATTCTGCACTCGACAGCTGCAAGGCATAAGATAGACTTGTCTTGATAATTGCACCAATGGCCATTATCTCTCCATAGTGTAACGGGGGCACCCTATAGAGAGGTAAACTCTAAGGTTGCGACTGCACCATAACTCAAAGTAGAAGATAAAGATAGAGTAAATAATTCAGGAAGAATAAAAATGGTTAAACTTAATATCGTTAAGCTCGAAGCTTCACTCAATTTAGTTCTCTCGAGAAAAAGTTGGTTGTCGAAGTAGAATGCCAAACGCTTAAACTTAAGTAGATATCAGATTTAAGCCTTTGACATTCACCACTACTCTGACCATGTGCGAGTACCCTGTCCTGCTCAGGGCTTGTCCGAGGTCTACCCTTCATCAGGATTTATCCTGCCGGAAGTGTCGGACCAACTCGGGTACACTTAACTCCGTCAATAGGATATGAGTTTTAGCAATGCATCTCCAATACAACTGTGGGTGGAAAAACTCTTCCTATTGAAGTCATACCAGTGGCTAACTGTTATGACAACAACCGGAGTCAATACCTAGGTGGTGGACTCACTGGCCCAGTGGTAGTTTCGTCTATACAAGCTATGCAGTCCATCATTTAATCTACTCGACTATCCAGTATGATAATTTGACATGCAAGCTCCCCTGGTGAGATGTAGCCGATGGTTGGCTAAGTGGGTGCTACCTATAGCCAGCCTCTCAGGACATACTCTACCGTGATAAGACTCATACCTCTAGAGTCCAATAACAACCCATAGTAATGCTACAAATCAAGAGAAGAAGGTCCGGGTTGGTTACTGAGTGTAACGGGGGCACCCTATAGAGAGGTGAACTGTTAGGCGGGAGCCTATCTCAAAGTCTTGCGAGATAACTCAGGCCGATAATCTTAATCGTAGACGGAGATTGTCTAGGAAGGCTCAATGATTCAAAGTAGAGGTAGGTAAAATGATAAAGATTTTTTATAGCGTAAAAACTTATATTGATAAGATCTCTTCTCCGTTGCTTGATTATGTTCAAATAGCTCGGGAGGCGCCTCGATATTTATATGCCGCGTCTGGGTGGTCGCGGGCTACATCTAGTTCTTATACTAACTAAGTACCTGCTAACAAACTCCAGCTTTGTTCTAAAAGTGCGAA
>Ga0307509_10005090_pt1 | contig 18480 bp, 5 predicted proteins | sample 10_EM_MG_FD_202245 | JGI IMG/M metagenome (GOLD analysis project Ga0307509, IMG submission 202245) | Populus trichocarpa ectomycorrhiza microbial communities from riparian zone in the Pacific Northwest, United States - 10_EM | ecosystem: Host-associated > Plants > Roots > Unclassified | place...
GGTCCTGCCAGTGAGTGATGATGATGTGCATAATGTACTTATGTGTTGATGGCCTTGATTGCTGCTAACAAGCAGAAGAGACAATACAGAGCAAGAAAAAGATTAAACAAAAGGTGAGGTAAAGATGAAAAACAAAAAAGATGGCTTCGTGTGCGCATGATTTGTGGTTTAAATCTGTCAATTTACTGTGTATGTGTATGGACCACTCTGAGAAAAGTTGAAAAAACCTTATATCACAAGTGTTAAATCACTGTCACAATCTTGTTACCGCATATTGATTCTGTTGCTACCTGTGCTCGAGGCCAAGTCAGTCGGCAAACATTTTTTTTTTCCCTTCAATTTTTTTAGGTTTCAACAAAACACTGCCAAGGATTTATTACTTTGTTGACTTCTGTTTTCCTTTAATAAAAAAAACTCCTGTCTTGATTTAGGAGATCTTATTGTTTCCGTGTTGTTTTTTAAAAATATTTGTTTATATAAATATATTAAATTTTTATTTTTATTTTTTTAAATTTATTTTTGATATTAACGTATAAAAATAATAAAATATAATTTTAAACAAAATCAATTTTCAAAATAGAAAAAGAAGAAGAAGAAGTGAATATGGACATCTTGGTAGCTTGTTGCCATGTTAGGGCTTCAAGGTTTGGAGGGAAAGCTAGTTTTTTTTTTTTTTTTTTTAAATTTCTTTTATACTTATTCCCGATCGACTACATCATATATAATATTGAGCTGCTGTGAGAAGAAGTGATGAGAATAGCTATTCCAAATCATATCAATAACGACATTGATGTTCTATCTAAAATTATCAGTGGTAGGAACATTTGAACGTCATGAATATAGTTTTTTGTTCCATTGATGGCGATTTATGGCCATATAAGCTGCTCGAAGCTCGTTGAATCTTTTGGTTGATAGAAAAATATATAGTGATATCACCTGCTGGCCATGATACAAAATCTAGGGCAACAAAATGAGAATTTTTAATTTAATTAGTCCCTAAACCCATCACTTAATTTCTAAATACACCATTGAACAAGTATATCATGTGAGAAATGTGTTATATAGACTACAAAATCATTATGAATTTGGAATCAAAATTTGTAGGGATTAATCACAGTATGACAGCGATGAAAACTCGTGAGGTGAGGCCACAATTTGCAATACTGGGGGTGTTAGAATTAGAATTAGAACAAGAGAAAATGGTGTTAATTAAAAAATAATTGCCAACATGAACTCACACATTTCTGTCTGTTAAGGGAAGCTTGGATTGTAAGTTCCATGGAAGACAGAACTAGGTCTAAAACATTAGTTTATGTATCCCTTTTAACAATTTCATGGGTCCCCACTCATTCATAATATTGTGGTCAACTAGAATTTCCCAACTTTCAGTTCATGAACCTATCCATCTCCAACCTTAATAATGTTTTTTATTTATGATTTTATAGTGAAGTATGACATTTTTGCTAAAACATGTGACAATGTTGGTATTATATATTATATATTTGTGGTTTCAAGTTAATTAAGCAATTTCTTTTCTTCTTCTTCTTCTTTTTTTTTTTTTGTGTGGAACAATCAAGACGTGCCTTTTTCAATGCATATATATAATTGTGTGAACCATGAGTAGTCTAGCTAGCATTAATTGTATGAGGATTTCCTTTTCTAGCCAAAAATTGTTGAGAAAATATATAGAAACCAAACACCCACCATTTCCCTCAATATTCCTTTTGTTTTCTCTCTTCAAGTTAATTAGGTTTGGATTAAGCATTGCTAAGTATTCTTAAAGTATCTTAAAAACAATCTAAACAACAGTAATTTATTTTTTTAAAAAAAAAATTATTTTACTTGTGATATTTAAAATGCTGGTCTAGAAATAACAATAAATGAAAATTCTTTTATCATTGTTATTATTATTATCAGTATTATTATTATCAGTATCGTCATAGTCGTTATTGTTGTTATTATTATTATTATTATTATTATTTTTATGAGCTGGATTTGATATCAAAATGCTTAGAATACAAACAAGCACTAAAGCTAATAGGAGTATATTGCATGTGCACATGTTCCTCAAGTACAGAACTCCTTTCATGCATCTTAGACCAAAATGGATGATTTGGAGATGAAACCTCACGGATCACTTAATACTTAATAGTTTAGTTGCAGTACTCTTAGCATGATGAATCTTGACAATGGTGAGCATCATCCTTTAAAATATGGGTGAGGACATATACGCTGTTCTTCGCCAGGAAACCATGAGACAGCTTGGATTTTTATCTAATGTTGCCATAAATGACTTGGTTACATGTCCAGACATAGATTGGCTGGAAATTCCATTGCAGTCAATGAACCTGGTTACAGAATCAGACACCATGCTGGCACCACTTAAGAGAACTTTAGTCTTGAAATGGAGATTAGTTGAAGGCAAAGGAAAGATTCTGAGTTTGAGATCAGTAGCTACAACCTAGCTAGACGATGAAAGAGGCTTTTGATTTTGCCTAACTAGGCTCTCCCAAGATGAGATTTGGGGAGAACAATTGGCTCTTCAATCTCGAGACATGGATCCAGATTGCAGAAGACCAACTCTCCTTCGACTCTCATTTAGATCCTGAACATTTGTTAGTAAAATATTTATATCTGATCATGTGCACATACGCATCAAGTACAGAATTTGAACATGTATCTAACCTTAACCAAAATAATTTGGAACTTTAAGATTTGCTTCTCTGCCTTGTAAGATTTTTTGTCAAGGAAAAGATTACTTGGAGATTAAATTCAAAACCCACTTGAGAGTTAATTAAATAGGACAATAACTGACTGCTAAATTATGAAAAATGCTGCTGTTGACTAGGGAACCATGAGGCGAGCTTTGATTTTGGCATATTGATGACTTGGCTGGACAATGTTGATCTCCTACTATCTGGCAGGCAGAGCTTGGATGGAAAATTCATTTGATCTGTCTGAGTGCCTCTATCAGTCTAGTTTAGACTCCAGAATTTGCAAAGGACATGTATCGGAGAAAGGTCGGAGAAAACTATCTTATGAAAGAGGAGCAGCAGTGAAAAGATGACTGAACTCGGATACTCAGCTCAAAATCAATTGGGTTTTGGGACTTCTGGCTTTTTGTGCCATTCTTCTGTTTTGGATTATTATTTTTTTACGAGGATGGTCAGGAAATGAGCTTTACAATAATGAATGACACAAAAATTGCTTTACCACCTAAACAAGCAAGCAAAAGCAAACACTTGCATTTATAACAGGCTATTGCTTCACCTCTTACAATCAATAAAAATAATAAATTTAATTTGTTTTTAAGATTTTCAAGAATTTAGCTAGACAAATCTACACTTTTTTAGGTTTTATATGAAGATTATCTGATGATCAAATGTTTTTTTCGACTTTACTTCAAAGTTGTATTATTACATACTACAAGTCGTTCAAGTATTCGGCCTCTAACAATAATCCACACAAACCACTAGTGAAAAATCTTCTAAACCCTTTTACGAGAGAGGGATTGCTATATTTTAGAGTGTTAACTCTTTTCTTTTTGTATTTTAGGTGTTTTTGTACTCTATTCTACTCACCTTCTCTTAGTAAATAAAAGACATAACATTCTATTTATAGAAAACTCTAAAAACCCTATAAATGATAAAATATAATTTTGTCCCTTAAATAGTATCACATATATTATTTTAGGCTAATTTTAGAAATTTATTCAATTCGAGTCTTTACTTGATTGTTTCTAGGTCTAAAATTATAATCCCCTGTATTAATACCATTTTAGTTCTCAATTTCTAAAATTTATTTACAATCAAGTCACACTTGATTAATCATTCCATTTTAATTTATAATCAATGGTTTTTATGTGTGTGGCCTATTATGTTCCCTAATAAGTTGGCCCAAATATATATTATAATCTTAAATAAAATAAGATTAAATAAATTAAATAGTTTAATTTATTATCAATTCAACAATTGATTGACATATATTTGAAGATCAAATACAATGTCTAACAACCTGTCATAATCTCCCAAATATTAGGAAAATCATAAATGATTTGAGTTAACCTTTCAGTGACTATTTTTTCAGTGTAATTATTATCTCTTCATCAAGAATATTCTGATTTAGATATTATAGTATGAAATATATCTACTTTGTCAAATTATATTATTTCTCAACATTATAGTCATTGATTTTTTTAATAAGATTTTGAAACTCTTTTCAAAACTCATTTTACCTTAACCAAGAATTTCACAATCAAATACTATTTGAGAATAGATTAAATATTTTTTTTTATTCACATAGAATGATAAATCCTCTTTTGTACTTAAATATCTTCATATAGTTTATTTTATATCAATATTTGTTCATTTATTACCCTTGATTAAAACAACGTGTGGTAAGAATCAAAGCATAACACTCCCTATATAAGATAACTTAGTAATCTCAAGTCTAAGAATAACTTAAACAACTATCATATGAGTCTTTCCATAGACATAAATGATCTCTCCATATAAAATTCTTACATGTCAATTTAGTGTATATGTCTTCTAACAAGCACCTATATATTAGTTTTAAGTAACCCTTATACCTCATTTTATAAGAACAATTACTTATTTTTATAAAAAAAATATAAACATAACATGTATCGATCTCAACAACTTTAATTAATATTCATTTTTAATATAACATTAAGTAGGAATATTTATGAACAATATTTTTATATAACAAGAATCTTATAACTATAACTTTTTTTTTTCTTTTTCGCAAAGCATTTATTTTATAAATTTTATCTTTACTGTAAATTTATTAAATTTTTATTAATAATAAATATATTTTATATGACGAATTGATTACATTACACATTCATTACCATCACCAGCATTTGTACCTGCTGCCTAGAAATTCAAAATTCATCGTACAAAGTATATAGTAGGGCAACACATGAAAGTTGAGTTTGAAATTTTTAATGCATATCACGCAGAAGTATTTCAAGTTCAATTATGGCTAAAACCAATCCAACAAGGGGCCCCGGCACACCACTAATTCAAGCTGTACTCCAACAACTCCATGGGCAGCAGAATTGCCGCCGACTACGAGCTTTTTTAGTTGTTTTAAAATGTAGTAAAAATTAATTTTTAAAGTATTTTTTATAAAAATATATTAAAATAATTTTTTTATTTTTTTAAATTTATTTTTGATATCATAAAATCAAAACAATCTAAAAAAATTAAAGAATAATAATTTAAAATTTTAAAAAATTTTAATTTTTTTTAAATACATTTAGACCACAATCCTAAAAATAACAAATCAGTGCTAGAATTTTAGACACCTCTGCTTGGAAATAGAGAGACCTGTGCCTCAAAATCGTTGGGACTGCAACTTAAGCTTTGAAAATTTGATTTTCAGTTTCGCTCGGGTAGTCTGATACAACTGAGATTCCAACCTCCACTGCAACCTCATAAGTACTATACTACTGCCATCTCCATTCATCAAGCAGAATTTGCTTGTACTGATGCAAACACATCGCCCCTGCATGCTGGCAGCATAAGGGCTGCCACCAAACTACTAGCACTGCTGCTGCTTTCACCATCCCATCACAACCATCAGCAACTTTAGCTCATCTTGTTGAACACAGCCATGTCTAACTCCACTTATGTGATCATCTTGTTCTACCGTCATCACCACCATGTCACTACCAAATCAAGACATCTTTGGTAACATTATCATCACCACCACCAAATTCGTGGAAATGCAATGCCATTTTTATGCCTAGTGTTATCGTTCCCTTTAGTGTCAGCACCTTTCTAATCTATAACAGCTAAGCATAGGATTAAGTGGCATTTCAAGCATTCAAACAATAACAACACCACAGCTGTTTCCCAACCCCTGCTTTTACCATTTCACCAAAATCCGGCCAAACTCTACCTTTTGACATTCAAAATCATAATAGGAAAATACAAAACTGTGAACCTTCAAGATATCAAAAGTCCAAAAGCTCAGAGTATTGAAACTTTCACAAACTCAAAGCTTGAACTTTCATACAGAGGAAACCTAATATGATACGATATTTACTGTTGAATGCCAAGGCATTGCGCCACTACATAATTTACTTGTCAATATAATGGGGCAAGGGAAAGTGGGAAACGTTCTGATTGTGTTGGTAAAGCACCTCAACCTTCACATTTTAACTTCACGCAACTCTTAGTGCAAGTGAATAACCTACTGCTCCTCTGGTAGATTCCCTGGGTGAATACTACCTTGGTATTATGTACTAAGTTGCTCTGACATCCGAATCTATCTCTCTTGACAAGAGCAGATAACTACACCAATCATTTTCACCAAAAGGCATAGCCTTAACTTACACAGCACACCGTGCAGCCTGTGTGAATCAATTCTGGCACGGCATACTATCAATTGTCAACCTGCGGGATTTAAAAGGGTATCCTTCCTTTATTAGAGAGCAGATAGATTTTAAAACAGATTCCAAAAACTTAATTTTCTAGATTTATTTCACTCTAACTTCAACCCCCTTGCAAACTCCAACCCTGCCATCTATTCTATAGCTATCTTTCAGCAACTGAAATTAAATTAAAAATGTCTTTTATCAGTTTCAGGACTATAAGGAAAGCTCTTAGCTGTCCTCCATCTTTAAATGGAGCAAGGGACGTAGCATAAACTGGCCTAGCAAGTAGCACAATGATGGGCAGGACAAAAATGGCAAAAAAGAAAAAAAATTGCTATTTACTATCCAACCTAAAAACGAAAACTACCAGGAGAGACCTATGAATGATAGAAGACCATTGACACATGACTAACATGCATTCACCAGACAATAAATTACTGTCACATGCAACACCCCACATAAATCATGAGATGACCTAAATTATCATGTTATTAGAACCTCTTAAAGGGGTAAGAAGAAAAATATCCTCTAAGTTGGTTATCCTAGAATGAACAGACACAGTTGGATTCTACACCAACTATGATGATTAAACAACAAGTTCAACGACGGCAGAGAAAATGCAACAGGAGCAGGATTGGCAGGTGATATGAATTCGTGTAAGAGAGCTGAAAGATTTCCTGTTTATTCTTAAGTTAAATGATGAGACACCAGGAATCATTAATTGCCTCTTAATCCACCATCTAACTAGCAAAACCCATCCACATATACTAATTTATATTTCAAAACAGTAGCAAGAATGCCAACTGATTGTTTGACGAAACCTTACTATCCTTCAAAACTTAGACTTACTAGTAAATAACAAATTTCTCACTAACAATGTGGCAATCCTCAAGAAACTACCTCACAAAATCTGCGACCAGGTCATAGGTAAGCCATTGAACAATCAATCATTTTCACAAGTGTCCATAAAGAATGAGGCAGCCAGATTCACTAAAAATGGGTTTTTATTTCAAACGCATGCTGAATCAGATGAAACTGAATAAGCACATACATAAATAATACAAGAATAGAGGAAATTTCTTAACAATTAACAATAGTAGTGAAGGAAGAAAAATTCAATGACATAAGATTTAAAAGATCAAGAAAAAGAAACTACAAGGCATGAATCTATCAAATAAAACTCATCTACTACATCATTTTCCCTGGAATAAGTTTGAAACAGCTAAGACTACATGCAGAAAGACCATAAAACAACAGTCAGCGCCAAAAAGGCACAATTTCAAAATAATCGAATGCGACGGAAACTCATCAACTACAAACTACATTGCAAGCCTCTGCCAAGACAAGATGCATAAATATACACAAATACAAACATGCTGGGTTGCAATGTATGCAAGACAAAGATCCACATGGTACATCTACCTGATAGTGACAAACTTGTTTGTACCGTGTTTAGCCCAGTGAGTTCTCAGATCAATGGGATTAGAGAAGTCATAGCCTTCACCAGCAAGTTTCTCTAAGACTTTCTTAAAAGCTCCTAAACTCATTTTTCTCCCTGCTATCCTTGCACCACGTCTTTTCATACTCATAGGCAAGGGATACACAGATATGCATGTCGTACAACATGCTGATTGCCACCCACCACAACCCCAACGATAGCATTGTTGAGGGTTGCCAGTACACGAGCAAACTGGTATAGGAATCACTGAAATGTCCATATTGATCCCATTTATCATAATTTCAGCAGTTTTCTTGGCAGACCTTACTCGTTGAACAGAAAGAGTATCCTCAGGCTTGGGTACTTGAGGGCCTCTCTTACCCTTCTTTGCTTTCGGGGATTTTGGGGCTTTCTGACGCTGCCTCTTTTTATTAGGACCATTTACCTTTTCAACAACACCAGCCTCTTCAACTAGCTCCAGCGGTTCATCCTTTGTTGAATAAGGTGGTTGAAACACTTGCATATGATGAGCTGAAGATGTTTCAGGAAAAACAGCCGCATAATTATGGTTTCCAGGCAACACATTGATAAACTTTTCTCTCTGGCCAATCCAAGCTCCCCTCATATACTCCATAGGGTGCATGGGCTGCGAAACACCAACATCTTTGTGGTTAAAACCTCCATTCATACTTGTCATGATTGCGGCACTGCGCGAACCCAAAAAGGGTTTCTCGGGCATTGTTGGGGACATGAGCTGAAGACCCAGATTTCCTTTAACAGGTGTTGGTTCATAGTAACCCCAATTACGAATATTCAAACTGTTATCTTCATCCATTATTTCAAACTTCGACAATTCAAGAGAACTTATTTAACCTTAACACAATTTGTTGTCAGCATTGTGTGCACCTAAGAAAATCTCCAAAAAGATTACAGACGCAAAAATTAATTCAAACCCAAATCACAGAAACCAAAAAATTAATAAGCAGATAGTCAAATCACAGTAAAGTTTGTGCCTTGAAACTAGCAGAAGTCTCAATTAGCAGAACTAGTAAGGCAAAATAAATAATAAAAATATATGGGTCATAGCCAGAAAGTAAGATCTTCGAATTTTTGGATTTGTCTGATAAAATTTCTTTTAAAGAAAATAGACAGCCATTGGCGTAGTATTTTAGGAAATATAAAGCAACTTACTTGAAAGAAGACGTAGAGAGCTTTTTAGGGTTCTTGTTCTCTACTGAAGAAGCACGAAAAAAGAAGTGATGCACGCCAATTTTTTTATGTAATTACTTTTTACTCATTTTTTAAAGTGCTCCTTATCTAGGAATTTGAGAATGTTGGTGCGCACTTGCTAGTGATTTGAGATCTTTTCGTCTCTGTTTCGTTCTGAGCTTGAATTTATTTTTTATTAAAATTTGATTTTTTTTAAATTAATTTGTTAATATTTTAGATGTTTTGATATATTATGTCAAAAAAAATTAAAATTTAAAATATTATTTTGATATACTTTCAAGTAAAAAATATTTTGAAAAATAATTTTTACTACATTCTCAAACATCTCAAAATAATTATTTAGACATTGTTAGTGTATTTTAAATAAAAAAAATTTTGATTTAAGTTATAGAAGCTACTAGGTATAGTAAAATAATTTAAAAAAAAAATTAATAAATGAGCGGGATTTTTTTTTAAATAAATGATAACAATGACAAGAAGAAAATAAGGCTTATTAAGTAGATAAAAAAAATCTGAATTTTAAAATAATTTAATATTAAAAAATAAAATTTAAAAAGTAACAAAATTAAAAGGCTCAAATCAACCATAATTAACATGAAAAACTCACAATTTAGATCGTGAAATTAGATTAACCTCATAAAAAGCAAATTGAAAAAAAATAATGCCTAAAAAATTAGAACACGTACGAACCCTGGTAAAGATGTAAAATCTCGCGAGCTGGATCATGCAAACAAGGTACCTAATAGAAGGCAAAACGGGGAAAATAACGAAGCTTAATTTTAAAAAGATCCAATTTTAAAGGAGAAAACCAAAAAAAAATATATAGAAAAAAAAGGTCTAAAAAATATACTCGAGTTAATCAGTCATAATTGTTATCTCGGTCATAAGATTGAGATAACCTGATTGGAAGGAAACCGAAGAAGATCATAAGCCCATTATAAGTAACGTCAAATGATGAAATTGTAAAAAAAAAAACTAAATGAAAAAAAAAAAAATAATGTCAACCTGTGTTAACTTCTCAAACTTGTGATCTAAATCATTAAACCAAAATCACCCCATCTGAAAAACCACAAAATCCAATTCCCAACAAATAAAATGTTGGACGATGAAATTAAAAAAAAAATTAATTATACAAAATGATTCAAAATAAAAAATAATAATTAAGAGAATGAAAATCAAATTTAAAATAAATAAATAAATGAGATGACAATGAATTTGAAATTGAATGGAAAAATTGAAAAATAAAATAAAATTATTCAACTTTTTGTTTTTTAAAACTTTACAAACCAATTTCAAGCTAGAACAAATATTCAACTGTTTTGTTTTTTTAAAATTTTTTTATCTCAACTTTCAGACATAATCTTTTGTTGGAATCTATAACTCAGTTATCATTTATTAACATAAATAATTCTCAATTTATTTTACAAGTATAAACTATTAATTTTCTTTTGGTTATAAAAATAAAAGTTAAATCCTGCAGCGCGGGGCGTTGTTAAATAAATGGTACCAAAAACAGGTCCTTAATTTTCTAGTTCTATTTCACTCCAAATTCAACCTCCTTACAAGCTCCAATCCTGCCAGCAAATGGCAGGCAGGACAACCACGGCAGGAACAAAAAACTTGCTATCTTGTTAGACCATCATCCACATAAGAACTCGAACAAAAACGAGGAGAGACCTATACATGATAGAACATTACCACAAGAGTAAAATGCATTCATCAAACAAAATAAATCACTGTCACAATCAACACCCCACAGTAGCCATGAAAGGACTTTGAACTATCATGTTATTACAACCTCTTAAGGGAAAAAGAAGCAAAACATCCTCTAAATTGGGTTATCAATAACAAGTTTCTCACCAACAATGGGGCAAGCCTAAAGCAACTACCTCACAAAATCAGAAACCAGGTCATAGGTCCATGAACCACTCATTCATTTACACATGCTGCAATAACTTCAGAAAGAATGAGGCTGCCACATATACTAAAATTAGATTTTTATTCCAAATTTATTCTAAATCAGATGAAATAGAATACGCACAAGTAAAAAAGGTAAGAAAGAATCAAGGAATCACTTAACAATTAACAGTAGAAAAATCAGTCACAAATGAGGCAAGAATCTATTGATAAATCTCATCTATTACATCAGTTTCCCTGGCATCAATAAGTTTAAAACAGCTTAGAGTACAAGCAGAACAAGGATCCATATGGTGCATCTACCTAATAGTGACAAACTTGTTCGTACCGTGTTTAGCCCAGTGAGTTCTCAGATCAATCGGATTAGAGAAGTCATAGCCTTCACCAGCAAGTTTCTCTAAGACTTTCTTAAAAGCTCCTAGACTCATTTTTCTCCCTGCTATCCTTGCACCACGCCGTTTCGTACTCATAGGCAAGGGATACACAGATATGCATGTCGTACAGCATGCTGATTGCCATCCACCACAACCCCAACGATAGCATTGTTGGGGGTTTCCAGTACACGAGCAAACAGGTATGGGAATGACTGAAATGTCCATATTGATCCCATTTATCATAATTTCTGCGGTTTTCTTGGCAGCCCGTGCTCGTTGAGTAGGAGGACTACCCTCAGGCTTGGGTACTTGAGCGCCTCCCATACCCTTCTTTGCTCTTGGGGATTTCGGGCCTTTATGACGCTGCCTCTTTTTATTAGGAACATTTACCTTTTCAACAACACCAGCCTCTTCAACTAGCTCCAGCGGTTCATCCTTTGTTGAATAAGGTGGTTGAAACATTTCCATATGATGAGATGAAGATGTTTCAGGCCAAACAGCTGCATAATCATGGTTTCCAGGCAACACATTGAGAAGCTTTTCTCTCTGGCCAATCCAAGCGTCCCTCACGTACTCCATCGGCATCAAGGGCTGGGAAATCCCAATATCCCTATGGTAAAAGCCCGCATTCATACTTGTCATGATCGCAGGACTTCGCGAACCCAAAATTGGTTTCTCAGGCATTGTTGGGGACATAAGCTGAAGACCCAGATTTCCTTTAACAGGTGTTGGCTCATAGTAACCCCAATTACGAATATTCAAACTGTTATCTTCATCCATTATTTCAAACATGGACAATTCAAGATAACTTATTTAACCTTAACACAATTTGTTGTTAACATTGTGTTCACCTAAAAAAATCTCCAACAAGATTACAGACACACAAAAATGAATTAAAACCCAAATCACAGATAAAAAAAAAAACTAACAATCATATTGTTAAGCCATAGTAAAGTTTATGTCTTGAAACTAAAAAATTCAATATTAACAGAACTAGCAAGCCGAAAAATCAAGATAAAAAAAGAAGAAGGAAAGAAGCATATGGGTCATGGTCAGAAACAAAGATCTTCGCATCCTTGGATTTGTCTGAGATTTTTTTATAAAAAAAAACCTGAATAGACAGTTGCTGGTGTAGTATTTAAGCAAAGATAAAGGGACTTACTTTGAAGAAGACGGAGAGAGCTTTTTAGGGTTTCTTCTCCACCGCTAAAGAAGCACAAAAATTAATTAATTCACGCCATTTTTTGTATGCAATTACTTTTTACTCATTTTGTAAGGTGCACTTGCTAGTCTTGTCTTGTGGGTCAATTGGAACATTTTCTTTTTGTCAAATGCCGTTATCTGTGTAAATATTGGTGTCGATTAACTATTTGAATTTATTGCATTTTTTATATTTTTTATATTTAGATATAGTACTTAGAGCATGTTTGGCAGTGTGGTTGCGAGTGCTTTTCAAATAACTTTTTGTGCCAAAATGCATGCCAATGATGTTTTTTCATTTTTTAAAAATTATTTTTGACATTAGCACATCAAAACGATCCAAAACATACAAACCATATTAAATTTTAGTAAAAAAAAAAATTTTAAATTTGTTGGGAACGCAGCCGCAGCCGTGTTCCCAAACGTTCCCTTAAACTAGCTCATTGTTCAGTGTTAAGGAGCAAAGTAAAATTTCTTTTGAGCAAGAAAAAATGCCAAAAGTATTGATAACGTCTTTATTTTTAACTAATTCTAAGATGAAAAACATTTGATACTTAACTTGAAGTGACTCTGAAATTTATAGAGATAATCTTAAAAAAAAATGAAAAAATTTAATTATGATTTAACTCAATTTTGAAGGATGAAATCAGTGAAAAATAATATTTGATTAAAAAACATGTGAACTTGAGTTAATCAAACAAACTTATAATGAAAGTTATGCATGTCATCGGATTTAATAAATTTTTTATCTCAGAAATTATTTTTCATTTAATTACACAGCAATAAAACACATGATTTTTTTATGTATGTGAAACAATATATTTTTTAAAAGTAAAAGAACCATAACAGACATGTAGAACTGAGATAACTAAGGTAGATCATTGACAACAAAATATGAAATTGCATTCTTTTAGGTTTGAGTTAAATAAAAAGTAAATCATCGATCAAAAAGGATGAAATTATATTTTTTTTTAATTAAGGGTCAGATAAATCATTAAATAAAAACAAAATAAAAATAAATAATATCCTGGATTTCGCAGATTAACCTATTAAACTGCTACCTGAATAATGGACTCAATTGGGTTCAATGATTTGTTTTATCAATTTTTTAACCAAAAATAAAATAGAAAAAAAAAGGAGCCTAGCCGTGTGGGCTTGGGCATTATATATATATATATATATATATATATATATATATATGAGACTAAGATAACAAAAGTAAATCGTTGATAACAAAGAGTGAAACAATATTTTTTTTAAGTTAATTACAAAAATAGATCATCAATAATAAATGATGAAATTGTATTTTTTTAAAAAAAATTGAGATGTTAAAAGTTTATTAAACAAAAAAAAAACAATAGATTAGATGTTATGGCTTTACTTATTAAACTTGCGATCCGGGTCATGGAACTAATCACGTTATTTTTTTGTATCTAAAAACAAGAGACAAAAAAAAAAAACAACTTAGAAGGAACAACCTAGATGCGTGGGCATTTAAGCCTAGGCATGTGCGCCTGGGCCTGCTTTTTTTTTTTTTTATATTATTTAAAAGGGAAGACTACCTGTCATCTGCTTCTTTTTATTTGTTTCTTTCAAAATATGCAGATGACGCGTTGCTCACCAAGGTAGACAACGAGTCGTCTCCCAGCCAGATTCCAGATATCATTATGGTGGTTGGAAAATTAGAGCTATGAGTGTTTAACCCACCAAACCCGTTTTTCAATCCATTGAAACTCAAAAATCAATCATAGAACATGTAGAAACCAATTTAGCAACCAAATAAGTCCAAACAATGGCCCAAATAACAAAATTAAACCGAATAAATTCTTTTTCTCGACTTAGATTTGCCTTTTTAGGAAAAATCGAGGCTTTAAACAACCACTATAAGACTCCCATATCAAATATAACTCATTGATACCAATTTCAACGATTTTGGTAGTCGGAATAGGTATAAACAACGACTTTTTCTCTCTAAGTTGGAATTCAGCGAGATTCTTTCTCTCATCTGACAAAAATGAATTGAAAAATAAGAGAAATAAACTTTGATATCAAAATTAAATTTCTAAAAACTAAAGAGATCAATCACCTATAAGCCAAAAAAGATAGGGGGCTAAAGTAATTTTTTTGTATTAGATTCAAAACCACCACTTATATTACCTACCATTTTCATTTTGTTCCACTGACTTTCAATCCAACCCCCCTAAAAAAAAAATTAATATGCAATTTGATGTAAATTCGGGCTCATAAAGATTTAATTGTTTAAAAGAAAAGTTTGAGGACTAAATTGAAATTTTTATAAAAATTGACTATTTCAATCCAATTTGTGAAAGAGCATAGAGTGAAAATAAAAATAAAAACCCCAAATTTTTAGATTTATACTTAATTAATATAATTTTGATGTCTCATTACAAACTCATCTCTATGCATGGCACGTATCAAGAAAGAAGTAACTAGTTATAGATTTCACAAAAATATATGCTGGGTTGTTAAATATTAAAAACAATATTACATCATTAAAAACATTACTCTCTCTCCCTCTTAAAATACTCTCAATCCTTTAACATATATTTTTTTTCTCAATCTCTTTAAAAAAAATTGAAAGAAAAAACATTAACTCTTTTTTTTTTTTTATGTCCATTGAACTTTAAATCTCACTAATATAAATTATAAGCTTATTTAATTGTGTTTAATTAAAATATTCAAAAACCTAAATAAAAAAATAATTTTCCATCTACCTTTGCATATCCTACTTATAATTAGATATTTTTATTAGTCAACAAGAAATCTCATATCCAAAGTTTATAACTTTGGTTTAATTTCTTGGTTTTTCATTTTTTATACCAAAAAAAATAAAAAACAAATACTAAACTAATCAAAACCCATTTTTCTTAGTCAAAGTTTTGTACCTAATTCTAATTCATTAATGGTTATTCTTTCTTTCTATGTTTTGTATATCAAATCAAAACACCCATATCATTGCTACATTAACAAAAGAGAGTTTGTTGAAACAATGAAAGGTGGAGAGAAAAGAACCAAGCTAGAGATGGAAAGAAAATGTCTATTGAGAGAGAGAAACAAAGTGTTAGAAAGAGAAAGATTTTGTTTTTAATTATGTTATATCTGTTTTAGAAAAGAACCAAGCTAGAGATGGAAAGATTTTGTTTTTTTGTTACATAAAAAAAATTTGTGAGTTTTTTAATGGATTGATGTTGAAAAAAAAAATTAATCTTTTATAAAAGAACTATAGTTGTATATGAATGGAAATAATGATTTTGTTTTTAATGAGTTCAAGATAAAAGTAAAAATCACCATCAAACTATTAATTAGAAATGCTCACACTGAAATTCATAACAAAAAAGAATGAAGAAAAATAAAAGTAATTAAATCGAGTGTAATTTTATAGTATTTATGGAGTAATTAGTAACATTTTATTAGTTACTTCTTATGATTCACTTTAAAAAAATAGAAAGATACAATTAAAAGGGAGAAATCACATGTGAATATATTTTTATTATATTTTATGGATCATGGATTTTATATTCTCTTCTCTTTGTGTTTGTTTATTTATTTAAAATCGATATGAGGAGTAATGTCACTAATTATTCTCTAAATATCATAAAATTTCGCCTAAACTGATATAAAATAAAATAAAGTAATAAAATCTCTAGTAAAATGTAAGAATTAAGTGACATTTAATATATGGCATGCTAAAGGTTAATTTAATTAGCAAAGAACACAAGGAAGAAATAAAAAAAAGGTTCCTAATATGATCATTAATTACTTATAGACAAATAAAGAAAAAACAATTGATAAAATCTGAAAATTAAAATTAAAAAAAAAATATTGACAATAACTCAGAAACCCTTCATGCACTTGTAATATTTTTCAAACAAATAAACACAACCCAACCCATCTAAAATCATAAATCAACTTAATTTCTTCTTCCACGGAATCACAACCAAACAATTCTATATTCATTTATGATCATATCTCATGGAGATACAAACACTAGAAGAGTAGGGCAAAAAGAAGAACACCATATCCGTGTTCTTCTTTTATAGAAAATGAGATGTATATTTTATGGGTCCAACCAAGAAGGAGCAACTCTACAAGTGTATATCTAATCTAATCTAATCTAATCTAAATTCAGCTCTACTAGCTAAATGCCTTGAAGACTACTTGAACACAAACATTCAACTATATGAGAAACATCTTATTCACACAATTTAAGCAAGCTTTTAATAATTAGGTCAACCCTATATTTAAATATTTGATTTTTTATATTTTTATTTCAGTATATATTTTAATTTTTTAAATTTAAGGGCTCAATTTTAAATTTCAGTAATATATCAATCGGATTTGTTTTTTAATTTGTTAGTTAATTGTTAATGATTTTGCAAGTGTCCGTTGGAATCCTTATATGGGAAAAAAGAAAAACAAATGGTGATGAGTTTACTTTAATTAACCTTAGTTTTTGTTTTTATTTGAAATTATTACTTTGTATATATAATTAAATGTTAGCTTACCAATTTTTTTTTGAGATATATCTAATTTGAGTGAAAATGAAGAAAATGAGATGAATCAATGTTCTGTTTTTCTTTCTTAAAACAGATTATGTTTTATCTTCTTCTTCTTTTTTTTTAAATGAATACAATTCATCCATTTTTTTTTCCAATTTTTTTATTTCATTTTGTCTCCTATGCTAAAACAGATAGATATAAATAATTGACATGTGATATGAGAATCGAATATAAAAAATTAATGTAAAAATAGAATAGGTGTGATTTGGATTGTGTACCAGACTTAGTTTAATAAGTTTTTTTATTTAATTATACGATAAAAATAATAATAGACAATGATAGTAAATCAACCGAATTAAATAAAAATTTGATCATAATGATTTGTAGAGATAAAATTTACTTGTTAATATTCTGAAAAGATTTCTATAATATTAATCAATAACAAAATATAAATTAAATGGGATTTCATAAAAAAAATATTTAAAAAGTATTTTTAATTAATCTAACTATAAAAAAAAGTATAGCTAATATATTTTAAATTATTTATTTTTTAAGATATTACATCAAAATTGTAGAAAAGAAAAAAGAAAAAGGTGTCAAGCACGTGGGTCTACAAACATGTTGTGTGCAATTATTTTTTTGTGTTGTCTTCCACGTCGCACGATGCATCATCTCTTTTTTTATTTTTGAAAGAAAAAACAAAAGAGATGACATGGAGTATGAAGTGGTAGACGATGCACCACCTTCTGGTATGATCATCAGTATCTATGGTGGTTGAAAAGTCGGGTTTTAAACCATTTAACCCAAAAAAAAAAATTCAATCTTTTTTTTATTTGAAAACACTTGAAAAGACTATAAAGATATCAATAAACTTGTTAATAATCTAAACTCAGCCTTCAATTTTCTCGGAAACATTCTCTTATCAAATAATTACATTTGAATAAAACCAACCTGATTAAAAAAAAAAACATTCTGGAGCCTCTAGCTACATTTTTTTGTCAAAATAAAGGATTAAAAACATTGTAATAAAATTTTTCTTGTTAAAGAGAACTCCTTGATATAAAAAATATCTATTTAGGTGGCAAGATTGTGACTCTCTCACTCTTTTTTTAAACTCAAGTTTGAAATTTTATTTGTGCTCCATTTATTTGCTGGAAATAAGTTTTTTTTCTGGGAAAGTGAATTTCGGAAAAGTGAATTATTTTCTGATGTTTGGTAGTGTAATGAAAAATAAGTTGGAAAACACTTTCCAGTGTTTGGTTATGTCATGAAAAATAAGCTGGAAAATAACTTATTAATGTTTTATTTTTCTCAAGTTTATTAAAATAATGAGGAACAAATCTTACAAATTAAAAAGTTGAATGAGAATGAAATTGAAAAAAAATATAATTTCATAAA
>Ga0307509_10005091_pt1 | contig 18479 bp, 14 predicted proteins | sample 10_EM_MG_FD_202245 | JGI IMG/M metagenome (GOLD analysis project Ga0307509, IMG submission 202245) | Populus trichocarpa ectomycorrhiza microbial communities from riparian zone in the Pacific Northwest, United States - 10_EM | ecosystem: Host-associated > Plants > Roots > Unclassified | place...
AAATTCTCGTAGAATCGAGAATGAAGTTTTCATTCTGTACATGCCAGATCATGAATTAGTAACTGCATCCAATCTCCAAAAAAATCCCAATTGTTTCGAACTTTCTCTTCTTTTTTTTGGAATGGAATATTTACGGAATCCTCATAAATAGGATCAAACCTTATTCCATGGTATTTACCTCTTTCTTATTCTTAAGCAAGTCTCCGATAGACCGAGTGTTCGAGTCTGTACATGCCGTGATTTTAGTAATGGTTCCATACTTGAGATGATGACGAGTAAGATGACAATCGATTTCAATGTGCTTAGTCCGCTCATGAAAAACCGAGTTGTGAGCAATCTGAATAGAACTCTGGTTGTCACAATACATAGGAGTAGGATGGGAAAAGGAAACTCACATATCAACAAGTAACCAACATAACCAAAAAATCTCTTTGGTAGTAAATGTCATGGCACGATATTCTGCTTCGGTGGATGATTGAGAAACAATAGATTGTTTCTTGCTCTTCCAAGAAATAAGAGAATTACTTAAAAAGATACAAAACCCGGTAACAGACTTGCGATCTGTGGGATTACTACCATGATCAGCATTAGAGTATGCACGCAACTCCAAGAAAGAGGTGGATGAAAGTAAAAGACTTTGAAAAACTGTACCCCGAAGATATCGCAAAACACGAAGAACAGCTGCCCAGTGAACAGTAGTAGGAGAAGCAACAAACTGACTTACAACATGAACATCATATGCAATATCTGGACGAGTAATGATGAGATATATCAAACTCCTAACAATAGTGCGGTATAAAGTAGGATCTATCAAAGGTAAATCATCAGAAGAAGAGTACCTTGTGTTAACCTCAATAGGAGTATCCACAGTTTTGTTATCGGTAAGTCTAGTCCGCCCAGTCTCAATCAATATAGATTCTACAGTGAAATCCCATTTGCTTTTTCAGTTCTTTTTTTTTTGTGTGGTCACAAGGATGACAATCACCAAAAGAGGCTCCCCACACCATCACCCCTGCACATGCTATTGATACGAGGCAGACAGTGGAGTCATGTCTTTAGAAAGTGAAAAGGGGTACTCTGCTACGGAGGAGGGAGGGAGGGAGGGAGGGAGGGGAGTGGGATTGTATCTATTTCTCTTCATAGTTAGTACAGCCCCGAGTAGGGTTCTGTTGCTTCAATCACATTATATTTATGAAGGGCCCCTTCCTAGCAAATGAAGGCCATGTTCATCATGGAAAATCAATTCAGGAGAATATCAGCTAATAAAGGAGGAGGAGGAGGAGGATCAATGCAACAATTCTGTGCTGTAATGTCGACAAATTATTATTTTTATTTTTATATAGTTGCGTAACAAAACCTCATGGACAACCAAACAAAATGATAAACACCTTTTTTTAGTAACTTAATATATCTCCTCCCATTGCTTGACAAACTTAATAAACCTAGCTAGTGTATTATTTTTTAAAAAAATATACAGTTTAAAAATATTTTTTTAATTTAACTTAAGGGATGTTTTCATTCGACAAACCCCACATACTGCTTGACATCTCCTTCAGAGTGCAAAAGACCTCCAGGGGTCTTCGCAGCCAGCAGTAAACCTTTGCACTTTCTCGCTATTTCTCTGCCAAATGTTTCCAAGTGTGAGGCTGCTCAAGAATTTGCACCCCTAAAATGCATACCTTGCAAGAAGAACCTGCCAGCAATCTTCATCGCTTAGTGCATTCCAGCGGTGAGAGGGGATGAAAGTTTGAGTGACTTTTACGTTGATTTTGGTGAGCAGGGGAGACTCTGGAATTGAAACCACAAGCTGCAGACACGCTCTAATCTCAAGTATCAATAAAGAAGGAAGGTGATTAGGCAAGCCATTTGTTAACTCGGGAGAACCTTCTATCTGGAAAGTTAGCAAGATTTTCACAGAGATGAACAGAGAAGAGAAGAAAAGCAGAGAATAGAGATGAATAGAAGCAGAGAGAAATTCTGCAGTGCAGAGGAAGAAGAAAATGCTTCTGTATTCTTTTCTTATTCACTGTTTACTAACACTATTACATTTTTTTTATATCAATTATGATTAGAAGCTTGTTTATGTAATCTAACCAACAGTAACAGATTTTCTTAACTGTCTAACAATATTAACAACCTTCTAACCATTTTATTCTCTATTCTTTTAACATGTGACAGAAGTAGAGCCTTTGATATCTTGACACTATCAAGAGCTTTGCAAGATGAGGGAAAGCACTTCCATAGAACTCAGAACTAACTGCCACGACATCATCAAATCCTTCAATTTCGAGCTCTTCTAGAGATGGCAGCTGCCCCAATGGTGGTAAGGAGATGCAGTTCTTACATCCAGAAAGTGTCAACGCCACCATATCTAAGAAGGAAGAGTTTCCAAGCCAGCCTGGAAACATTGTACCCAGGGGCGAGGCATGTTGGAGGATTGGGTGGGTTATAATTCATGTTAAAATTTTATTAATATTTTTTTTATATTAATATTAAAAAATTTTATATTAAATTAAATTAGTTTAAAAAATATATTTTCTCCATCAAGTCAGCTATTTTTAAAATTAAAATCTATAAAAAAACATTTTAGTTAAGAGAGTCAAAGTCTAAAATCATATCCCTCTAATGCTAGATTATTTTTTGTTTTCCTTCTTTAATTTATTATACGGCACTATTTATTATATAAATTCATAATTCTCAATCGGTTATAAAAAATACTAAAATTTTACGTGGAGTCTTCTAATATGATGTTTTAACTTGGGTTAAAATTTTAAAAGTTTTGGAGAAATTTGCAAATTTAAAGAAAAATTATAATTTTAACCAGTTTTATGTTATTGTGTGTAATTTTTAATCCGACTATCAGATTGAACTGAAATTTGACGAGGAACCTTCAAATATATTAAATAAAATCAGGCTAAAATTTTAGGATGAAGGAAGCTTGGTAGTGTTAACAAAAAAAAAACCATCAAATAAAAGCAAAAAAACTCATTGAGGGGCCATTAAAAAATAAAACAGATAAGCTCTTTCTTCCTTTTATATGCTATCAGCTGCGTAAAAGTATAATAGGAAAAGAAAGAAAAAGAAAGCAAGAGAGAGAGAAAAAAGTAAGTGAAAAACATTAGAAAAAAAAATCAAAGAAAAAAAAATAAGAATAACTTTGTAAATTTACAAAGTCCAACTTATAAAACATTAATCTAAGAAAGAATCAAGTGAAGAAAAGAGGAATTGAGAGGGGAAAAAAATAATTACTTTATTTTTCAATTGATATTAGATTGTTATTTTATATCGGCTGAGGAGTTATTATAATATCAATTCAAATTCGATAATAAATGAATTTTACTTCATAAAATATCAAAGGATGTAACTTTGATAGTAAATTTATTTTTACTTTCATTTTAATTTTGTATTTTTAAATTTATTTTTTAATATTTTAGATAGTATATTTGAATTAAAATTTTATTGTTAACTTTATAAATTTATGTATATGAGTTAATAATAGATATTAAAAAAAAATTATATATTTATTTAGTATCTCATGACAGAAAAACACTACTTGCTCCGACTTTGATTTTACCCCTTAACCATTTTATGAGGAAACAAGGTCTAAAGGTGCAAAAACTTGTGATTACCCAATTGCTGTCAGAGGGGCATCAATGTCCTTGGATCGTAGATATTCATAATCAATCTCCTCCAATATGTCCTCAGCTTCATAGACAGCATGCTTAACATCATTAAGCCAGTTCTTCACAGCAGAACTTGTAATCTGCTTCTCCTCCGCATCGTCGAGTAGTCCGTTGACAGTATACAGTGTTTCATTCAGCTTTTCCAGAAGATGGCCATCATCGAGTTTGTGGCTTTTGAAGAAGCCAACCTTTCGAAAACAACCTGAATGACAGGAGAGAGAATTGATCCTCCGATCAACTCCAGAGCCATGGTGGATTTTTGCAGAAAGGGTGAGGGTGGGAATATGTGAGAGAAAAACAGAAGTGGAAAGAAGGCGCCTTGGTGGATTTTTGCGAAAGGGTGAGAGTGTGAGAATGATAGTAGTAGAAAACTAATAAGCCACTGAATTGCATGAAAACGGTGAGACCGTGATAGCATAGTATTTAGATCTGGCCTGTTTAAAATTCTGATTTTGGGTTTTGGTTAGATCATTAAGTTATTTGGGTTAATTTTTCTTTAAAAATAATCAACACGATATTATTTTAGTAAAAATAAAAAATTAACAGGTTGCAATCAAGTTTTTGATCAGGTCAACCGCCTAGTCAGCCTATCAAGTTACACTTTTTTTTCTTGTTTTTTCTTTAATCCGACTCGATTCCAGTCTCGGGTCGACCTGCCGGGTCAGGTTTTAAAACTATGGGTGAGAGTATGATTTAAAAAAAAAACAAAAGATAAATGTATATAAACATATGGGTTAAATTCATATGAAAAGAGTTATTTAAATCAATGATCATATGGATGCATTAAATATTAGAATAGAGGAAAGAGACGAAAGCAGTGATACCGTTTCTATATGATAATTAAAATAAATATTTAAAAAAAGTTTGAATGATTTAAATTTTATTAAAAAATATTTTTGTTTTTAAAATCTTCATCTCTTTTTTTTTTCCTAGTTTGACTAAACATGTTTTTTTTTAATTAATAACACGCTGTTTTCATTAACACTTAAAGTAATTAAAATCAATATTCTTAAGAATTCTAATCATTCAAATTCACGAGGAAAATATATATTTCTTCGGTCAAAATCCCTTTTTTCTTATTCATTTGTTTTTTATTTTGAAGAAAACTTGTCTTTTTATTAGAAGCATTTTTTTAAATAAAAACCTATCATGATGGGAAAAGAAAGTTTCATTAAAAAAAATATATATGTCTTGATAATTTTGTATGGGCTTGTAAGAAAAAATTTTAAAAAATTAATTAATTCATGGAAACAAAATATTGGGAACCTTACCAAAAATAAAACCATACAAAAAAAATTTATAAACACCGATTTATCTTTCTCAACATGGTTAAGAGGTAAAATCACATTCATTGAACTCTCCTTTTAAAGACAAATCTATTAACATTATGATCAATATTTTTTGTTTTTGAAATATGACTCACCAAAATACTTATATTTCCTATTCTTTTTTTATCTATACTTGTAACATCAAGGAATTGAAATATGAGGAAAATAAAGTTTTAGAATTAAATATAACACTACCACAATCTTTATATTTACCAATGAAATTTTTCTGTTGGTATTTGTACTATCATTTTGTTGGTAATTAATTTACCAACGAAATCACCGACGGAAATGCTTCGTCGGTGAATCTGTCATCGGTAATTTTTTTTTTTCGTTGGTAAATCCATAGATTTACGGATGGAAAAAAGCATGCAAAAAAAATTTACCCGCTTCATTCTGTTAGTATTTCCCTCAGAAAAATACTGTATGTAATTTTATCGGTAATTATTTAAAAATATTTTAAAAAAATCTATTTTACAAAACTATAAAATAATTAAATTAATATATATCAACACTTTATAATACTCAGAATGTATGGAAAACAGAAAAAGAAAATCTACTCAAACAAATTTGTATCAAATAAATAACACGAAAAAATACATTCAACAAAAAAAAATTCATATGAAAAACATGAAGTTGTGATTGCTAAAAATTTATGAACCGTTCAAATTCTCTGTACAATGTAAGAATCTGAAGCTCTTGAAAGGAAAGTAGAAAGAAGTAGGAAAAAATAGCTAGAAAAGTAAGAGAAGGAAGGCAAAAGAAGTGGACAAGATCTTTGTGATAGCCGTGGATTTGTTGCTTGGACCAGGGATCAAATATTGCATTTTGGATAATCATGATATCTGCTTCTACCTTTTCTTTTCACTGCTTCTTGAAGGTTAAAATGCTGAGGTTAATCAGATCACCTCAAATAAAGATGTCCAGTACCACAGTAGGGGTAAGCACTCCCATTTTCCTGGCACGGACTCGAGCTTAGGACAATCCGAGATAATCAATGTGCGAAGAGAGGTGAGGTGCTGAAGCCCGATTACAGATTTCAGATTTATCATAGCTGATATTTGAAGACATTCAAGGGAGGAGGGCAGCTTCTCTCCTGGCACGGACTCGAGCTTAGGACAATTCGAGATAAACAATGCCTGAAGAGAGGTGAGGTGCTGAAGCCCGATTACAGATTTCAGATTTATCATAGCTGATATTTGAAGATATTCAAGGGAGGAGGGCAGCTTCTCTCCTGGCACGGACTCGAGCTTAGGAGAACTCCAGATATATAATTGACGAAGAGAGGTGAGGTGCCGAAATCCCTTAAATTCCAAATCTTCCAAATACCAGATTTCAAGGTTTTCAAGGGAGGAGGGAAGTGTGCCTTCTTGAAAGGACTCAAGTTTAGGGCAACTATTGATCTTCAATTTGCGAAGAGAAGTGAGGTGCCGAAGCCCCATGTAGTCCAGAGATTCTAGATTTCTAAGATAAATGTTTTCAAGGGAGGAGGGAAGCGCTTGCTCTGATATGGACTCAAGCTTAGGGCAGTCCTCGATATCCAATCTCTGAAGAGATGTGAGGTGATGAAGCCCCATGTAGTCCAGAGATTCTAGATTTCTGAGATCAAGGTTTTCAAGGGAGGAGGGAAGCGCTCGCTCTGATATGGACTCAAGCTTATGGCAACCCTCAATACTCAATCTCTGAAGAGATGTGAGGTGATGAAGCCCCTTATAGTCCAGAGACTTCAGGTTTCCCAGACGTTTGATTTCAAGGGTTGTAAGAGTAGAGGGCAACGTCTCCTCGTCGAAAGACTCCACATCGTTCCCAGTAAATATGAAGGATGAAAGAGAAGAGAGTGCTTGCAAACCACATACCTTGAGTTTGATACAATCCACAATGCAAAGTGTTTCTAATTGGGAGGGTAAACCTCCTTCAGGAAACGAATCAACTTCTGGAAGTGATATCAATTTCAAATTCCACAGGGAAGGGAGGAGGGAATGCATGTTTTCCGGCAACGACTTCAAATATGAGCAACCCTCTAACACAAGGCTTGTCAAATATGGGGCAGCTAGTCCTCCTTTGGGGAAAGACACCAAATTCGGACAGTGACTGATTGTCAGATGACAGAGAGCAAGGACAGGTCTCTCGCCTATACAAAGGGATTCCGGATTGAGACAATATTCAATGGTAAGTGTGGATACCTGGGGTAAAAGGTCTAGCTGGTAGCACTTAAATGAACTACATCTCTCGATTTTGATACAAGTGAAAGAAGAGGGATCCAAACGACTCATTTGCTCCATGCCCTTCAGCTGGTGATCTCGTCTAAAATGAAGCTGACCAATCATACTAACACAATAGGATATCCTTGATGGCCCAATTATACGACTTTCATTGCCCTCAGATACTTCGATTTCGGTGAGCAGGGGAGCCTCTGGAATTGAAACCACAAGCTGCGGACATTCTTGAATATAAAGCCACAACAACAAGGAAGGTGACTAGGCAAGCCATTTGTTAACTTGGGGCAATGTCTTATGCGGAGCTCTGCAAGATGAGGGTAAGCACCACCTACATCTGTTTTCCATTCCTGCCAGTTTCGCATCCCCTCAAACTTTAATATTTTGAGGGATTTAAATGGCTTCTCCATCGAAGGGTCACTTCCATAGAACTCAGAACTAACTGCCTCGACAATATCAAATCCTTCAATTTGGAGCTCTTCTACAGATGGCAGCTGCCCCATTGGTGGTAAGGAGATGCAGTTCTTACATCCAGAAAGTGTCAACTTTACCATATTTGAGAAAGAAGACTTTACAAGCCAGCCTGAAAACGTTGTACCCCCGTAACCAGTAATGACAAGCTGTTTCACATTTTCAGAAGGCTCGAATCTCTCAAGTACTTTTCTCTCGTGCAGTGTGCCATCCGTATAGCCATCCCACGTCAACTCCAACTCCTCAAACTTCTTCTTGTTAAACTAATTGAGATCAAATATAAAATGAAGATTAGAATTCTGAATAATTTATTTATTATAAATGCTTAGTATTAACCTAAATATAAATAAAATATATATAGGTTAAATTAAAAGTATTATTTTACCCTTAGTAAATAAAACAACATAAATATTATTTAACAAGTGATAGCCAAAAGGAATTACTGAATAGCTTAATAGAGTTGATATAACTACTATGGATGGTCCGATACTGAATAAACGAGTATCTCCTCTAGATGGAAAAAGATTTTCTTTGAAAAGTAGTTTTGTTCCATCCGCTAGAGCTTGAAGGGCTTTCATAAAAATTCTCGTAGAATCGAGAATGAAGTTTTCATTCTGTACATGCCAGATCATGAATTAGTAACTGCATCCAATCTCCAAAAAAATCCCAATTGTTTCGAACTTTCTCTTCTTTTTTTTGGAATGGAATATTTACGGAATCCTCATAAATAGGATCAAACCTTATTCCATGGTATTTACCTCTTTCTTATTCTTAAGCAAGTCTCCGATAGACCGAGTGTTCGAGTCTGTACATGCCGTGATTTTAGTAATGGTTCCATACTTGAGATGATGACGAGTAAGATGACAATCGATTTCAATGTGCTTAGTCCGCTCATGAAAAACCGAGTTGTGAGCAATCTGAATAGAACTCTGGTTGTCACAATACATAGGAGTAGGATGGGAAAAGGAAACTCACATATCAACAAGTAACCAACATAACCAAAAAATCTCTTTGGTAGTAAATGTCATGGCACGATATTCTGCTTCGGTGGATGATTGAGAAACAATAGATTGTTTCTTGCTCTTCCAAGAAATAAGAGAATTACTTAAAAAGATACAAAACCCGGTAACAGACTTGCGATCTGTGGGATTACTACCATGATCAGCATTAGAGTATGCACGCAACTCCAAGAAAGAGGTGGATGAAAGTAAAAGACTTTGAAAAACTGTACCCCGAAGATATCGCAAAACACGAAGAATAGCTGCCCAGTGAACAGTAGTAGGAGAAGCAACAAACTGACTAACAACATGAACAACATATGCAATATCTGGACGAGTAATGATGAGATATATCAAACTCCTAACAATAGTGCGGTATAAAGTAGGATCTATCAAAGGTAAACCATCAGAAGAAGAGTACCTTGTGTTAACCTCAATAGGAGTATCCACAGTCTTGTTATCAGTAAGTCTAGTCCGCTCAAGAATATCTGCAACATATTTCGACTGAGAAAGAAGGTAACCTCTAGGTGAGTATGCTACCTCAATACCCAGGAAATATCGAAGATAACCCAAATCCTTCATCTCAAATCGTCTAGCCAACTCTGTCTTCAAAATTGAAATACCATCAATGTCATCACCAGTAATAATCATGTCATCAACATATAAAGACAGAATGATACGACCTGCATCAGTGCACTTAATAAAAAGAGTAGAATCATGACTGCTAGAAACAAAGCCAAGTGACGAGATCACAATAGAGAATTTCTCAAACCAAGCACGGGGTGCTTGTTTGAGACCATATAATGTTTTCTTAAGCTTACAAACATATCCAGAGTCATGTGAAATACCAGGAGGGGGTGCCATATAAACTTCTTCTTGAAGATCTCCATTCAAGAAGGCATTTTTAACATCAAGTTGAGAAATATGTCATTGACGAATCGAAGCTACGACAATAAAAGTACGAATAGTAGTCATTTTTGCAACCGGAGCAAATATCTCCTCATAGTCCATACCATACTGTTGAGAGTATCCTTTGGCAACTAACCTAGCTTTATATCGCTCAATAGACCCATCAGAATTAGTCTTGATCTTATACACCCAACGACAACCAACAACACTCTTACCAGGAGGTAGAGGAACCAGATCCCAGGTATCTGTCTTATGCAAAGCAGAAAATTCCTCATCCATAGCTTGCTGCCAAAGTGGATCAAGAATTGCCTCTTTATAGGAAGAGAGCTCAACAAAACAATGAATAGAGGCTAAAAAGGAAGTAAATGATAAAGAATAACAAGAATAAGCAAAATCTGGTAGTTTTGTGGACTTACGAATACTGATGGACTGACGTGGAGGTGGATCCACAATCTCAGATGAAGCTTGAGGGGCTGTAGATGAGAATGGAGCTTCAGGTGTGCCAGAGAGTAAAGTACCAGTACCTGCAAAGTTATGAGTACAAATTGATCGAACATGGGGAGAGCTATCATTACCAGAATCCTCAGAAAATGGATCTATACTAATAAGATCGGATTTAGTCAGGCTATGAGTAATGGATGGAATAGAAAAGAAAGGTATATGCTCAAGGAAGACAACATGACGAGACACATAAAGTTTCTGAGTTATTGGATCAAAACAACGATAACCCTTTTTACCTTCACCATAGCCCAAAAAGACACAAATAACGGATCGAGAGGATAGCTTACTTCGTTCTACATGAGAACGAAGAACGAAACAAGTACAACCAAAGACTCTAAATGAGGAATAATCAGGGACATACCCATATAACTTTTCAAAAGGAGATAGACCCGAACTATGAGAAGATGGAATTGTATTAATCAAGCTTACAGCAGTAAGAATAGCTTCTCCCCAAAACTCACTAGGAACAAAAGCAGACAACAAGAGAGAACGAGCAGTTTCGACAATGTGCCTATGTTTTCTTTCAGCAACACCATTTTGCGTAGGAGTATCTGTACATGAAATTTGGTGGATGGTTCCATCTAGGGCAAGCAATTGGCAAAATTTATTAGAAGTGTATTCCCCACCCAAATCACACCTAAAACATTTGATCACAGTAGAATATTAAGTTTGGATAAGAGCTCGAAAAGCTGCATATATCTCAAAGAATTCAGAACGATGTTTCATTAAATAAACCCAACAATAACGAGTATGATCATCAATAAAAGAGACATAATATCGAGACCCTCCTTTTGTGGCAACAGGAGAAGGTCCCCATTCATCAGAATGAATCAAATCAAATGGTGAAGAAGAAACAGAAATACTTCGATTAAAAGATAAGGCGGAAAATTTTGCCAATTTACATCCACTACAATCACAAATGTCACAAGTTTTCAAATTTCCTAAAGCTCCTGTGGATGCCAAAAATCTCAAACGAGAAGACGAAACATGACCTAGACAGGAATGCCATAAATAAAAACTAGAAGATGAAATACTCAAACGAAAGGAAGACAAATCAACGGTAGTAGTAGCAGCGGCAACAGCAGCAACTGGCACTTTTAACTCATCCAAAATATATAGTCCATTCTCCCTACGGCCTATCCCAATCAGCTTCTGAGACTGCAGATCCTGTATATAACAAAAGGCACCAGAAAACATGACTAAATAATCATCAGAATCACATATTTGACCAACAGACGCAAGATTCAATTTGAGTTGTGGAATAAGATAAACATTAGGGAGAGACATGTGAGGTGTGACAACAGAACCAACACCTGCTAAGGGAATTTGAGTGCCATCAGCAGTCATAACAGGAATGGAGGACAAAGGGGATACAGAGGTAAAAGATGAGGAATCTGAAGACATATGATAGGAAGCACCAGAATCCAAGACCCATTCAGAATGTGACATACCTGAGGAACTATGAGGCAACTGACCTATGGAAGAAGAAGCGGACATTGCTTGTGGCTGCAAGGAGAGAAACTTCTGAAATTGTTCAGCCAAAATATTAGGATCGGTAATAGAACCTGGGGAAGCTACTGCTGCAGTATTGTGGTGTTGTGGTTTATAACCCTGAGGTGGTCTATGAGCATTAGATTGTGACTGATTGCCAGACTTCCAAGCTTGATTCTGCTGTCTCAACTAAGGACACTAAGCCTTCCAATGACCTTTCTGCTTACAGAAACTGCACTCATCGAAGCCAACCCTTGTGTAAGGCTTATTGTGATGATTAGAGAATGGCTTAGAAGGCACTGCTAATACTGAAGGATTTGAAGCAGAAAGAATTCCCATTTCAGAATAAGACTGAAGACATATTTATTCAGCCAATAACTCACTAACAACAGAGTCAACAGAAGGCAGTGGAGAACGATGCAGAATTGAACCTCTAAGTCCTTCGAAATCACTGTGAAGTGCTGTTAAAAACTGTAACAATCGTTGCTGCTCTCTACGTTCAATATAGGCACCACATGCCTTTAATTCTGCCGATTCTGTAAGAGCCAATTGATCCCAAAGATCTGTCATAACGGAATAAAACTCTTGAATACTCATATTCTTCTGATGAAGGGCTCGTATGTCATTCTCTAATTGATACTGTTTTGCAAAATTTGATTGTGTGAATAACCTTTGCAGATGATCCCAAACCTCTTTTGCTGTCTCATACTTCGCCAACTGCATACCTATCGAATGCTCAACAGAATTGTTGATCCAAGTAATGATCTTTGCATTATTTGCTTCCCATGTATCTATCAAAAAAACATCTCCCTCCTCAACATTCTTAGGTATCATATAAGTCCCATTAACATACCCCCACATCTTCTTACCCTTAAGGAAATTTCTCATCACATAACTCCAATACGAATAATTCTTCCCATCCAACCTCACACTCACAGACTGAAGTGAATCATCGCTTTCAGTAGCCATAATCAACAATCACAAAACACAACATTGTAGAAACTAAACAAATCTCTTCTCGAAATTATACGATTACTCCAAAACACAAAACAAATTTGCAAAAACTGAACGCAAATACCAAATTACAGATGCTGGAGGGAAGATGAAATATCAAAATAATTGCAGAAACTGTCGAAATACCAAAATAATTGCAGAAACTGTCGAAATACCTAATTTTGCAGAAGCAGAAGACAAAATATCACTCCAAAAAAATTGATAAAATCTCTTCTCTTTTATTTTGTTTAGAGCCACTTTTAAAAAATATTATTTTTTTTGTTATGTGTTTAAAGATAAATTTATGGACACTAAGATCAATATTTTTTGTTCTTGAAATACAACTCACCAAAATACTTCTCTTTTTATCTAACGACTTTATCTTTATACTCCTAACATCAAGGAATTAAAATGTGAGGAGAATGAAGTTTTAGAATTAAATATAAATAGCTGAAACTACGAGGATAAAAGAAAAAACTTTAGAAACCCAAATGAACTTTTATGAGAATTTCAAGGACCAAAACTCAATATTCAGATATTGAAACGAGTGGAAAATGAAGTTTACGGCTAAAATGTAAACACATAAAACTACTAGGTTAAAAAATATTTTCTTAAAAAAAAACTTCATTTGGTATTACTCTTAGAAGGTATTTGGTATAAGGCTTAAAAATATGGTTGAAATTATCACATAAATAATAATTATTATTATAAGAGCAAATTTAAAAAGTGTAAATGTTGGTTTTTAAAAATGACTAATGTATTTACAAATTAAACAATTAAATACTTGTGAAAAAAAGAGAGAATAATTTAATAATCAACTTCAAATTTTCCATTAATTAATTAAGATCTAAAAAATCCAAAAATTATAATTTTTTAATATAAAGTTAAAAAATTTACATATATTATAAAAAGATATTTCATAAATTTCTTTTTTTATATATAATTCACAATCGCTCATAGCAGGACTTCATATGTTGAACACATTGTAGGATCTTCTCATTATCAACACTTTCAAATATATCTTTTTTGATATAAGTAACCAAACAATCATTCAACAAATCATCCCCAATTCCATTGTGTAATCAACTTTTAACCAATTTCAACACTGAAAATATTCTATCTATTGATGCAGTAGCACTGGTAAAATTAATGTTAATTTTATCATGCAATATATGTTAATTATTAAATTTATTACTCATATATTAAAACGCGTTGGATTTTCACTTTGTATTTGTTACTATGCAATTTTTTTTTCAGTTCAGTCATGGCAGCCGGGCCTAAGACGCTGAGGTCTGGCGTGATTGCTAGACCCAATCACCAAACCCTAGGTCTGGCAGCCATGTAAGACCCAAACATGGCTGCCACACCCAAGTCTCTAAGGTCCGGCTCGGCCGCAAGACCCAAGTGTATTGGGTCTAGCTTGACCTACCAGACCAAAGAGATATGAGTTTGGCATGGATGTCAGACTCAACTATCTTGGGTGTGGCATGACCGCCAGACCCAAAAGACTTGGGTCTGGCTTGCTCGCCAAACCTAAAGGTCTTGGGTGAGGCTCAATCATCAGATCCAAGGCTATTGGGCCTAACATGGTCGTCAGATCCAAGGATATACCTAATATCTTGGGTCTGACATGGTTGTTATCATAGTTATCAGACTCAGCCCCGCTTGACGAGTCAACCCAGGACCCGAGTAACTCAGGGCTTTGGTTGGGTCTGTTTCATTCAAAATACAACTCTCCAAAATCAACATTTTTTGTTCTTGAAATACAACTCACTAAAATACTTCTCTTTCTTTTTCTAGCGACTTTCTCTTTATAATTGCAACATAAAGGAATTGAAATGTGAGGAAAATAAAATTTTAAAATTAAATATAAATACCTGAAACTATAAGGATCAAAAATAAAAATTTTAGGAACTAAAATGAACTTTTATGGGAATTGCAAGGACCAAAACTCAATAGTCAAAGAGTTAAATGGGTGACGGTTAAAATATAAAGATATGAAACTACGAGGTTCAAAAATATTTAAAAAATATAAAGATATGAAACTATGAGGTTCAACTACAAGTTCAATTCTTGCGACTATCCCGAGTTCGATCCTCGCTGTGCACCAGTCTGCCACCCCCGCGGTGCCTTACCTGCCTACTGGGCTTGCAGGATGTTCAGTAGGCCCTGGGATTAGTTGTGGTACGCATAACCTGGCCCGGACACCTAGGGTCATAAAAAAAAAAAAGAATTTAGCACATGACATGTTAAGTTTTCAATAATTAAAAAAAAAGGGCCAAATGTTTTCACCTCGGGCCACACCGAAATGATAGGCAGGATTGCCGTCACCGTCACGGGCAAGAAGGATCTGACATGTACAATATTAAATTCATGGAAGCCGGTTTAAAACTTCCTAATCAAATTATTTATATTATACTTAGGGCTGGGTTACAAAATAAATTTTTTTAAAAAATACTAAATTAAAAAAAAAACTTAAAAGACCAAGATTTCAGTTATTTTATTATTTTATTATTTGAGCCATAGTTTTGAAACCCGGCCCGGCCCAGCGGGCCGACCCGGGACCGGAACCGGGCCGAGTTAAAGAAAAAATGAAGGAAGGAAAAACCTGGTATGACCCGGCGACCCGGTTAACCCGGCAAGACCCGGCCTCAAACCCGTTGACTTTTTTTTTTGTTTTTCTTTTACTAAAACGACGTCGTTTTGATTTTTTTAAAAAAAATAAAATTGACCCAGCTGACCCGGCGATCCGGTCAAGACCCATTGACCAGATCAAGACTTGATGATCCGGTCAAAACCCGGAATCCAGGTTTTGAACCGGGCCGACCACCGGGCTGGATCTTAAAACTATGATTTGAGCTGAAACTATGAACATTATAAAAAAAAAATTATTGAAAAAAACATTTCCTGGCGCCGCCGGAGTCATTGGAGTCCTTGCCAGCTGATTATATCCACACACTTGGTGCTCAATGTATTAATCTTTTTTATCAGCATGATTAAGGCATCATCAAGTGGATTAAGTCTGGATTAACTGTCTTCAAATGGGCATAAATAAGATAAGAATAATAAGTTTTCATCTATGCCATTAAGATGAAGGATGGACCCGAGTTTTAAAGTATAAAATAATATAAGTATATAACTAAACTAATTAAGATTTAAAAAATCTAAAAATTATAAGTTTGTAATATAAAGCTTTTATATATATATATATATATAATTCATGAAATTCTATTTTTTTATATAATTTATAATTGCTCCTTGCAAGATTTTATATGTTGAAAATCTAAAAACACTCCAGGTTTCCATGAAAAGAGAGGATGAATTTCAAAATTCAATACACCGAACTGACAATATATTTTTATTTTATTTTAATTGCTTATGATATTTAGAAAGTGGGCATTAATTCTCTTTTGAGACACAATGAATATGAATTTTATTATCTCATTAGTATTTTTTAACTATATTTCATGTATTCAAACTATTTTTCTCTCTTTTTATTCAAACCAATTACAGTGAATTAATTAAATTTGATTGGTGTATTTTGTATTTATTCAAACTTTAGAAAATATAATTGTTAAAGATAACTAAATACATAATTCATGTTGTGAGATTAAATATTTTAATCTTAATTATTAATTATTTTTTATAGACATTTATATTTATGATAGAAAAATATTGTATATTAAAGTATGCGTTGTAAAACCTATTTATTAGTTTTTATTTTACTTAGAAGAAATAACCGCTCGGCCGCGGGTACAAAACTAAAAAAATGGTATAGCGTGACCTACTGTAACTACTTCAAGTGAAGGACAACCTCTAATATCACGCCATCTGGTAAGGGACAGCGGTTCTCTTGGCAGCTTAGGACAATCCGAGATAATCAATTTGCGCAAAGAGGTGAGGTGCTGAAGCCCCGTTACATATTCCGCATTTATCAGATCTGATATTTTAAGAGTTCCAAGGGAGGAGGGCAGCTTCTCTCCTGGCACGGACTCGAGCTTAGGAGAACTACAGATATGTAATTTACGAAGAGAGGTAAGGTGCTGAAACCCCTTAAATTCCAAATCTTCCAAATCCCAGATTTCAAGCTCTTCAAGGGAGGAGGGAAGTGTGTCTTCTTGAAGGGACTCAAGCTTACGGCTCCTCCTTATCTTCATTTTGCGAAGAGAGGTGAGGTGCCGAATCTCCTTGTAGTCCCGGTCTTGCTGATCCCATAACTGAAGGAATTCAAGGGAGGAAGGCAGCCCCTGCAACGATTCAAGTTTAGGACAACTCCAGATCTTCAATTTGTGAAGAGAGGTGAGGTGCTGAAGCGCAATGCAGTCCAGAGATTCCAGTTTACAGAGATGAAGGCATTCAAGGGAGGAGGGCAGCACCTGTTCTGATATGAACTCAAGTTTAGGGCAACTCTTGATCTTCAATGTGTCAAGAGATGTGAGGTGATGAAGTTTCTTATAGTCCAGAGATTTCAGGTTTTTGATTTCAAGGGTTGTAAGAGTAGAGGGCAACGTCTCCTCGTCAAAAGACTCGACATCGTTCCCAGTAAATTCGAAGTATGAAAGAGAAGGGAGTGCTTGCAAACCACATACCTTGAGTTTGATACAATCCTCAATGCAAAGTATGTTTAATTTGGAGGGTAAACCTCCTTCAGGAAACGAATCAACTTCTAGAAGTGATCTCAATTGCAAATCCTCAAGGGAAGGGAGGAGGGAATGCATGTTTTCTGGCAAAGACTTCAAATATAAGCAACCGTCTACCACAAGGCTTGTCAAATCTGGGGCAGCTAGGCCTCCTTTGGGGAAAGACACCAAATTAGGACAGTGTCTGACAGTCAAATGACGGAGAGCAGGGACAGGTCTCTCGCCTATACAAAGGGATTCCAGATTGAGACAATGTTCAATGGTAAGTGTGGATACCTGGGGTAAAAGGTCTAGCTGGCAGCACTTAAATGAACTACATTCCTCGATTTTGATTTCTGTGAAAGAAGAGGGATCCAAATGACTCATTTGCTCCATTCCCTTGAGCTGGGGATCTTGTCTAAAATGAAGGCGCCGCCTCTGACTGGATGGTTTTGATACCCCAATTATACGACTTCCATCGCCCTCAGATACTTTGATTTTGGTGAGCCTGGGAGCCTCTGGAATTGAAACCACAAGCTGCGGACATTCTTCAATAGAAAGACTCAATAAACAAGGAAGGTGACTAGGCAAGGCATTTGTTAACTTGGGGCAATGTTTTATGCGGAGCTCTGCAAGATGAGGGAAAGCACCATCTACATCCGTTTTCCATTCCTGCCATTTTTTCATCCCCTCAAACTTTAACATTTTGAGGGATTTAAATGGCTTCTCCATCGAAGGGTCACTTCTATAGAACTCAGAACCAACTGCCACGACTTCATCAAATCCTTCAATTTCGAGCTCTTCTAGAGATGGCAGCTGCCCCAATGGTGGTAAAACGATGCAGTTCGTACATCCATAAAGTTTCAACTTTACCATATTTGAGAAAGAAGACTTTCCAAGCCAGCCTGGAAACGTTGTACCCCCGTAACCAGTAATGACAAGCTGTTTCACATTTTCAGAAGGCTCCAATCTCTCAAGTACTTCTCTCTCGTGCCGTGTGTCATCCGTATTGCCATCCCACGTCAAATCCAACTCCTCAATCTTCTTCTTACCCTTCAAATTGGCATCCGAAGCATCTTGAGCATTTGCAACATCTCTGAGATTCCGAATAGAAAGTTTTTTCCTTATATGTGAGAGCTTCCCCAGCTCTTTCATGCTAGACCCGCTATCTTTTCCCACGATGTAAGATTCCAAAATTCGAAGCTTCGTGAGTTTCCCCATTTTTGGTGGCATCTCTTTCAAATTTGTCCCTTCAATATCAAGATGTTGTAAG
>Ga0307509_10005092_pt1 | contig 18477 bp, 19 predicted proteins | sample 10_EM_MG_FD_202245 | JGI IMG/M metagenome (GOLD analysis project Ga0307509, IMG submission 202245) | Populus trichocarpa ectomycorrhiza microbial communities from riparian zone in the Pacific Northwest, United States - 10_EM | ecosystem: Host-associated > Plants > Roots > Unclassified | place...
AAATCCATTTGCTCATCACTGGGCTTTTGGTCAAGAACAGCAAAGTCTTTTGAGCCCTTGAGGACGTCGGAAGATCCGTCATCCAACGGCTGGCCCATGTCAAAGTCGAACCATGAGGTATTTGAAAACAAGGCGAGATTCGCATCATCCTGAAGGTCGAGAAGGGGTTCGTCTACAGGTATCGAGTTGAGATTTTCGATATAGGAGGAAACATTAACGCCGCTACGACGGCCACTGTAGGTCCCAGCCATCTTCAGGGGGAATGAGCGTAGAGGGAGTGGTGCCTATGACTGTACAAATGTGTAAATTTTGGCGGGCAGAGGGAATTGACGAATGTTCAACGGAGGGAGGTGGGTGGGGGAGTGAACTGAGTGGGGAGCTTCTTTGTGGGTGACTCGGCTATGCTGATTAATTGATCAATGGACCGACGGACCAACCCTTGGCTGGCGGTGCAAAACCCGAGAAACCGGAGGGGTCGGAAATGACCAAACCAAACGTAAGTTAGTCCTACCGGCACTCGAACTTTTTTCCCCGCTGTTTGGCCCGGGAGGCTTTTTTTATTCTTACTTCCCTAGTGTTGGTAAATCCTCTGACAGACGGATTCTCCAGAGTATTCAAAGCGGGGAAGGAGACTGTGTAAGATGTGCGGGAGGAAGGAGAAGGAAGAAGAGGTCAGTGGATAGAGAGAGAGCGGGAAACAAGATGAGAACAGACGGGAAGTGAAACAGACAGCCCTAACCAAAAAAAAAAAGAGAGAGAGGTGGGAATCTAGAGAGACTGCGAATGTGAGACTTCAACCGTTCACACACCGATTCCTGATGTTTCAGTCCCACCCCCACTCGTGTCCACATTCTGGTGAATGTCGCCCTCACTGTGAACCAGGCTGTCTCGATATTTTTCCTCGGAACACAACCCCACCCAAAAAGATGCGCACGAAATGATTTTAAGAGGATACAAAGTGGGGATCGCCGAACCAGCAACCTCCACCCCCATGCTTAGACTAGGCCCACCCCTCAAGCCTTTCCCACCTGCCACTATCTACCGGCCTAATTTCCCACGATGAGATGCCTTTGTTCCACTCCAGCAACGCAACCAACTAACAAGCACGAGCAATTCCGATCTCACAAAGAATCCATCCTTTCTCTTTTTCTATCGAGCTGGGGCCAATGGGATTCTTTGGTGGCTAGCACATCTACTGTATATAATGCTCTATCTTGTGTCAAACACGAGCGTTCTGTGGCCCGACTTACCCTCTCCTTTTAAAGGGAGAGAAAATCCCCGAAGTATAAATTCTCGCATTCCTTTAATCGGATTAATATTCTCCTGCAAGTAGCGACGATTATCGATCCCGTCAGCACATGTACCGCACTACATTGGCAGCGCATGGCTCGGATAACTAGTTCCAGCTAGTGGGTGAAAGAAAAAATCCGACATTCGAATCGGCAAAGCTCCTGTGAACTATCGAACTGGCCTGGTTCATAGCCTATCACTGCCTGTTCTCAATAAATATCTAGCTTATGTTATCGACCCCGCTATCACCCTTGAACCACCCGTGCGGGCACCGAGCAGTATGAGAGCGATGCGTGTGGGGTTTTCAGGCAAGACAAGCACTGTACGAGTGATTGGTCTCTTTCCCAGCCGCGTGCAATGGTGCCGTACTGAACCCTTGTCCCACTGGCTCAATTTCTGCAGACTGGGTTTTCTTTGTACCCACTCGTTCTTATCCGATGTGATCTCAAATTTAGCCCAAAGTACCATAGCGCAATTCAATTTAAGCAAGGGAACCATCGAGCTTACCGGGAATGGGAATCTGGGCAATCGAAACAGTCTAGTTTACCACAAGACGTTTTCTTTCGGGAGCAGAAATGGTTGTTTGGGGAAAGTACAACCGCGCTCTAAACTCTTCTGGCTGGCAAATCTGATAATCTCGGGGGGGACTGCTGGGAATCGTAATCAGTGCCACGACATTCGGAAGTGGCCGACAGCAACTCATCCTCACGGGTAATCACTCGGCACGTGGTGCGGCCTCGCTCCCGTGTATTTTTGTTGGGTTGGTCTCGTGGGCGGCTGTTGCTGCATTCTCAGTTGAGCTTGTGGGGAGAAGTGCAGGGACTGGTGCTAGCTATGCGGCCTGCTTTCCCTCTGCCCCGGAGCCGGAACACGCAGCAACGAGTGAGAGCTTTGGAATGCTGGACATTGGGCAAGCAGGGCTTCCTACGTATTATGCCTGGGGGTGAGTCGACAGCTAAGAACTGCGCAATGAGGGGTCTTTTGATGTGGTGTCTTTGCAGGTGGCAGATGCCGACCCCTTCCTCCATGGGGATCAAAACATAATCCGGACTGCTCGGGAGTGCCAAGCGCGGGATCCCCGGCTGCCAGTTGCAAAGGAAAGCCGATCGGTGAGCAATAATGCATGTTGCAAGCCTCGTCTACGGCCTGAGAATCACGGAATATCATACACGAGTGCGAGAGTTATCTATTTCTGTAAACTCCCAGCTTTTATCTGCAAGCGTCCGGGATAGGGAATAGATATAGGACGGGCGATTCGCCCAAGATAGAACGCTTCTCTTTCTCGAACCTACTGCTACTTCAGTTCTAGGCTAATTATTGCCCGATTCGCTCTCGTTCTAGGGTAGTTACATTTTGCAATATTTGAGAGGAATAAACCCTGCTAATGCCCTTACCGTGCCGTTTTATCGAGCTGCCCTGTATCTGCAAGCACTCTCATGGAGACGAAGACGCTAGTAGCTAACCGGCACTCCCTCTTGAGCTTAGCCGATTTGGTATGATGCGTAAGAGCAAGTTTGAGGCGATGTAAAAAAAAAAATCCATCGGGGTGTGATGAGGGAGATTCCAGCCAGATCAGCACGAATCAATCATAACCCATACTGGCTGTAGGTGAACGTCTCTGCACCGGGGGCATTGGCCGAGCAATCCACTTGGTTCTCGGATGTTCAGATGCCGCCATGAGGGGACGAATCGTGCAAGCCAATTCGCCGCCATTAGTAGTAGATTCAAGTTTCAACCACTGAAGTCTTCCCTTCTCCCTACCCGGCGGTTTTCAAAAAACTGAGAAGTGCTCGAGTTGCCAATACCCTAGTGCTTAGCGAAATGCTCTCTTTTGGACCAGGTGCGGGATGCCTTACTCAACCGCGGGGTTTCCTTTCTGTGTTCGAGTAAGGACAGTTGGCACTTTGGATGCAGAGCGCTGTGACTATTATAGGTTGTGAATCCAATAACGGGCGTTGAGAGCTTGACGGTTGTGGTGAGGAAATTATGTCTTGGAGGGTTTTAGCAACCAGCCACCTTTATGTATGACGTTACCCATGGCAAAATAGGCAATGCCAGACAGTTATTCTTTATGTGGGTTGTTTTCTTAGGGCTGTGTATCTTACCAAAAACATTTCAAGTGTTGCAGCGATGCTCATTGTTTTGGAATTCCTGGTTGAGTTCGTGCTCACCCTTGATATCATTGATAGTCGCGAAGATCGAAACCCAGTTTCTTCAGGAACTCCATATCACCAATGGCTCATTTGACACCGGGTAAGGGGGAGTAATTGTGATCTTTTAAAGACTCGAAGAACAGGAAGAAGGTTCCATGTTGTCTATCTTTAGGGAAGTTCCTCTGATGGGAAGCGTGGTCGTGCTCGATAGTGTGAGCCTGAGTCCCTGGATCTGCTTCCCTGCGCTGTGCATTGCAGAAATAACATCTTCAATTCCTCATTCGTGGGGTTGATCAGGTGGTACCCTGCATCTCCCTCTCAATGCCCCACCTTTCTTTGCATCTTTGAGGTTGGACCTTTTGTGACAAGGGGGACCCTTTTTTTTCCTTTTCCTTTCCAACTCTTACTGCCTGGCTACTGCCTCTCCAAGGGTCTGTCGTCAGTTATATAAGAGTGGCCCATTAATGGGAGACCATTTAGTTAGATTTCACCTCTAGGTATTCGCAGACTACGACCACTTCCTTTTACTCTATCCTATACTTTCAATTCTCCGAGTAGGTAGGAATTGCCATAGAAGAGAATAAAATTTCGACCAAAGGGACCTATCTCTCATACATACAGTACATACATACATACATACATACATACATACAAGGAAAGGGAGAAAAATATTTATCAATGTCGAGTAAAATCAGGGCATTGTTTCAAGGATTCCGGTCCTCTCTCAATGGGGAGAGCGCAGCGTCTGGAGGGTTTTCCGGCGCCGGTAGTGGCAGCCCTACAGTCAGCACAAGTACAAGTACAAGTACCTATGCCTCTAGTCCAGCGGCGATTGCGAGAAGGGCCCCACCAACCCCACCAGATGAAAAAGATAACCACCACCATCTGGAAACCCTCCAACACCTCCAAAAGGGCATACCTATAAATTCAAAAAACGGCTCCTCCTCCTACAACAACAACCGCAACCACGACCACCAAGAAAACTACGAAAATCGTGATAACATGACAGACGCACAGCAAATTGGAGCGAATGGGCTGGCCCATAGCATTTCTCACACGCTTAGCCTATCCAATTCGCCCACCTCTTCTTTCCACTCTCCGGTGGGTTCCTACGGCTCTAGGACTAGCTTCAACCGACCTTCTGGAAAGCAATTGAAGCCGTTCAACACACAGGACATTAAAATTCTCCTTCTGGAGAACGTCAACATTGCGGCGAGAGAGATTCTAGAGTCTCAGGGTTACCAGGTTGAATTCCACAAAGCTTCCCTACCAGAGGACCAGCTCGTAGAGAAAATTCGGTGAGTGACTCCCGCAATTTTTTCCCTTTAGGAGGCTTGCTTTTTCTTTTCTTTTCTTTTTTCCTTTTCGGTTCTTCCGTGTCTATTTCGTCATACCCCCTGTCAAACCCAGTCCCAAGAAAAGGTTGCAGTATCGATGGTGAGCCCGTGCGGCTTAAGCGGGAAGGTAGAGAGGGAAATAAGGCATTCGGCTGATTTTGGGTTTCTTCTTCAAACAAATAGGGACGTTCATGTTATCGGAATCCGTTCAAAGACAAAACTCTCTGCGAAGGTGCTACATGAAGCGAAGAATCTGCTTGTGGTCGGATGCTTTTGCATTGGTACTAATCAGGTGGATCTCGAGTACGCTGCTAAGCATGGTATCTCGGTCTTCAACTCCCCGTTCAGTAATTCCAGGAGTGTTGCCGAGCTCGTCATCTCTGAAATCATTAGTTTGGCGAGACAGGCCGGTGACCGTTCGATAGAGATGCACAACGGCACTTGGAATAAAGTTAGTGCTAAATGTTGGGAGATCCGTGGAAAGACCTTGGGTAAGTCCCTATTCTGGAAATTCTCTGCTAGGAGCGGGCACTAATGGGAACTTTTAGGAATCGTTGGATATGGCCATATCGGATCACAACTATCGGTTTTGAGCGAGGCTATGGGAATGAAAGTTATTTATTACGATGTTGTTCCATTGATGGCTCTTGGTACCGCTAAACAGGTTCCTACGCTTAAGGATCTCCTCGAGCAGGCTGACTTTGTCACTCTTCATGTTCCGGAAATCTCTGAGACTAAGGACATGATCGGAGCCGAGCAATTGGCTCAAATGAAGCAAGGAAGTTATCTCATCAATGCTAGTCGTGGAAGCGTTGTCGACATTCCCGCACTCATGTTAGTTTGCCCAGACAGATCTCCTGAGTACTTACGCAGGTACGGTTCCTAAGTTTTGTATGCCCCTCAGGGGGCGAGGGCAGCAAACCTCGCCTGTGGAACCTACAAAACTTAGGCACTGCACCTCCGTAGTATACTAGTGACTGTGACTGATAACTATGAGATGAAAGTGAATCTATGCGCTCCGGACATACTGCGGGTGCAGCTCTTGATGTCTATCCAAGCGAGCCAGCAGCCAATGGTGATTATTTCAATGATGCGCTCGGTTCCTGGGGTAGTGATTTGAGATCTCTGAAGAACTTGATTTTGACTCCCCATATCGGTGGGAGCACTGAAGGTAGGTTATCTTACACGTCCCAGGCATATTGAACCCGAACATTTGAGTCCGAATTTAGTACGGGGTCACAGATGTGCACAGACAATCTGCCATACAAAATTTTACCCCCTGTGTTCGTGTACGTGGGTGATCGGACGGACAGTGGTTAGAAAATGTATACTGATACATACATTTTCTAACCCTGTCCGTCCGATCACCCATGCACACACCCCGAGTATATCATGCTTTTAAAAGTGGCGGAGGCTAATATTTTGTCTCAGAGGCTCAGAATGCAATCGGTGTTGAGGTTGGAGAAGCCCTCGTACGGTATATCAATTCCGGAAGCACTATTGGTAAGCCACTATAGCATGCATTATGAGTATGGAATTAATACCTTTTAGGGTGCGTTAACATGCCGGAGGTGACCCTTCGTTCTCTCACTCTTGCAGAAGAGAATCACGTCCGTGTCATCTTCATCCATAGCAACAGACCCGGTGTTTTGAGACAAGTCAACTCTATTCTTGGGGACCACAACGTGGACAAGCAGATGAGTGATAGCCGTGGAGACGTCGCGTATTTGATGGCAGACATTAGTGATGTCAATGCTGGAGATATCCGTAGCCTCTACGAGAGCTTGGAAGCTCTGAGTTGTGAGTTCGATTTAGCTGAAATACTCGCTAGAACAAACGCTAATGTTTTCCCCAGCTAAAATCATGACGAGAGTTCTGTATTAGTGACACTAGTTTCTGATCCACCCATTTTATCCCCTAATTTTATCATCTTTTTTTTTTGGGGGGGGGGGGCGTTTGAGTTTTTGGTCATCGATACTTCCTTATCCTTTTCTCTAGAGAAATTTCCGCTGCCCCTTTGACAACCTCCGTGGGAGTTCATGCCTGCTGACAGCAGGTTGGCGACGCAAAAGTTCTAATTCCAAAGTGAAAAAAAGTCTATTATTTCGGTACGCTCACGGTTCAAGTTCAACACCACACTGTTTATTTTCTTATTTTCTATTCATGTATCTATGGATCGGTCGTTTCGGTCCTGATTTGCATGTTAGGGGGCGTTCGATTTTCGGCTTGGTGATGGGATATACGAGAAACGAAAAATCATGTTTGGGGCACTTATACTGTAGTATGGTGTGTATCGAAGGTTTAGATGGGAATGGTAGTGAGAGGTTTGGATTTGGGAGAAATAAAAGCCGTTTCAACACGTTAATACTGACTGGCTTGAACCTGCTTTCGCTTCTTTGCTCTGGTGTTGCACCGAATGTGAATAGTGTGAATTCTGGCATCACGGATTGTTACTGGGGTATCTTCATGAAATAGCACTCGATAATTAGTCATCATCAGCCCTCCATGCGCGTGTCCGAGGTCAAAAAAAGTCTGGGTCGACAAAATCGCGACGGGTGCGCACAGCTCCAAACATCTCCAAACAACATCAACCTTCCGTCACCTTTCGAACGGGCTGTCGTCAACGAACCCTCCCTTCACATAATATAGCCACCGTCCCTCTACAAGTCTCTACGACTATCTCATCCTAATCGCATCGCCTTTGTAACAGCTGGCCTCGTCACTCTAGCCCTGTCAGTAACCCACTACTTGCCATCATTTTCTTTTAAGGGGGAAGAAGGCAAGAGTTATCTGGGGCTGCTGCCCCCTAATTCAATCCCCCAATCCCATAACTGAACAGGGAAAGAAAGAAGGAAAAAGAGAGTCACCCGCTATTGCACCAATCCTTCACCCCCCTGACTCGCACGTTTAAAACGGGGCCCTGCCGTGTATCCTTCTCTGTGAGGCTCTAACGGTAACATCCGAAACCGCACCAACCTCAACCTTTCCTTCCTTTCGTCCTTCCTTCCTTCTTTCTTTCTTCCCTGACTACCTAACCGACGAACACCACCACCTTTTCACCTCACTACCACAACCATATCTACAAACCGTATACAATAGAAGAAAGAAAAAAAGAAGGAGCGACAGCAATGACCAACCAAACTGACCCCTCTGCCACCCATAACCAATCCGGCGCCGCCGGCGAAGAAGATACGGAAATGGAGAACCAAACTTCCAGTTTCCAAACCAGCAGTAGTACCGTTCCCGACGCACCTAGTGGCCTAGTCGGGATCGCTCAACCAGTGCCACCACCAATGCCAAAGAAAGACCGCACGCTAAGGGAATTCCTTGGGATGATGGAGGAGTATGCTCCTATCGTAACCCCGCCCCCTCCTCCCTGCCACTTCACGACTATAAAGCTAACGGAGGAGTGGTACTAGATCCCTGACGCGGTAACAGACTACTACCTCTCACTTTCAGGCCTCAATACCAGCGACCCCCGCTTGAAGCGGCTGCTCGCTCTTGCCACGCAAAAGTTCATCGCAGACATTGCCACGGATGCCTACCAGTACTCGCGCATTCGCCAGAGCTCTTCGAACACTGGTGGGGGGGTCCCCGGCGTTGGCGCATTGGCTGGTGCAGTTGGCGGTGTAGGCGGCGTGGCTGGGGGTGCTGGGACTGCGCTAAGGCCCACGGCCAGGCCTGGGTATGGCGGGGGTGGGGGTGGTGGCGGTAGTGCTGGGAGGACGGTGTTGACTATGGAGGATTTGGGAAGTGCAGTTGGGGAGTATGGGGTTAATACTAGGAGGCCGGAGTTTTATAGGTAAAGGGGGATGCGGGACTCTATGGATTTTCACGATCTTGGGATATACTTCTGGTTGGAAATGGTTTTCGCTCTTTTTCATTTTTTTTACTTGGCTCCTGTTTTCCTTCCCCCTATCTCTCTTTCTCTCTTCCGCACCTCATTGTGTTAACACGATGTGCCGATATAATTACATTCCTATGAGGCGTTGACTGGCTGGCTGGCTGTATTTTATATCAAGTTATTCAATTGTACTCTAACTATTATAACGCTCTCAATTGTGGTGACTGGTCAAACTGCTGCATAAATGCTGGTTTTTTATCATACTCCAATACACAAGGGTAGGAAAGGAAGAAAGAAAACTCGGATGCCCCCCGTTCATCGTCCGTCCGCCCACCCATCAAGTTATATGATGTCTGTAGTGGTAGTAGTAGGAAGAAGAAAAAGGAGATGGATGTCTAGAACTTCCGGGGGCGGTATGGTAGTAAGTCTGAGAGTAAAAGGAGTGGAGGGTGGCAAGGTACGGCGTGGAAGCCACAAGAGAATTAGATCATAGCTAAACAAAGAGGAGAGGAGAGGAGAGAAAAGAAACAGAAACACCCAATCCGTGTACCATTTAAACAAGCGCGGTGGCGGTTTCGAAGTGAAGAAGAAAAAAGGCAAAAAACATGAACCCCAATGATCCAAACCTAGTATGTAGCCATCGATTCGTTTTTGCACCATAAGGCATCCGCTCGTCCATTCGTTTCCATACTAGTTCTCTTTCATCATTTTCGTTTTTTCCGCAGGAGCTCTCCGAGAAACTTTCTTTTTTGTCGGGCCAGAAAAAGAAACCCGTCACTCCGATCATCGTTCGTGTAACGATTATCGTTTCCTCTCAAAGTAGTTGCTGCTGCCCATCACAGCAATGCCCTGATCCATGACCCATTCTCCAAGGTTGAGGTACTTGTCGACTGCGGAGCGAACGTCTTTGGATTCGATCTTCTCGGTTTGGAAGCTAATTCTGGTGGTTAGTTTCACCCACTTCTTAGAAACAAGATTCGCAAATAAGGTTCTGGGGGAGAATTAGGTGGGTGGGTCGGATAGTGTATGCAGGGGGGAGCGGGGGTTGTAGTACGTGAGACCGGTGGACCGCTTAACGCCCGCTAGGAAGGCGGAGAATAGGATTGCGTCAAAGCTGTAATGTGCGATTTTGCCGAGCTGTTTTGTGGCGTTGATGGTGGAAAAGTTAGCGCATGGAAGATAGAAGTGTGAATGGGATGGGGATGTAGCTAAGCTTCATTATTTGAGGGGATGGATGGAAGAGGGGAAGGGGAATAATTATAGAATAGGAATTACCATTTTGAGTGGCAGAGGGATGAAACTGGGGAGCAGGAAGAGTAATATGGCTACGGATTCCTACCGGCTCGGTTGGCGATGAACGGGAGGGGGTGGCTAGATTATAGGTTCTTGAGTGTTGTGAGTTCGATGGGAGGTTGGTTGTGTAGGGAGAGGAGACGGTGGTGAATGGGAGATCATCGAGGGGAGGGCTACGTCTCAGAGAGGAAGCACGGTGGCGGTGCACTCCGGAGGCGGGAGCCCCGTGTGGCGCGTTGGCAAGTGTATCATACGAGTAGGCACAAGGAGGAGGAGGGAAAACAACGCTATTGTATTGGGGTTTGAGTAGAGTTGACGGTTTTATGATCATTTTATGGCATACGGCATGCTTAGGATATGTGCTAGTTTGCGCTCCACAGGGGGATTCCTTTGCACCATTTTTGTAACTTTTATGCTAGATTTCTGCGAGATCTTTGGGTTGCTCTGATGTGTCTCTTCAGTGGAGAATATAGTTTTCGGGGGATTATCTATAGATAACTTGGTCTTATCTCCTAGAAGTTGCTCTGTGGAATGCCTCGTACCAAGTTTATTGGAATCTCTAGACATAGTATTACAGCAAAAATGATATGACGTGTGATCTTCATGCTAGGTTCGAGGTGGTGTCTCCCCTCACAACTCTAAGTCCTGAGAAATTCTCCAGCTTCTTTGGGTAAAAGGTATCGCTATCCGTAGAGATATCACCATACAAAAAGCTGGTTCTAAATATTAGCACTATGGTCGTGCTGACCGGCTTTGATGGGAGTCATATTCTGCTAGCACCACCACGAGCACCTCTTCCTGCATCTTCGATGCTTTCCCCTTCACCTCTCGCTGCGCTGCTAGCTTCAGCATCGTTCTTCTCGTTCAGCATATTTGCCAAGACCTTCCCTTTCCCCTTGCCCCTCTTGAGAGTCTCCTCAACTTCCTCTACAGACTCTTCGTCGTTCTTGAAAGGTGGGTGTGTGAGTAGAAGTGCTAAAGATTCGATTTGCTTCTGGGCCCTAGGGTTGGTGATCTGAAGATTGTTTGCTATGCCAGGTGAGGTGGTTGTAGGGGTGGCGGTAGGGGTGTCTAGTAGCTTTATCCTCGCTTTCCAGACTGAGCACCGGCCTTGAAGCTTTCCAAGCTCCATGAACCTTTCGAAGCCCTTTTCAAGACCGAATACCCGGCCCTCTATTCTCCCTGCCTTCTCGCCGTCAGCAAGGCCATGCGCATATCCTTCTTCATAGTAGCTGCATGATATGTATTAGCTGCATGATAACGGAAGAACTCTGTAGAAGGATGGAAATTTTTACTCTTCTTCTAAAGAAAGAAGCGGGTCAAAAATGTCCGTCATTCTGTTTTGTTGGGGTGGAGGCTCGCGGGAACGGGCGAGGGGGGCAACCGATGTTTAGTTTTGGACGGTCCTGCCAAGGGTAGAAAGGAACAATTTTGGGTTTCGGTGGGGGTTAGGGGTCGGCGGCGGGGCAACGATAGGAAGAGTCACCGCACCCCACTTTCACCTCTTGAAATGACATTACTACTTGCACTCGTCTCGAAGACCTCCTGCTTTGGTCACCCGGATCCTCTGCATGACCACAACACCTGATCGGTAGGGTTTTAGACGAGAGCAGCAAACTGTTTATTCACTGTAAGTATCCAAGAAAAACCTCCAGAAACCCGGTCCTGGAATTCAATCTTGTTGCCGGCATTAAACCGCAGCGCAAAACTTTAGGCACAAGCTTCCGTCAAAATGGCGCCCCTTAAAATCAATATTCCAATTCCTGCTCCTTCGGGGTCCTCAGCTTTCACTCAAACTCTTAAAGTTTGCCTCGCGGCATCTGCCTATGGAGTTCCGGCTCAGTTTGTCAAAGGTTTGTTTCTGCTTCATCTACTGAGATGACTCATGACTCATTTCCGTTATTACATAGTTTCTGGGCAGACCAACATAAGTCTTGAGGTTCTAAGAGAGAACAAGATCCTGATAGAGGCGAATTCTATTGTTCGGTACCTTGCTACTACTGGATCAAGGCCTTGGTTGAAATCAGGAGAGGAGGCCTTAAAAGACTCTGCTCTCATCGAGTTTGAGGAGTCTGGACAAGGAATCAAAGCTGCAGATGTCGCTGAGAGCGTCATTTCCAAAGCAAATTTCCCAACAGTAGGAATATCTCAAGAATTGAGAACGAACTCACTTTACTAATCTGTGTGTTTTACCCAGAATCCAGCACTCCCGCCTAGCCCTGCGGAAATAATCCTCTTCTCAAATTTGTGGGATTTAGCTTCAACCTCGACTTCAGATGACAGATCTACACTTTCGAGCTGGCTCAGCAGAATTACTGGGACAGAGTGGGCCAAGGTCGGAATCGAGCAAGCTACCACCCATACCGCAGACAGGCTGGTCACTAAGAGCACTGGAAAGGGTGCTGGAAAGGGTGCTGGTAAACGTGCCGTAAAGAGCACTTCAATTCCAGTCGATGACACACCACGTGAGATGATCCAGAAGATCAAAGAGGGCACAAGAATGAAAGTTAGGGATCCTGGGGAGTCTATGTAAGTCCCCGAAAACGGTAATAGCCATGTGCGATCCGCATGGAGCTAATCCTACGGATAGACTCCCGGTTCCTGGCGAGAGAAATGTTCTCATCACCTCTGCGCTTCCTTATGTTAACAACGTGCCCCATCTTGGGAATATTGTTGGAAGTGTCCTCAGTGCAGACGCGTTTTCCAGGTAAGAGGATTGTTTATTGTATCTTAGTGCATCATCCACTAACAATCACTTAGATACGCAAAAGCTCGCAACTACAATACCCTCTACATCTGTGGAACTGACGAGTATGGAACTGCCACAGAAACCAGGGCCCTAGAAGAGGGTGTCACCCCTCGGGCTCTATGTGACAAGTACAATGTGCTTCATGCCGAGATCTACAAATGGTTTGATATCGGGTTCGATTATTTTGGCAGGACTACGACAGATGCTCAGACTAAAATTGCTCAAGACATCTTCCTGAGCCTCCAGAGGAATGATTTCTTAGTTGAAGAGTCTATGACTCAGCTATTTTGTGAAAGGCACCAAGGGTTCTTGGCCGATAGATTTGTTGAAGGTACATGCCCCAAGTGTGGCTATGAGGATGCAAGGGGGGACCAGTGCGACACTTGCGGTCTTCTACTGGATCCTTTTGAGCTTATAAACCCGAGATGTAAGCTTGATGGGGCCGGTCCTATCAAACGTGACTCAAAACACATCTTCATTCGACTGGACAAACTCCAACCCGAAATTGAAGAGTGGGTTAACAAGACTTCTGAAGGGGGTCAATGGTCTAAGAATGGTCGGATAATCACTGAATCTTGGTTGAAGACTGGGCTTAAACCACGATGCATTACCCGTGATCTTACCTGGGGAACCCCCGTCCCTGTCATGGGCTATGAGAATAAGGTCATGTACGTGTGGTTTGATGCTTGCATTGGGTACATTTCTATCACTGCCAATTATACTAAGGAATGGGAGAAATGGTGGAAGAATAAGGACGAAGTTAAGCTTTATCAGTTCATGGGCAAAGACAATGTTCCTTTCCACACAGTTGTTTTCCCCGGGAGTCAAATCGGTACTCGAGAGAGCTGGACTATGTTGCATCATATCAGCACTACAGAGTATCTGCAATATGAGGGAGGCAAATTCTCCAAGAGCAGAGGGGTTGGTGTGTTTGGAAACAATGCACGAGATACTGGAATCCCACCTAGTGTATGATCCCTACCATCTTCCATAATTAACGGAGCAATTACGACTGACTTTATTAGGTTTGGCGTTACTACCTCTTGTCCTCCCGCCCAGAGACGGGCGATGCACAGTTTGTCTGGCAAGACTTTGCTGCCAAGAACAATTCTGAGCTTCTAGCGAACCTCGGAAACCTTGTCAACCGCCTCATTAAGTTTGTCAATGCTAAATATGCCGGGGTGGTCCCTGATTACACTGCCGGGATTAACGATCTATCCTTCGATCAATATAAGGAATCGGTGAATGCGCTTCTGAAGTCCTATGTCGGGGATCTCGAGGAAGTTCATATCCGTGCGGGTCTTGAGAAGGCTATGGCAATTTCTAGTGAAGGCAATAGGTTCTTACAAGACAACAAATTAGACAGCGCACTATTTACAAACTCTCCTAAGAAAGCAGCTGCCGTAGTTGGTTTCGGTCTCAATCTCATATACCTCCTCTCTGCCCTCATATATCCATACATGCCTGCAACTTCCGAATCGATAGTCAAGCAACTCAACGCACCACCCCGATCTATCCCAGATGCTTGGGATGCCGATGGTTTGCTCCCAGGTCATGTCATCGGGAGAGCCGAGTACCTTTTCAGCAGGATCGAGGAGAACCAGGTTCAAGACTGGAAGAACAGGTACGGTGGTAGGCAGGAGGCAGCCGTCCAGGATGCCTGGAAAGAGAAAAAGAAGGGGGGGTCAGTGGCCGGGCAGCAAAATGCTAAGAAAGGAGAGGTGGCAAGCCCTGGCTCTGCGTCCACTTCTGCAGCTGATCTGGAAGTTAGACTAATAGTCTGAGTTGATCGGCCATTCGCTGTCGTTTCGTCTTTATTTTAGGTGAATAAAAATAGGGGATTTTCTTCGGAGTTTGGAAGAACCTGGGTGAAGGGATGAGTTATCTTATTTGGTTTAGTGTTTCTCCTTCTTTTCTCTTTCTCGTGCGTAGTGTGACATAGATCGATGCGTGAGATACACTAAGTGGGAGTTAGAGTGGCTTTTCTGTGACAATATATCTTTTCTTACTGCTTCTATGGGCCTGTTTGCGATTGGTTAAATTTGTACCTCGTTGAGCTTGTCAGGTGGGCGTTATTCCTTTAATATCCACTGCTTCGCATACCTAGCCCAGGTGGTTACGAATCTAGCCCTCCGACGATACTATGATACTTCTGTAATTTATCTAGGGCTGCCTATTATTGCGCTGTATTAGAGCCCACCTCCCGAAGACAAATGTTATCGTCACTCATCCTCCCCACACCAAAATTGGCCATTTTTGCAACCACGAAACAGTATTATATCCACCTCAATTAAACATCTAAGGGCCCAAAGCACTAGAGGCATATATTGACTTCACTAAACTGAAATTTCAACTGAATTAGACTCATGCTGTGTCATTGGTGGGCCGAAAATTGCAATTTTGTAATCAAGTACCTTTTTCTATAGGCCCCCATACAAATTCCACGGCTTGGCATGGACAATTCGACTCTCCACAAGGGCCAAGTCATAAGTAACCGCAGCTAAAGCCGCATGGACTGAATCAACAAGCTCCTAGCTACCCATAGACGAAATTTTGTAATTATTGGTGCAGAGGATTTTGTTGCGCTGTGGGTTTCGTGGAGGCTCGGTTTCGCTGGTTTTGGTGTGTTTTGACGGGTACTTCACCCCGACAATGACTTATGTTCAAGAACTATACCTACCTACAGAATCACCCAAAGCCTTCGATATAGTACAAGAAATCCCCGATATATTTAGTCTAGTCCTTTTTCTCTGGGTTTGGTTCGCTTGCATCCTCCCTTGTTGTCCTATCGGCGGCTGTCTCTTCAGCAGCCTTCTTGATCTCCATTTCTACCTCAGCCTCGGCCTTCTGTGCCTCGGAAACTTCTGGAGTAGTCTGAGTGGTGACGCTGTCCTGAGGCGCTGCCTCTGGTTGAGGTTCTTGCTCTCGCGCTGGGGCGGCGGCTTCGGAAGATCTTGTCAATGGGCCTTGGGCTGAAGTTGCCTCAGGTATCTCCTTGGCTTCCTCTGTGGCTAGTGGTTGGGCTTCAGAGACGGAAGTTACGACAAGTGGTTCCACTGGCACTGCTTCCACGGATATGTCTACCGCTAGGGCTGTTGTTGCCGTCGAGGTCCCGGCGGGTGTAAAGGTCGCTATGGGTTCCTCTGCTTGGTCTGCCGGAGGATCTTGAGAAAGGCCTTCTACCTCCATTACCTCCGACGGTATAACCTTTAGGGTGGAGGCTGCGGGGATTTCCTCTTGAGTCTGGGCTGCTGGGGGTTGTTCGGCAACCTCGGCTGCCGGGGAAGCGGTCGTCGCGGGGACGTCTTCCACCTTCTGTATAGCCTCCTCCTCCACCTTCTGTATAGCCTCATCTACTTCAGCTTCTGAAGCTCCTCCTAAACTCTCTATTGTCTCTAGCGGAGCAGCTTGAAGGAGTTCTCTCCTCGCTTCATCTATGTCAGTCTTGTCTGCGAGAGCCCTGTATTCTGGGCTGTTCAAGATTTCAGCAGCCCTCTCGGCCGTTTCAAGGGTCTTTCCGACTCCGCTATGTGCCCACTTGGGCTTCGTTGTTACGTCTCGTAAATTGTCCATGCTGACATTCATCCGTTTGCCAACACCTACAAAACCCCCAAATTAGTATAAGTGATAGATATATAACACATGCTGAGAGTGTTACCCAATTCCTCGAAGCCCCAGACGTTTGCCTTCATACCAGTTCCATAGAACTGGTGCTTCTTCAAGTAGGCTAGCCAGATCTCCACCGTTTCCGGATGGCCATCCTTAATCTGGATTAACCGCTTATATGTGACTCTCTCAAAATTCTCCTGGGACTTCTTGTGAACGAAATGGCCTCGAGGAACAGTCCACCTTTCAGTCTTCCGGGGGAGTGGTACAGGTCCAGATGCCGGGAGGTTTAGGTAGTACGCTGCACGGAGGGCAAAGTCGCACATGAACTCCAAGTTACGGACACTGTAAGACCGTATCTGAAGATCGCATACTGGGAGACCGTATTCCGCCTTGCGTCTGAAGGGCCGGTACCAGACGGACTGAATACTTAAGGGGATGCGAGGTTCTGAGTCGGCGTCGGGATCTGCCGCTTCGGCACTTGGATTACTTGTGGAGGTCCTAATTCTTGTCAGGAAAAGCCAATATGATCCACTCTTGTAAAACAACTAGGACCCACTCTTCAGCAATTTCCCGGTGCAATAGAGCTGCCGCCGAAAATTCCGACCTTGGTACCACCGAACACACCTATCCGCAAAGTTATTAGTTCAACCAATTCAAGCCATTGATATCTCTTGAATGAAAACGTGCCGCTAAAGGCCTTCGTATAGTCCGTACACGAGTCACAGCGGACCATGATCGAAAGGCAAACATGTTTCTGAACGTTCTGAAGAATTGAAGATCTTTCGTTGTGGGGTGACCTTGTGGTGGGTGAAACCACCACGTGAAACCACCACGTGATAAAAAGCGGGTAACCTTTGTAGAACCTTAACCCAGCTTCCCATGGTGGCGCTTTTCTCCACGTTTCAACTCAACAATTCACGACAATCCCCTGCTGCGACTTCAAAAAGCTCCATCTTAACGAAAAGGAACTGAAAACCCAAATAATGGAGGCCTCACGTGGACCCCCTCGGGTCAAAAACAAAGGAGCAAGCACCCAGCAAATCAGGTACATCTCGACACTCCGGACCAACGGTCCTCCCGTGCAAGGGCGAAACTAACAAGCCTCGCAGTGCCGAACAAATCCTCCGAGAGGCCTTCGAACGGCAAGAGCAAGGCCTCCAGGCGCCAACACAGCGATTTGCGGATCTTGAAGAACTTCATGAATTTCAGGGCCGGAAGCGCAAGGAATTCGAAGACTATGTGCGCCGTAATAGGATCAACATGAACAACTGGATGCGCTATGCGCAATGGGAACTCGATCAGAAGGAGTACGCTCGTGCCCGCTCAATTTTCGAGAGGGCTTTAGATGTCGATTCACGTTCGGTTGTGTTATGGCTACGGTACATTGAGGCGGAGATGAGGACTCGCAACATAAACCATGCCCGGAACCTACTTGATCGTGCGGTTACTATTCTACCACGCGTGGATAAACTATGGTATAAGTATGTTTACATGGAAGAGACATTGGGTAATATTCCTGGCACCCGGCAGGTGTTTGAGAGGTGGATGTCGTGGGAGCCTGATGAAGCGGCGTGGAGTGCATACATCAAGCTTGAGAAGCGGTATGACGAATTTGCAAGGGCGAGAACTATCTTTCAAAGATTCACTCAAGTCCACCCTGAGCCAAGGAATTGGATAAAGTGGGCACGTTTTGAGGAAGAGTTTGGAACCGAGGAGAACGTTCGGGAAGTCTACACATTGGCCGTTGAGACTTTGGGTGGGCAGTTCATGGATGAGAAGCTCTTCATTGCCTATGCTAGGTATGGTTATTTCTATATGGCCAAGCTGGTCTATGCCCAAATACTGACAGTTCTCTCTAGATATGAAGCTAAGTTGAAGGAGTATGAGCGTGCCCGAGTGATCTACCAATACGCTCTTGACCGTTTACCAAGATCTAAATCTCAATTACTGCACAAGTCATACACAACGTTTGAGAAGCAGTTCGGCGAACGTGAAGGTGTGGAAGACGTGATCTTGTCTAAACGACGAGTCCAGTACGAAGAGCAGATCAAAGAGAACCCCAAGAACTATGACGTCTGGTTTGATTACGCCAGGCTGGAGGAGACACTTGGGGATAAGGATAGAGTGCGAGATGTTTACGAACGAGCAATTGCAAATATCCCTCCAACAAAGGAGAAAAGGCATTGGAGGAGGTATATCTAC
>Ga0307509_10005093_pt1 | contig 18477 bp, 14 predicted proteins | sample 10_EM_MG_FD_202245 | JGI IMG/M metagenome (GOLD analysis project Ga0307509, IMG submission 202245) | Populus trichocarpa ectomycorrhiza microbial communities from riparian zone in the Pacific Northwest, United States - 10_EM | ecosystem: Host-associated > Plants > Roots > Unclassified | place...
GACGTAATCGTCGGCGGGCGAGGTCAGCAGCTCCCGCGGCGTCCCGAGCTGACGGAGCTCGGAGCGGTACATCACCGCGATCCGGTCGGCGAGCGTGAGCGCCTCGAACAGATCGTGGGTGACCATGACGGTGGTGAGCTTCAGCGCGCGATGGATCTTGCGGAGCTCGCCCTGGAGCGCGACGCGCGTGATCGGATCGAGCGCGCCGAACGGTTCGTCGAGGAGTAACAGCCTGGGCTCGGCGGCGAGCGCGCGCGCGACCCCGATCCGCTGGCGCTGGCCGCCGGACAGCTGGTCCGGGAAGCGCGCGCCGGTATCCGCGAGCCCGACGAGCTCGAGTAGCTCCTTCACGCGCGTCGCGATCCGCGCCGGACCCCAGTTCAGCAGGCGCGGCACCATCGCGACGTTGTCGGCGATCGACAGGTGCGGCAACAAGCCGACGTGCTGGATCACGTAGCCGATCGTGCGGCGCAGCGCGACCGGGTCCGTGGTCTGGACGTCGACGCCGTCGACGAGGATCTTGCCCTCGTCGGCGTCGTACAGCCGGTTGATCATCTTGACGAGCGTGGTCTTGCCGCTCCCCGACTCGCCGAGCACCGCGACGAGCTCGCCCGCCGCGATCGTCAAGCTGACGTGCCGTACGGCCCACGCGTCGGCGCGGAACCGCTTCGAGACGTCGACGAGCTCGATCACGCCTCCGTTGATCGCACGGATCTCAGGGATCGAGCTCGGGGTAGTGCCGAAAGATCCCGGTCTCGTTGAACGGGATGCGCCGCGGCGACGCGAGATACGCGGCGAGCTTCGGCCGCGCAGCGACGCGATCGCGCAGCGCGCGCAGCCGCTTCACCTTCTGCTTCTTCATCGCGTTCGGGAACGCGTACTCGAGCCCGACGACCGCCTGGAACGCGCACAGATCGGCGTACGTCACCGATCGCCCGACGAGGACGTTGCCGTTCGCTTTCAAGATGTCCTCGAGCCAGCCGGTGAACTTCGGCAGGCGCTCCTCGCGAAACGCTTCCGCGCGCTTCTTCGCGGCGGGCTTCTGCTTCTCGTACGCGAGCTCGACGGTGGTGGGGTGGTGCGTGTCGTGGACCTCGGTGACGAGGTCCGCGATCGTGAGCGCGATCGTCGCCGCGGCGAGGTCGCCCGGCACCGACGACGGCGCGAGCCCGAGCCGCTCGCCGAGGAAGCGCGCGATGTTCGCGGACTGCGCGATCACGACCTTGCCCGCGCGGAGGAACGGCGGCGCGAACGGACGCACGCCGTCGAGCCCGTGCTCGAGCGCGTGCAACAGCTTCTTCATCCCGCCCGGCTCGCGGCCGACATCGACGTAGGCGGCGCCCGCGTCTTCCAGCACGAGACGGGCAAACTCGCCGCGCCCCTGCAGGCCCGGCCAGTAATAGAGCTCGTAGGTCATGCCCGCAGGCTAGCTAGATCGAGCCGAGTACGGCGACCGCGACGAGCATCAGATGGCCAACGATGAAGAGCCGAACATCGCGCATGAAGCCCATACGAGCATCGGGCGTGCCCGGCCCAAGCGCGTGGAATCAGCGGTGTCGCACCCGGCCGGGCCAGCGTCCTGGCAGGCCTCGTGGCCAGTCAGCGCTTTTCGATCTGCTTCGGCTTGGCCTGGGCGGCCGCGAGCGCCTTCGCGTCGTCGCCGCTGGCGTCGTCGAGCTCGACGAACGCGCCGTAGACCGCACCGATCATGCCGCCGAGGTACGGCGCCCACGAGAACAGATCATACCCAGCGACCATCATCGGCGCCGGCGCCCAGGCCTTACGGACGATCGCGTAGAGCCCGCAACCGATGCCGAATCCGACCATCGCCTTGATCACGCCGACCCACGTGGTCGACGACTTGTCCCGGATCAGCGACCACAGCGGACGCCCCACGAGCAGGCCGACCAGCATGCCGACGACCCCGTAGGTGAGAAAGCCGTTGCTGAACCCGGTGGCGTTCGCGAGCGCGTAAGCACCGTAGCCGACGCCGCCGCCGATCACCGCGCCCTTGAGAAGTCCGACGACGAGCTTGACCACGTCTCAAGCATGACGAGGAACTACCCCCGCGGCAAGGCAGATCGGATCATTCAGCCTTCGCGATCAGCTCGCCGGTAGGTTGCCGATCCGTGTGAACTTTGTGGCCCTTCGCGAGGACCAGCTCGAACCGGTGGATCCGGCCATCTTTGCCGCGTTCGATCCGGAACGGCTCGCCCGTCTTGATCGTCCGGAAATCGAGGACGCCGGACAGTGAACGGATCACCTCGTCGGCCTCGCCGGCGGTGAGCCCGTGATGCTTCAACAACCGGCCGAGCGTGTCGTTCGGCGCGACCTTGCCCTCGACCACCGTGCCCTGGGCCGCGACAGGTGCGACCGGTGCGACCGGCGACAGAGGTGCGGAGGGAACGGCGAGCGACGGCTGCGCGTTGTGAGCTTGCTCCGCGATCGCGCGGACGCTCGTCTTCTTGTCCCACACGAACACGTAGAGGTTGATCACGACCAGCACGCCGAGCACGAGCAGGACCCAGAGTCCGCTCTTGCGAGCGGGCCCCGGATTCGCCGTTCGCATACCCGTGTACGCCGTCGACCTTTTCTTGCGCCCTGATGTCCGTCTGCGGACCATGCAAGGCACGAGTAACACGCCGAGCGAAGTGGACCAACATTCCACACATTTCGGCCCACAGGGACGACGAATGGCCTCGAATTCCTCCAGCGATCTACTGCCCCCACGCGAGCAGCTGGAACTTTTCTCCCAGTCGGGGCAAGGTGCGCGCCAAGACATGGCAAAGAAGTCTTCCAAACCGAAAGCGGCCGCAGCGACGGAGAAAGCCTCTCCGAAGAAGAAGCGCGGTGGCGGTGGCGGCGGCGGCGGCGGTGGTGCTGGCGGTGGCGGTGGTGGTGCCGGAATGCCCGGCACGTTCGACGCGTCGCTCGAAGTGGAGGCGCGCCGGCGCTATCTCAACTACGCCCTGTCGGTGATCACGTCGCGCGCGTTGCCCGACGTGCGCGATGGGTTGAAGCCGGTGCAGCGCCGGATCCTCTACTCGATGATCACCGACAACAGCCTGCGACCCGACGCGAAGCATCGCAAGTCGGCGAAGGTCGTTGGCGACGTGATGGGTAAGTACCACCCGCACGGCGACACCGCGATCTACGACGCGATGGCGCGCATGGCGCAGGACTGGACGCTCCGGGTCCCGCTCGTCGACGGCAGCGGCAACTTCGGCTCGCTCGACGGCGATGAGCCCGCGGCCATGCGTTACACCGAGTGTCGTCTGGCCGGCCCGGCGATGGAGCTCCTGCGCGAGCTCGATCAGAGCACCGTACCGATGCGCGCGAACTACGACGGCACCACCGAGGAGCCCATCGTGTTGCCGGCGCGGTTCCCGAACCTGCTCGTCAACGGCTCGACCGGCATCGCGGTCGGCATGGCGACCAACATTCCGCCGCACAACCTGCGCGAGGTGATCGAGGCGCTGATCGCGCTCTCGAAGGATCGCGACATCGAGCACGTGACGCTGATGAAGTACATCAACGGTCCGGACTTCCCGACCGGCGGCCAGATGCTCAACAGCAAGGTCGAGATCCGCCAGATCTACAAGGAAGGCGGCGGCGCGATCCGGGTGCGCGGCGAGTACAAGCCGGAGCCGCAGACCAAGGGCAACAACCACATCATCATCACGTCGATCCCGTGGGCGATGACGAAGCAGTCGATCGTCGAGCGGATCGCCGAGGTGGTGATCTCTCGCAAGCTGCCGTTCCTGCTCGACGTGAGCGATCAGTCGACGGACGACGTCCGGATCGTCCTCGAGATCAAGAAGGACGCCGATCCGGATCTCGTGATGGCGTACCTGTACAAGAACACGCCGCTGCAATCGAGCTTCCACGTCAACATGACGTGCCTCGTGCCGCCCGAGCTGATGGACGACGGCTCGGTGCCGAGCAACGCGCCGCCGCAGCCGAAGAAATGCGGGATCAAGGAGATGCTCTCGCACTTCCTCGACTTCCGGATCATCACGACCGAGAACCGCTTCAGGTACGAGCTCGAGCAGCTCGAGAAGCGGATCCACATCCTAGAGGGCTACGTCACCGTCTTCGACGCGCTCGACGAGATCATCAAGATCATCCGGGCCAGCGAGGGCAAGCAGGACGCCGCGCAGAAGATCATCAAGCGGTTCAAGCTCGACGAGATCCAGACCGACGCGATCCTCGAGCTCAAGCTCTACCGGCTAGCGAAGCTCGAGATCAACGTGATCCGCGAGGAGCTCGAGGAGAAGCAGACCGAGGCGAAGCGGATCCAGAAGATCCTCAAGTCCGACGACAAGGTGCTCGACATCGTCCGCACCGAGCTCGAGGAGATCTCGAAGCAGTACGGCACGCCGCGCAGGACGAAGATCGGTGCGGGCATCGAGGAGCAAGAGTTCGACGCCGACGCGTTCATCGTCGACGAGGACGCGAACGTCGTCGTCACCCGCGACGGCTGGATCAAGCGCGAGCGCGAGCTCAAGGACCCGAGCGCGACGCGTACCCGCGAAGGCGACGTGGTGACTCACGTGCTGCCCGGCTCGACGAAGGAGAAGGTCATCTTCTTCACGAATCGCGGCTCGGCCTACGTCATCAAGATCAACGACATCGCCGCGACCACCGGCTACGGCGATCCGGCCCAGAAGTACTTCAAGTTTGCCGACGGCGAACGCATCGTCTCCGCGATGACGCTCGATCCGCGCGCGCTCGTACCCGAGACGCTGCTCGCCGTGACCAAGCAGGGCTTCGGCCTCCGCTTCGCGATGGCGGCGCACATGGAGGTCACGACGAAGGCGGGGCGGCGCTACGCGAAGCCGAAAGATGGAGACGAGGTGCTCGGCGTCATTCCGTGCAACGACGGCGACGTCGTCGTCACCGCGACGCGCGACGGTCACGTGCTCCATTGCAAGGCCGACGAGATCGCGAAGCTCGAGGGTGCCGGCCGCGGCGTCACCGTGATCAAGGTCGCCGACGACGATGTCGTGATCGGCTTCATCGCTGGTGGCAAAGGCGACGTCCTCCAGCTCGAGACCGAGAAGAGCGGCAAGGACTACTCGCAGAAGGCGGATCCGAAGCAGGTCTCGTCGCGCGGTGGTAAGGGCCACCAGGTCGTGAAGAAGGCGTCGCTCGTTGCGCCGCCGAAGCCCGTGACGATCCAGCCCCTCGCGAATGCCGAGGGTGGCCAGGGAGTGAACTGATATGGCATCCGCGTCGAAGTACACCGCTGACGACATCCAGGTGCTCGAGGGGCTCGACCCGGTGCGCAAGCGGCCGGGCATGTACATCGGTGGGACCGGTAAGGACGGCTACCACCACTTGCTGTGGGAGATCGTCGACAACTCGATCGACGAGGTGATCAACAAGCACGCGACGAAGGTCGAGGTCACGCTCCACAAGGACGGCAAGAGCGCGACGGTCGAGGACAACGGGCGCGGCATCCCCATCGGCATGATGGCGAAGCAGAAGAAGCCCGCCATCGAGGTGATCTACACCACGCTGCACTCGGGTGGAAAGTTCGAGCGCGGCAAGAGCTACGCGGTGTCCGGCGGTCTCCACGGCGTCGGTGCGGCCGTTGTCAACGCGCTGTCGAGCGAGCTCGTCGCTCAGGTCAAGCACGACGGCGACCGCTACGAGATCCGGTTCGAGCGCGGCGAGACCAAGGCCAAGCTGAAGAAGCTCGGCGGCGCCCGCGGCACCGGCACGCTCGTCACGTTCCATCCCGACGACGAGGTGTTCGGCGGCAAGCTGCACTTCGACGCGAAGCAGATCGCGGAGCGGCTCGAGGCGAAGAGCTACCTGCACGGCGGGCTCGAGATCAACTTCACCGACGAGACCCAGTCGCCGCCGGTGACGACCAAGTTCCTCCATCCGCAGGGCATCGCCGAGTACCTGCCGACGATCGTCGCCGAGCGCCGTCAGGCCCCGGTCCCGCCCGGCGGCGCCGTGTTCTACACGGAGAAGCAGGATACGGAGATGCGGCTCGGCATCGAGCTCGCCATGCAGTGGACCGAGGCGACCGAGGATCACATCAAGACCTACGTGAACTCCGTGCCGACGCCGGATGGCGGCACGCACGACACGGGCTTTCGCAACGCGGTCGTGAAGTCGATCCGCAACTACATCGCGACCCACAACCTCGATCCGAAGGGTGTGACGCTGACGTCCGAGGACATCCGCGAGGGCCTCGTCGCGGTGGTGTCGACGTACGTCCACGACCCGCAGTTCCAGTCGCAGACCAAGAACCGGCTCAACAACCCCGAGGTCGCGGCCCAGGTCGAGCAGCTCGTCCGCCCGGCGCTCGAGAACTATCTCAACGAGAATCCGAACTGGGCGCATGCGGTGATCGGCCGGGTGATCATCGCTGCGCGGGCGCGTGAAGCGTCGCGCGCCGCGCATCAGGCGGTGACGCGCAAGACCGCGGTCAGCCATCGGCTCAACCTACCGGGCAAGCTCAGGGACTGTCAGTCGACGAATCCCCACGAGAGCGAGCTGTTCATCGTCGAAGGTAACTCTGCAGGCGGCACCGCGAAGCAGGGCAGCGATCGCAAGACCCAGGCGATCCTCCCGCTGCGCGGCAAGGTGCTGAACACGGAGCAAGCGAACAGCGCGAAGTTGCTCGCGAACAAGGAGCTCCAGGACATCGTGTCGGCGCTGGGCTGTGGGATCGGCGACGACTTCAAGGTCGAGAAGCTGCGCTACGGCAAGATCTTCTTGTTGATGGACGCCGATGCCGACGGCCATCACATCGCGACGCTGTTGCTGACGTTCTTCTTCCGTCACATGCGCGGCCTGATCGACGGTGGCCACATCTACCTCGCACAGCCGCCGCTCTATCGCATCGATATCGGCAAGAACACGTACTGGGCGCTCGACGACAACTCGCGCGATAAGATCCTGAAGGACCAGGCGAAGGGCAACGCGAAGCCGAACATCACGCGGTTCAAAGGCCTCGGGGAGATGAACCCAGAGACGTTGAACTCGACGACGCTCGACAAGAAGACCCGCCAGGCGCTGCGCGTGACGGTGGGGACGGCGGAGATGCTGACGACCGACAACATGATCAGCGCCCTGATGGGCAAAGACGTCGCGGCGCGTGCTGAGATGATCAAGGCGTACGCCGGCGAGATCGGCGAGCTCGACGTCTAGGACTGCGATGTTCCTCGACGACGCGGCACGTACCGCCTTCGCGCGCGCGGTCGAGCAGATCGAGGCCGGCTCCGCCGTCGAGGTCGTCGTCGCGATCCGCCGGCGGTCGGCGGCGTATCGCCACGCGAACGTGATCGTCGGCGCGGTGCTCGCGTTCGCGGCGCTCGCGGTGATGCTGTTCGCGGAGGAGTCGTTCTCGCTCGCGTCGATCCTCGTCGATCCGTTCGTCGTCGGCCTTGCCGCCGGTGGGCTCGTCGAGGTCGCACCGCAGGTCAAGCGCTGGCTGACCCCGCGCCCGCGCCTTCGCGCCGAGGTCCTGCGCGCGGCGCGGGCGGCGTTCGTCGAGCGCGGCGTCCACGCGACGACCGGCCGGAGCGGCGTGCTCGTCTACATCTCGTGGCTCGAGCAGGAGGTCGCGCTCGTCCCCGATCTCGGGATCGCCGCCGAGCTTCCCCACGGCGCGATCGCCGGCGCCGAGGATGCGCTGCGCGGCAAGCTCGCCGCAGGTGGGGCCGCGGTCGCCGACGAGCTCGCGCGCCTCGCGACCGCGATGGGCGTCGCGATGCCTCACCGCAACGACGACGTCAACGAGCTCCCCGACGCGATCGACAGCGACATGAGGCACCGGTGAGCGCGCTCGAGGCGCTACGACCGGGCGGCGGCGAGAGCTTCTCCGGCGGCGGTGGTCACGGCGGCGGTGGTGGCGGCGGCGGCGCCGGGATGATCTTCGAGCTGATCTTCTGGGTGTTCCGCCTGATCTTCTTCTACCCGGCGATCGGCGTCCCGCTGCTGCTGATCGTGATCGGCTACTTCCTGTGGTCGGCCTACAAGAACCACCAGAACAAGGACTGGGACTCGGGGCCGCCGGTCGAGCTCAAGCGCGCCGTGCCGGTCACCGGCCTGCGCCGGCTCGACCCCGACTTCTCGCAGCCCGTGTTCGAGGACTTCGCGTTCCGCTTGTTCTCGACGGCGCAGCGCGTGCGCGCGACGGTTGCTGGACTCGAGACCGTCGCGCCCTATGTCGCGGAGGCCGCACGCACCGAGCTCGGCCAGCGCGCCCCGATCGGCGAGCCGGTCGAACAGGTGATCGTCGGTGCGCTGCGCACGGTCCGGCTCGACGTGCCGGCCGAGGCGCAGGGGCGCGTCCAGATCGCCGTCGAGTACGAGGCCAACGTCGCGACGAAGGCGCACACGTACTACTCCGTCGAGACCTGGCTGTTCGGCCGCGACGCCGCGCGCAAGAGCAAGCCGCCGAGCACGTCGCGCACGTTCCCGTGTCCGAACTGCGGCGCGCCGTGGCAGTCCGCGGCGACCGGGACCCAGGTGTGTGCGAACTGCGGCCAGGTCGTCGACAACGGCCGGTTCGACTGGGTCGTCGAGGCTGTCTCGGTCGCCTCGATCGACGAGCGCGCGCCGTCGCTCACGACCGAGACCCAGGAGCGCGGCACCGACCTCGACACCTACAAGTCCTCCGATCGCGACGCCCAGTGGGACGGCCTCGTCGCCGCCGATCCGGAGCTTACCGAGGCCGCGTTCGAGAAGCGCCTGTCGATGATCTACGACCGGCTCAACAAGGGCTGGTCGGCCAACGACCTCTCCGCGATCCGCGGGTTCGTGTCCGACGGGCTGTTCGACTACCTCCAGTACTGGGTCGACGCGTACAAGCGCGAGGGCCTGCGCAACCAGCTCACCGACATGCGGATCACCAAGGTCGATTACGCGAAGGTCTCGCGCGACAAGTACTACGACGCGATCACGATCCGGATCTGGGGCACCGGCAAGGACTTCGTCGTGAAGAGCGAGACGGGCAAGGTCGTGCGCGGCTCGAAGCTCAGCGAGCGCGAGTACAGCGAGTACTGGACGCTGATCCGCAGCGCCGGCAAGCGCGGTGCGCCGCACGCCGAGCCGACCTGCGGCAACTGCGGCGCCCCGCTTCACGTCAACCAGTCCGGCGAGTGCGAGCACTGCGGCGCACACGTCACCGCGGGCGAGTTCGACTGGGTCCTCTCGAAGATCGAGCAGGACGATACATACAGAGGTTAAATCGCGGCTAGAGCTTCGAGCGCAGCCAGTCCTCGGCCCGCTTCGCGACGAGCTTCTCCGCGAGGTCGGTGCCGAGCTTGACGAGCGCCTGGAGCTCCGCGCGCCCGTCGGCGTAGAGCGTCGCGACCGGCAACTGCAGCGGCAGCTGGACCGGCGTCGAGCCGAACAGCGAGCCCGCCGCGCCGAACACGCCGTGGTCGTAGGTGAGGTGAACCGTGAGCCCTGCGGGCAGCTCGACATGGGCGCGCAGGGTCTCGAGCGAGAAGATCCACGACAGCGGCGTGACGAACACGGTCTCGCCTGCCTCGGCGTGATCGATCGCGATCGCGACGCGCCCCAGCGACGGCAGGAACGCGCTCGGCGAGAACTCGAGCTTCGCGTCGTCGATCACCACGTGATGCGCGCGGATCGGTCTCTGCTTCGGCCGCTTCAGCTTGAACAGCCCGGCGGTCGACACCTCGAGCCGCACGCCGCGCACCGCGAGCTCGCGACAGTCGCGATCGAACAGCGCCCAGCCGAGCGGGGCGAGCTCGCAGTCGACCTCCGCGACGTCGAGCGCGAGGTGTCCGATCAGGTCGTCGCGATGGACCGAGAGCTGCTCGAGCGCGAGCCGGCCGCGGATCAGCGCCAGGTCGAGCTCGCCGATCGTCGCGGTGCCCTGGAGGGACTCGCCGATCCGCGCGGTCGTGGTCGTGCGCTGGTGAGACGCGATCGCGGCATCGCAGATCAAGAGCGCGATCAACCACACCGCGATCGCGATCAGGCCGCCGAACGCGAGCCGCCTTGCCATTCGGCAGAGCTTACCTCTCTCCGGCCGACCGCGACGATCGCCGGGACCAGGACCAGCGCGGTCACGACGCACGTGATCTCGCCGATCAGCGACGCCAGGCCGAACCCGCGGATCGCGAGGTTGCTGCTCGCGAGGAGCGACGCGTAGCCGATCATCGTCGTCAGCGAGCACACCAGCACCGTGCCGCCCGTCGAGCGCAGCGCGATCCGCGGATCGTCGCGGTCGGCGCGGTGCGCGACGTTGATCGCGTAGTCGATCCCGAGGCCGAGCGCGATCGGCAGTGCGACGAAGTCGAGGAAGTTGATCTTGAGGCCGATCGACGCGCAGATCGCGATCATCATCAGGCTGCCGAGCGCCGTCCCGGCGAGCACCGCCGCGGCGCGCCGGGTCCAGCCGACGAGCAGCACGACCATCAGGATCAACCCGACCGCCGCGACGACCGTGACGACCACGCCGTCCTTGCGGATCGCGGTGATGATGTCCGCGAAGATCACGCTCGGGCCCGAGGTCGTGACCGTCTTGCCGCCGGGCAGCTTCAGCTCGCGGATCGCGGTCGCGAACCGGACCAGGTCGCGGCCGTTCCACTCGTCGAACGCGGGCCCGGGCGTGACCGCGACGAGGTAGCCGATCCGGCCGTCGCGCTCGGTCAGCTTGACGCGGAGCTCGGCGGGGAGGTCCCGCGCGGTGAACGCGCGGAGGTCGTCGGCCGGGCGCAACTTCGCGAGCTCGGCACGGTCGCGCTCGGGAAGATCGTCGAGCGCCTCGTCGAGCTGGATGCGGATCTTGTCGAGGACCGCGAGCTTCGCCGCCTGATCCGTCGGGACCGCGTCCGTGATCGACTGGACCGCGCCGACGACGGGGTCGCGCGCATGCGCGTCCTGGAGCGCGGCGACCACCGCGGGGACCTGCGCGAGCTCGTCGACCGCGATGTACGTGCTGCGCGACATCCCGGCGAGCCCGCGGCCGAACGTGTCGTTGACGTACTTCATCCAGTTGCGCGTGGCGAGCGCGTCGGGGCCATCGGATCGCAGCTTCGCCATGTCGTACTCGAACGGATCGTGGGCGACATAGCGGATCGTGATCGCGACCGAGGCGAGCGCGACGACCGCGCCGAGGGTGCAGGCGACGACCGGCCTCTTCACGCTGAACAGACCGACCGCGATCCGCCCGAACACCGGCGACTCGGTCGCCCGCGCCCGCTTGGCGAACCGCAGCACGAGCACCGGCAGCAGCGCGAACGTCGCGAGCCAGCACACGAGCATGCCGGCGCCGCCGATCAGCGCGAAGTCGCCGAAGCCCTTGAAGTGGGTGACCGCGAGCGCGCCGTACGCGATCGCCGCACCGAGCGACGCGATCAGCGTCGGCCGAACCGTGCCGGCGATCGCGCGCGCCATCGCGGCCTCGGGATCTCCCGTGCGGCGCTCCTCGAGGTAGCGGGCGACCAGCAGGATCCCGTAGTTGACCCCGTTGCCGGCGATGATCGCACCGAGGAACGCGGTCGCGGCGTTCAGGTGCCCGACGGTGAGGCTCGCGAGCCCGAACGCGAGGATCGTCGCGCCGACGATGTTCGCGGTGACCAGCACGAGCACGCGCGCGGATCGCAGGTGGATCAGTAGCACCAGCGCGACGAGCGCCGCGGTCGCGAGACTCGACACGAGCATGCCCTGGACGAGGGAGTCGTGCTCGGCGAGCGTCTGGGTCACGCCGCCGGCGAACGCGATCATCACGGCCGGGTGGCGCGTCCGGATCTGCGCGGCGACCCGGTCGAGCGCGGTCTGGAGCGCACGATCGGCCGCGGTGTCGGTCGCGCGGAACGCGGTCTCGATGACCATGACCTGCGCGCGGCCGTCCTTGCTCACGTACATCGAATGATCGAGCCGAGCCTCGGCGTCGGCGCGTTGCTGCTTCAGGTCGTCGAGCGCGTGCGTGTCGGCCGGTTTGTCATCGAGGTCGATGTAGAGCGGGTTCGCGCGCAGCTTCGCGTCCGCGATCTTCTTCGCCAGCGCGCGCTCGGTCTTCTCGAGATCCGCGAGCGGGATATAGAGCCCCGCATGCGCGCGCACGAACTCGCGGATCTCGCGGTCGTCGGACTCGACCCGCGCGACCAGCTTCGGGTCCATGCCGCGGATCGCGGTCGCGAGCTCGGCGGCGGCGACCGCGCGCTGCGCCGGATCCGGTGCGAGCGCGACCGCGACCATCGTGTCCTTCGCGGCGAGCCTCGCTTCGAGCCGCCGCAGGTCGCGGATCGCCGGGACGTCCGACGGCAACAGGTCCGACAGATCCGCGTAGACCGGCAGGTGAAACGCCGCGAGGTAGATCGACACCACGACCAGCGCGCCGCTCGCGACGAGGATCTTCGTCCCGTGCCGGACGAGCCAGCCGACGTAGCGCTGCGGGCTCACGCGGCCCTCCGCTGCGGCAACCACACCGACAGGAGCGACGGCACGCCGACGACGAGCAGCGGCACGAGGTGCGCGCAGCGATACGCGACCGCACACGCGAGCGCGGCCGGTGCCGGGATCCCCGCGGTCGCGAACGCGAGCGTGATCGCGGCCTCCTGGACGCCGAGCTGGCCCGGCGTCGGCAACAGGTACGCGACGTTGATCGCGAGGAATGCGAGCACGACCGGCGCGACGCCTGCCTCGACGTGCATCGCACGCGCCGCGAGGAACAGCACCGCGAGATCCGCGACACTCGAGGCGAACGCCCACGCGGTCGCGCGGGACAGCGCCGGCCCGAACGCGATCAGCATCAGATCGGCGAGCAGCACGAGCGCGAGCACCGCGGCGACCGGCTGGACCGGAACGAGCGCGATGCACGCGACGACGACGAGGCCACACGCCTCCGCGATCCGCTCGGCGACGTGGACCCGCGCGATCGTCTTGACCGGCAGGCCACCGGCCTCGAGCGCGACACTCCGAACGGTGAAGCCGAGCGGACCCCACGCGAGCTGGCCCGCGGCGTGGCTCGCGTAGAGCAGGCGCGCGGTGGTCGCTAGCGTCGGTGCGCGACATCCGGCTCGGGCGCACTCGGCCTCGAGCAGGCGCTGCGAGCGCAGCACCTTCGCGCCGACCTTGCCGCCGATCATCAGGATCATCGCGGCGGTCCCGAGCGCGGGGTTCATCGCGCGCAGCGATGCGAGCACGGCGTGGCCATCGAGGTGCCGCGCCGCGAGCGCGACCGCGGCGAGGCCGGCGACGGCGAGCCCGAGCCGCAGCCACTTCTTCACGCGGCCCTCCGCTGGTGGCCGGCCTCGTAGGCGAACAACCGCGCGTAGCCGGCGAGCTTCTTCGCCGCCGCCGCGATCCGGAGATCGGGCTCGCCGAGGAACACCGCGCGCTCCGCCGGCGTGAAGTACGCGGCGGCGTACGCGAGGTCGAACGCGCGGCGGTCGAGATCCACCGACCGCTCGGCGAACTCGAGATCGATCAGCGCGACGCGGTCGCCGTCGACGAGCGCGTTCCCGGGGTGCGCGTCGTTGAGCACGAGCCCCGCGGCGTGCGCGGCATCGAGCGCGCGGCGATACGCGCGGATCCGGTCGGCGGCGCCCGCGTGGGCGAGCGTCGTCGGCAAAGGGCTCCCCGGCACGAGCTCTAGGAGCATCAGGCCGGCCGCCGGGTTCGCCGCGATCACGCGCGGCGCGACAATGCCGGCACCTGCCAGGATGCCGAGCGCCGCGACCTCGCGCCGGATCCGCGCCGCGGGCGACAGGTCGATCGGATACGGCTGCGGCCCGCACAGCTTTGCACCGAGCGCGAGGACCGAACCGCCGGCGAGCGCATGCTTGACGACGACGCTCGCGCGCTCGAACCGGACCGCGTAGACCGCGCTCGACCGGCCGCCGGTCAACCGCACGACCTCGCGCGGTCGCTCCGCGATCCCGAGCGCCGCGAGCGCGCCGGGGATGCCGAGCGCGTTGCGGGTCGCCGCGTCGGCCAGCTGCGCCGCGACCAGCGCGGGAGCGAGCGCGACGCTCGTCGCGACGATGCCGAGCGCCTCACGCAACACGCTGGGCCTCCGCCTGATCGAACATGCACGTCACCACCGCCGCCGCCGCATCCGGACATGCCGCGAACCGCGCGCGAGAGCTCATCTTGCGGAGCAGGCCGGGCTCGGCGATCAGCTGCGAGATCGTGTCGGCGAGATCCGCGAGCTCTGCCGGCCGCACCGCGGCCCCGGCGTCGAGCGCGTAGAACAAGTTGCCGCGCTCCTGGCCCGGCGCCGCGAACGGCAGCACCATTCCCCGGCCGCGCGCGAGGCACTCGCTGACCGTGAGCCCACCGGCCTTCGTGACCACCAGATCCGCGCGATCGATCGCGCCGTACAGACCCTCCGCACGTGCGGCGACCTCGGCACGCGGCAGGACATGGCGCGCATGTGCGAGCACCCCGCGATCGTCGCCGCACAGGACGTGGAGCTCGTGGCGCGCGAGCGGGGCGAGCGCGTCGATCGTCGCGATCGCCTCGCGCGGCGGCAGTCCTCCGAGCAGCGCCAGCACGCGCGCGGTCGAGAGGTTCGCCGCCACCGCGCGAACCGGCGCCCGACACGCGGCGATCGGGATGCCGGTGACGTGGACCTCGGCGCGCGTCCGCCGCTCCACCGCGCGCGCGACGCTCGCGTCGGCGACGCAGTACGCATCGACCCCGGGCACGATCCACGCGCGGTGCGCCTGGTGATCCGTGATCGTCATGATCACCCGCGCCGCGAGCTTGTCGCGCACGCGACTCACCGCGATCGCCGGGAGGTAGTGCGTGCACACGACGTGGGTCGGTGCGAAGTCGATCAGGTAGCGATCGAGCCCCGCGAACAGCGCGCCGTGGAGCGGCAGGCGCACCGCATCGAGATTCCACGCGCGCTGGCTCGCATCGAACAGCCAGTCCCACGCGTGCGCGCCGTGGCGCTGCACGAACCGCCACGCGTGGTCGTACGCGAACCACCGCGGCGCGAAGTCGAGCACGTTGCGGACGTCGACGTGCGTGCCCGGCATCCGGCCGAGCTCCGCGGCGATGGCCTGAGCGGCGGCGCGGTGACCACCACCGGCCGGCGTGTAGAGGATCGCGATGCGCTGCATGGTTCGACCAATTCGCAAGCCTCATACCGCGCCGCGGCACCAGCCGTTTCCAGGGGTTACCTTCATGAGGACCTGACGACTGACGCGACACGTGGTGAACGTTGGACGTTTCTTGTGCCGACCCGTGAGGCCGCGTCGCCCCAGCAGGCATGGCTCGTCAATACCTCGTTCTCCTCCTCCTCTCCGGCTGCTTGATCGAAGGAGCGCCCGACGGCGAAGACTCCGCGGTCGCGACCCGGATCGCCGCCGGCAACGGCACGTTCTACGCCGTCACCTCGACCGGCTCGGTCCGCGCGTGGGGTGCCGGTCAGCACGCCGGCATCCCCGACGCGGGCCAGCTCCGCGTCCCGACCACGATCCCCGGCCTCGAATCGGGCGTGAAGGACATCTCGAGCTACGGCGACACCACCTGCGTGCTGATGGTCGACGGCACGGTCGAGTGCTGGGGCGACAACAACGACGGCACGGTCGGTGATGGCACCACGGCCGAGCAGCCCGTCCCGACGCCGGTGCCCGGCCTCTCCGGCGTCACGTCGCTCTCGATGGGCGCGAAGTTCGCGTGCGTCGTCGTGAACGGCGGCGTGAAGTGCTGGGGCCTCAACGATTCGCACGAGCTCGGCCTCGGCGATCCGGACGAGCTCACCGACGCGCCGATGCACTCCTACACCCCGGTCGACGTGCCGGGCCTGGAGTCCGGCGTCGACCGCGTCGTCGCGGGCTACTTCCATGCGTGCGCGTTCATGCACGCGGGGCCGCTCACGTGCTGGGGCGACAACGAGTTCGGCGAGCTCGGCATCGGCGAGAACCATCGTGCCGAGGAGCCCGTCTACGTCGGCGATCCGCTGCCGCAGATGACCGGCATCACGAACCCGCGCGACGTCGCGCTCGGCTACGGCTGGGCCATCCTCGCCACCGACACCGGTGTCGTGAAGTCGCTCGGCAACGACGTCGACGAACAGGTGCTCGGCCTCGGCCCGGATCACTTCGGCGACGAGCCGCTCCCGCTCGACGTGATCGGCGTGCCGACCGGTGCCGCCGCGGTCTCCGATCTGTGCGCGATCGTGAACGGCGAGGCCTGGTGCTGGTCGCAGTCGCAGACGCCCGACGCGCGCGACGCTGCCCTGGCGAGCAAGATCCCGGGCATCACGAACGCGGTCCAGATCACCGGTGGGCCGACGACCTGCGTGCTCGACACCGAGGGCGCGATCCGGTGCTGGGGCACGAACGGCGTCGGTGAGGTCGGCGACGGCTCGATGGATCAGAGCGTCGACAACCCGGCGCCCGTGCTCTCGTTTCCCTAGCTCGGGTCGGTTTCGTCGGTGACGATCAGCGACGACTCGAGCTCGGTATCGGCGCGCAGCTTGGTCCCGAGATCGATCTGCGGCGTCCACCGCGGCTTGCGGATCCGCAGCTCGATCGGTGCGTCGACGACCTCTGAAGGCGCGCCTTCGAGCTGTGCCGCGAGCGTGCCGAGCTGACCACGAACCTCGGCCGCGGTCGGCCGGTCCCAGCGATCGAACGCGAGCATGGAATCGATCAGCACCGCGAGCTCGCGCGGCGCGCCCGGACACTGGACCTCGGCAGGCACGAACAAGCCGGTGACCGGCGTCGTCACCGCGGCGTCGAACGGCATCCGGCCCGTCACCGCGCGATACGCGATCACGCCGAGCGCCCAGACGTCCACGCGATCGTCGATCACGTCGCCGATCGCGAGCTCGGGCGCGGTGTACGCGACGAGGTCTGCGGCGGGCGCCGCTTCTGCATCGTGCGCACGCGCCGCGCTCCAGTCGGTGACGCAGATCGGAAACCCGCGGCCGCGCGCGACCACGAGCCGCTCCGGCGCGATCGCGCAGTGGATCACGCCGCGCTGATGCGCGTACGCGAGGATCTCCGCGACGTCGCGGATCATCCCGACGGCAACCTCCGCTGCGATCGCGCCGAGCGCCGACTCGGGACCGCCGTCGAACGCATCGGCGAGCGTCATCCCCTCGACATCCTCGTATGCGAACCACGTCCGCTGATCGTTCATCCGGCCGGTCTCGTAGACGCGCACGACACCGGGGTGCGGTAGCGCCGCGAGCAGGCAGGCCTCGCGCAGAACATCGACGCGGGTGCTGGTCTCGCGCGAGACCTTCACCAGCGCGCGGCGCGGCAGGACCGAGTGCTGCGCGCGGTAGAGGAACGAGACGGGCGACACCGCGAGCTCCTGCTCCAGCTGGTAATCGCCGATCCGTACACCACGTGCCATCCGCGCGGTTCTTAGCTCGCAGCTCTGACGTTCACAAGGGTGATCTCACGTACGAAAATTCCGACGCCATAGGACAGGCTATCTGCCTGAAACCCGTCAGTAGTCGACGGGTTCGGTCGCGAGCGCGGCGATCGCGCGGCGATCCAGCTTTCCGGACGGGAGCGCGGGGAGCGTCGCGAGCGCGGCGAGTCGGCGAGGGCGTGCGAACGGCGGTAGCGCGCGGTGCCACGCGGCCAGCGCGGCGCCGCGATCGAACGCCGCGGTGGTCGCGACGGCGGCGCCGACGATGCTGCCCCACTTCGCATCGGGCAGCGCGAACGCGCACGCGGCCGACACCCCGGGTGTCGCGGCGAGCACGGCCTCGACCTCGAGCGGATGGATCTTCTCGCCGCCGCTGATGATCACGTCGTCGCGGCGGCCGAGCACGTGCAGCGTCCCGTCGGCATCGAGCCGGCCGAGGTCGGGGGTGACGAGGCGCGGCGCGATCGGCGTCCCATCGAGATACGCGGTCGCGAGCTGCGGCGCGCGGATCGCGATCGTCTCGTCGCACGTGACCTCGACGCCGGGCAGGAGCTCGAGTGGACCGCCGGGCGTCTTCGCGGTCGCGATCTGGCCGAACGTTTCGGTCAGGCCGTACGAGGCGAGCACCGGCCAGTTAGCGGCGAGGGCGCGCTCGATCAGCGCGGGCGCGGCGGCGGCACCTCCGAGGATGATCGCGCGGAGCTTCGCCGGGTCGGCCTTGCCGACCAGCGCCTCGAGCTGCGCGGGCACGAACGACGCGAGTGTCGCGCGCGGCAGCATCGTCGCGAGATCGCCCTCGCGCTCGACGAGCACGATCGGCCGGCGCGCGATCAGGCAGCGGACCACGATCGACAACCCGCCCGCGTGCGCGAGCGGCAGCGCGAGCAACCATGCGTCGTCGGCGCGCCAGCCGAGGCGGGACTCGCTCGCCAGGGCCGCCGCCATGATCGCGGTGCGCGACAGCACGACGCCGCGCGCCTCGCCGGTCGAGCCCGACGTGAACAGCACGAACGCGGAGCCCGGGGGCAGCGGCGCCGCCTCGACCATGACGCGCTGGCGCTGCTGATCCTCGTACGACATCTTCGCGTGGAGGAGCGCGACCGGACGCTCGGACTCGAGCGCCGAGTAGATCCT
>Ga0307509_10005094_pt1 | contig 18469 bp, 22 predicted proteins | sample 10_EM_MG_FD_202245 | JGI IMG/M metagenome (GOLD analysis project Ga0307509, IMG submission 202245) | Populus trichocarpa ectomycorrhiza microbial communities from riparian zone in the Pacific Northwest, United States - 10_EM | ecosystem: Host-associated > Plants > Roots > Unclassified | place...
TTTACCTTAAAAAAACCCATATTATACAAAACAACAAGAAAACAAAAAAAAAAAAAAAAAAAAAAAGCTCGATTCTGATCATGGTCCCCCCCACCTTCTTGTCTTCCAAACCCACCTTTACCTATGCTCAAGCTGTTGCCCTTCCCGCTAAGGGAAAGAACGGTGGTGAGGCCAAGCCTCCTGCATCGGCTCCATCCGTTGTGGTTTTGTCGGACGAGGTCTTTACAAAACCTCCCCCACCCCTCCTCTGAGCGGAACGCAGATTCTTCGCCTCTAGGACCACCTTTGGACCGTACCCGCAACCTGTCAGAATTGCAGCCCTTTTCCCTGACATCGCCGCCTCTGTTCTCAGGGAGGTGAACTGCTCTCTTCCCCTATCCCTCTTCTGCGCCATGAATGAGATGGGCTCGGAGTCCCTCTTGGGATCCGACCTCCACACACCGGCCTCCGCCTACGCTCTGTACTTTGCACCCCTCACGACCTGACTCCACAAGGCGTTTCCGGTGAATAACTCCCCCTGTGAACAATCCAAGCCTGAGCCTAATCAAACACAACTCTCCATCCACTCTGTCCCGCTTGCATTTCTCCCAGAAGAGAAGGACCAGCTGTTCCCCTCCCCCTATATCTCAATCCGCAATGCCAGGGTGGTCTCCATACTCTCGGCCCTCTACCTTAATCCAGACCCCGAATCGCATGCTCGAAAAAGCGCTACTTCAGTCATGGTGTCGGTCGCCCCTCCCGATGCTGAACAACTCCTTCCCTCGATCAGCCTGTTCTCCTGCACCCGTGTCATTGAAAAATGCCTCCCTCCTCAAAGTTCCCCCAATGCACCAAGTGCTGGGGGTTTGCCCACGTCTCGGACCGGTTCCCCAGCCCCTCCCCAGCATGTCCGTTTTGCTCCCTTCCCCACACCAAGTTAGAGCATTGCTGCCCTAACCCTTCCTGCCCTCAGGGTGGCAATATCAACCCAATCCTCAGCTGCTGCTGATCCTCGGTGGTGTGCTATCCTAACTGCCAGGAGGAGCACTGTGTGCGCACCAGTGATTGATCCTCCTGACCAAAAACCTCTCAAGATCAACACGAGACACCTGCTTGACAAACACAGGACATTATGACCCCTGCTGATGACGAGGCGCGTGCGGCGGCACCAAAGAAGCCTGCCTCTGTCGCTCCACTTCAGACCCCGGCAACTGTACTCACACGCGATGCTCCGCCTCCTAGGTGGGGACCACGACGCATCATCACGGAGCTCATCTCAAGAGGGACGGTAGATGCTTCCTCTGATTCCGACTCCTCGGTGGCCTCTGCCCAGCAATGGAGGCTTTTTATACCAGATACACTGACAGCAAAGCGGTCTTCCCGTCCTTTCCGATCGTTCAACATAACTGCCTTGGGAGCTGGGATGTTTTTCTTTCACTCTTTCATAGTTTTAGAACAGCCCCACACCCATCCCTAGTTGTCGCACTTCAGGACCCTCCTTCCCGTTTATTCAAGCTTCTGACATTTCCTGGTTTCATGCCCTTCACACCCCCTCCCCCAGGTCGCCCCTGTGTGGCCATTTATGTTTCTTGTTTACTCAACACACATCTAGCTGTTTCCATGATCCTACACGGCTCCTCAGAGATGATCTCAGTTGATGTCTTCTCTCAAGAAGGTCTATTCGGTTCCCCTCACCGCATTCTCCGAATTACCTTGTTCTACCTCCTCCATACTGACCGCCCACCCTATCGCTCCATTCACCCAGAACGAATTTTCTCCCCCCCTCCTCACCTCCATCTGATTGTGGGTGACTTCAATATGCACCACCCCCTAGCCAACCCAATCCGGTCCTTTACTGACAGGGAATACCCACTCTCGGCCGCGTACTTTGATGTGGCCTTCGATACCTCCTACCACCTCCTTAACAGTCCTGGGGTTTACATCTGCTTCCCCTTCAACACCTTCTCTAGACCCTCTGTGCTGGATCTCGCCTTTGCGAACTCCCCTCTGTCGCCCTTCATTCCTCCTAGAACACCCCCCTCCCTTCCACGGGCTCGGACCATGTCCCTATAGTTGTCACCCTTCACCCTCCAGCAATCATGCTACCGCCACCGATACCCCACTGGGCCTTAATGGCCTGGTCCTCAGTAAAGGACGATATCCTTAATTCCTCCCTGGCACCCTGCCCCACCCGCTCCACACTAACGCTCTCGCAAGGTGGTTCAACATCTCCTCCACTCATCTAACCACTCTTCTTACCTCATATGAGCCCGCAAAACGACTGTCCACCCGCTTGAAACAGTGGTGGTCCAAACACCTTTCCTCCCTTAGAAGGGAGTACTATAGGATAGCCAAGCTGTCCCATCAGGATCCATCCCCTACCAACTGGGATAACGTGAAGAGTACCAGAAAGACTTATTTCAAGGCTATAGCGTCAGCCAAAAGGGCCCACTGGTCAGATTGCCTCTCCTCAGGCACCCTGCACTGCGTCCGGACAGCCACAAGATTTGCATTGGGCTGCCCCCTCCTGCGATTCCCTGACCTCCCTGAGGCCGACAACCCTACCCAGGTGGCAGAGACTCTCCTGGCCCGCCTTTTTCCGCCAAGACCACCTCCCCCTCCCTTCCTCACACTGTCACGACACAAAGACTAGTCTCCCCTTACTCCAGAAGAGGTGTCTAGGGCCCTCGCCCGGTGCTCGAACACCCCTGCCCCTGGCCCCGACCACATTCTGTATTCGGTCTGGAAGTCCCTCCACCACATCAGACACTCCCTCCTGCCATCCCTCCTGGACCCCCTCTTAGCCCATGGGTTCCACCCTCCATCTCTAAAGAAAGCCCAGGGGATCGTCCTCAACCAACCAAGCAAGCCAACTTACGACTGCCCTTCCTCGTATTGAGTCATCATCCTTCTCCGTACCCTTTCAAAGATCCCGGAATGGGTACCTGCTTTGAGGCTCCCACTTCAGGCCCTTACTTGTTATCTCATCCACCCCCTGCAGGGTGGCTCGCTCCAACGGAGGAGCATAGTAGATGCTGCGCTCGTCCTGCAACAACATGTTCAATCTCTCCACCGACTCCGGCACAAAGTCTCTACCCTGTTTTTGGATATAAAGGGCGGCTTCGACAATGTGGAGTCATCTGTCCTGCTCTCCCTCCTCCGCCCGAGAGAGGTAAGCCCCTACCTGGTTCACTGGATCAGTTCCTTCCTTTGGGAGCGCACCAGCCGCCTTGCCTTCTAAGGTTCCCACGTACCTTCCAACCAGTCTCCGTTTGAGTCCCTCATGGCTCCCCCATCTCACCCCTCCTCTTCGTCATATACGTGTCCTCCCTCCAAACGGACATTTTCAGCGGTTTAACCATCTACTACATAAACGACTTCGCTATCACGGTTGCGTCCCCCTCTTACAGAACTAATGCCCACCTCCTCCAGAAGGCCTTCTCTACCCTCATTCGCAGGGCGTCTCCGCGCAACATTTTTTTTTCTGTCCCGAAGACAGAACTCATCCACTGGAGGACACCTAGGGAAAACGAGACCCCCTGCCGGCTCCCAGGGCACCTTGAGGGACAGGTTTTCTACCCCGGGTCCTGCCTGAGGTGGCTCGGCTTCCTCTCCACTCCATCTTTCAACACCAGGGCCCATTTCTCTGGCAGGCTCTCGCTTGCCAACGCTGCATTTGCCACGATCAGACACCTCTTACCCCCAGGGGTTGGTCTCCACCCACACCTCTGTCTCACACTTGCAAAGTCTCTGCTCACTCCCATTCTCCATTTCGGCTCGGCTGTATGGCAACCACCTCCCACCATTATGGATCCAATGTCCATGTTTTGGTGACAAGTGTGTTTGTGGATTACCAACTGCTTTTCCACCACAAACTCGGTCTATCTCTACAGAGAGGCATGCTTGCCTCCCCTTCCCTGTTTGGTTCACCACCAACGCCGCCTGGAAGCCCTTAGGCTCATCTGTTCCCCTTCAGAGATTAACCCCACTATGTCACAGCTCCCGAGGTCCATTCCCACCTTCTCCCCTTTCAGGGCCTAGCGCCTCCCCCAGAGAAAAATCACCAACAAACCCTACCTCTTTTTCAACCTTTCTTGGGACTGTCCTCCAAACCAGGCCAAGAACCCCAGCGACCGCCACAACGCACTGACTGCCCTGGCATTCATGGCTGCTCCCCTCATCTTGGAAGTAGTCACTCTCCCCCGAATCTCCCTCCACCTTATGGACAATCTCCTCCCTGTCCCCCCAGTCATCCCCTCCTACAGGAGGCTCAAAGCCCCGGCCAAGCAACACCTACTCGTGGATTGGGGCTCTGCCCCTGCACCAGTATACTACCTGTACCCCCCGGCTGTCCGCCCTCACCCCTTTATGGGGCTGGGCAAGTTCACTGCCGGCAGGATCCACCAAATGCAGTCAGAAAAAAGCTAGCTGGCAGCAAACACCTTGTGGGAGAACCCCAATCCTGACACAACCTGCGCTCGTTGCTCTAATGCCCCCAAATCCTTCGAGCACGCCATCCTACACTGCCCCTCAATGGCCCAGCAGTGATCCTGCCTCCTCCAAGGGGTCTCAGACCTTTGTCATGAGCCCCCAATCTGGTCGGACCAGCAAATGCTTATTGGACTTGCTGAGTATATACGCGTAACCGCTACGGGCTTCCTGCCTGGGATGCCGCCTGTCCCCCCCTCCCTCTGCCCTCCGTCACCCAATCCTTGCCTCACCATCTCTCCCCTGCCTGCCCCAAGTCCTTGAGTCCGGTCCGCAGTCCATAGGCTTTCTTAGTTAGCTTAGGCTGTTCTGCGACACATATTGAGGGTGTTGGGGGATACCAGTTACAATTATTTCTTTTGTGATTTGTTGTTTCATTTTCGGTTTTGTTTTGGCCATATCCGTAAGATGCATGTCATTTCTTGTACCATAGAAACCAGGAATATATGATTTAGAAAAAAAAGAAAAAAAAGAAAAAAAAGAAAAAAGAAGCCAGATTCCGCCCACGAACCATCTGCTCTACACCTCCGGTGATTGAAATCTCAACCCCAGAGAAATCATCGTCAACTCCTCCACCCCTCCCCTCTCCCCCTTGATGGCTTCTGCCTAGGGGAGGGATGCCATCCACGCTCTTCTCCCTCGAGGGGCCCTCCCCCCCTCCCTCCACAGGGTTCTTGTTCTCGTTCATCGTTGACTCCCGCTCAAGAAGTTCAGTTCTGCCCCCTTACCCCACACTTCCTTTGGACCTTGCTTAGGCTTTGCACGGTCAGCTTTCCGTTCCCTTCATTCACAGTCGGCGTTGAGCTTTCCAAGCCCCTTGTGAAGTACCTTTCCATCTCGATTACGTGGGTCCTGTAGGGGAACACTTCAGTTAGTAACTTCACAACCTCATCTTCACTTCACATTCGGAAAAGCATCGGCCACGGTCACTCTCGTCAGTTGTCTCAAGTGGTTGGACTAGTCCCTTCTACATCCACCTTCCTTGGTCTTGGTCCTGTTGCTCGGTTACAGCTACACTACCCTCCCCAGCTGGCATCTTATGCCCCCTTCCCCAGCTGGCACCCTACTGCTTCCCCCTTTGAGCCGTCAACCTTCGATCGCTATACAAAAACCCGCCTCAGTTACGCCCGTCCTCTTGGCCGCCACTAATGCTGTCACGCACTCCCACCGGGGACCCCTCTTTGATGTCCTGACCATCCCTCGTTCTCAACCTGCCCCCGGGCACCGCTTCGTTCCCCGGCACTTCCTCGTCGCACAGGCCCATACTTTCTTTTTCTAAGCTTTGGCTGATCTGTGTCCATTATTAGACATATATTTCCTTTGTCATGGGTCTATACTTTCTTTTGTTTTTATACTTTTGGTTGTAGATGGCACTAAGGGTTCTCTGCTCCTTCCTGCTTGTTTCTTTCCTTTCTACTTCCTTTGTATGTACGAGTATGTTCGTAGGTTTTGGTTAGGTTATAGGCGAGATGTGCGGTTGGTCTCATACCAGAGGGACTTGGGGGTTTTGATGTTTCCTGGGATGAGGAGGAATAGGGTTTTTGTTGCTCATAGTGATAAGCTGCATGCTGTCTTTGTACCTTAAACAAACAAAGGCATATGATTTAAAAAAAAAAGAAAAAAAAGCCAGATTCCACCCATGAACCATCTCCTCTACACCTCCAGCGATTGAAATCTCAACACCAGGGAAATCATCCTGAGATCCACCACCCCCACTCTTCTCCCCCTTGATGACTTCCGCCTAGGGTAGTGATACTATCACGACTCTTCTCCCCTTGGGGGCTCTCGCACCTTTTACCATAGGGTTCTTGTTCCTGTTCATTGTTGACTTCGGCTCATCATGTTTGGTTCTCCCCCTTACCCCGCACTTCCGTTGCTCCTCACTTAGGATTTTGCACAGTTGGCAACCCCTCTCACTTCGTTTACGGTCGGCGCTGCTCTCTTCCAAGCCCATTGCGTAGTACTTCACCGTTGCATTATGTCTTCCTTGTCGGGAACACTTCAGTGAGTAACCTGACGGCCTCATCTCTGGTTCTGCTGTCGGAAAAGCATCGGTCGCAGTTGCACTTGTCTGTAGTATTCTAACATTTGTGTCTACCTTCCTCTCTCCTCTTGTTTGGTTTTCGTCCCATTGCTCAGTTACAGCTATATCCACTATCTTAGCTGGCACCTTACTGCCCCCTTTGGTGGGCACCCAACTGCTTTCTCCCCACCCTGGCTCGAACACTGTTGCTGCCCCCCCCCGCCTGCGGTTGACCTTGAGTCGCTATACAAAAACAGGCCTCGGTTAAGCCTGTCTTCCTGGACGTCGCTAATGCCATTTTGGGACACCCTCCATTCACCTTTCCTACACTGCCACTGGGCATCACTTCGTCCCCCAGCACCGCTCTGGGGTGCTGGTCCATACTCCCACTTCCTAGCCTAGGTTGACACATGTCACTTATGAGACATAATTTTCCTTTGTGAGGAGTTCATTTATTCCCTTTGTTCATACTTTGCAGATGTCGCCAAGGGTTCTGCTCTCCTTCCTGCTTGGTTCTTTCCTTTCGACTTCCTTCGCATGTACAAGTATGTTTGTAGGATTCGGTTAGGCGACAGGCGAGAGGTGTGGTTGGTCTCATAACCGCACGACTTGGGGGTTTGAATGTTTCCTGGGGTGAGGAGGAATGGGTTTTTGTTGGCCATATCGATAAGATGCATGCTTTCGTTATACCTTCATAAAACAAGTGCAATTGATTCAAAAAAAAAAGAAAAATAGAAAAAAAGAAAAAAAGAAAAAAAGAAGCCTGATTCCACCACACTTCTGCTCCCCTCTTCCCCCCCTCCCCACATTTCTCAACACTACATCACTCTGTCCACAATCTTCTCTCTCACTCCATTTGTCTCTACTGTTTGGGCTTCACGTCCCCTGACCAATCCTCAATCATGGCCTTCAACCACCACCTGGAGGGCCGCCCCCCCAGAAGCATCACCGCAGCCCCTCTCTCGCCTCTCCTGGCCACAGGTAACCTCGACCACTTGGTCTCGCTCTTCGACGAAACAGAATTATTATTATTATAGATGGTTACGGTTATGGAGCCCGAAGGCTATGAAGCGGTAACTACAATACATCTGGGACACCTGTGTGTCCAGTCCATGATCCACCTCGTACTACATGATAGTGTCCACTTTTCATTGGCTCCCCGGCATAAGAACTAACAACCCCTTTAACAAAGGAAATCCTCTACGCTGCCAAATGCCTAACCAATAAAAGGAAATACATGTATAAACTAAGTGAGCCCTGTTCCTCCTCTCCGTTGCTTCCTGGTGTGCACTAAGGTAGGTGGGGCATTCTTTGAAATCTGCCTGGTGTGGATCTCCACAGTTGCTGCGTTTGAGGGTGGTGTGAAGGCACTGTTTGCCCTTGGTAGGGCAGTGAGATTGACCCAGGTATGAAGGTAGGCTGGGTGTTTCCCAGCACATAGGTTGCAGTGGGTGTCATTTGTGCACTCGGAGGTGTAGTATCCAAAGGTTAAACAGTTGTTGCATCGGGTATCTGGTCAAAAGGTAAGATATTTCTGAACTTTGAACTTTCTGCCACAGAGGGAAAGGCCAGAGGTAATGGCTTTGGTTGCTGCATCTTTGCCCGCAATTGTAAGAACCATTGTGGATGCTGATTTCTTCGAACGCTGGGCTTCTATGGTGAGCCATCAAGGAGGGCGGGGGAGCTGGATACCAGGGTTGAAGTCTTGGACTTCAGACTGGACAGTGGTAAAGGAACTGGAGGTAGGAATACCGTTGATGATAACCTTGTGCCAGATTTCATCCTTTCTAAGTCCAGTTGCGGCAGGTATGGTGGCTCTGATGGCTTCCTCAATGGCAGGGCAGTGAGATTTGAGGACAGAGAGGGCAGGAGTATTGTCTTTGGTGATAAGTTTGATGTTATGGTTGGTAGTGAACTCTATAGTAGCAATAGGAGGCTTCTTGATTGTAGAGTTGATAGTGTTTCTGATATTGAGGTTGTTGGTGTTGTCAGTGAGTGCTGTGCCATTTCTCTCAATGACAATGGTACGGTCGTGTTTGGTCAAAATGGAAGGGATTGCTTTCTTCTTTGCTGGAGGTGTAGTGGTAGGGCCGGCAGGTGCTCTGGCAGCTTTCTGGGCCCAGGTAAGGGTAGGGAGTGGTGCAATTGGTCTGATGGGGGGGTAGTGGTGGTGGCGGGAGCAGGTTGTTTGCTCTGTTGTTGTTGTAGTTGAGTTGTTGTAATGACCCTATGATAGGTAGCTACAATCACTATCACCTTAGCCCAAATGGTGTACCAAGTGATAACCAGAGGTGGTATGGTCTTGTATACAAATAGCTGGTAAACCCAGGACAAGGCCTGGGGAATAGATGAGTAGCCTTGGGTACTCTATAAGGCAGGGTAACCTTTCGGAAGTAAGTTCGCATAAACTCAAGGAATTTATGGGAATATTACCCAGACCTCTGAGACAACATTAGGTGTTGACAGGAGCACTTCCGAAGCGGTTAAAGGCAGAAAGGGGCAAAGTCACCCTACCTTGAGAATTTGACCATTATGCCCATGGACTCCAGTTACCCTACTGAAGAGTCCAAGTTACCCTACCTTCACCGGCAAAGGCATCCTAGAACTTGGAGGTCGATTGCCTCACATTCTCTGGGCTCTTAGATGTTGATGGGCGCACGAGTACCTGCGCGGGGAGGCCCCACCCCTGAGTAAGGGTGGCCCACACATGCTATTGAACTTCGGCAGGTTTTGCTAACACCCCCCTCTGGCCCCAGCGTTGGGACAGCGGGTCATAGGCAGACGGCTGTGTAGTTGCTCGTTTGCTAGTTAAAAGAGGTCATTGGAGCAGCTGCCGTAACACCATATTAGTCGTCGCCGTCCGTCCAACTGAATGTCGTTCGCAGGATATAGAAGGGGAGTATAGGTAACCCCCAAAATGGAGGTCACCCCTATATGGTCTCTCCGGCACCTAGGAGTCTATCTTAGCCTACGGGTAGTAGGGTGGTCTTCCTAGTGGTACATAGGTAGTCCAAGGAGGCCAGGGTGCTTTCTGGACAAATACCTCAGTAACCTGCCGGGATCTTCTCCCCTTGATTTGTAGCATTACTATGGGTTGTCAATGGACTCTAGAGGTATGAGTCTTATCACAGTAGAGTATGTCCCAAGAGGCTCGCTAAGGGTAGCACCCATTTAGGCAACCGTCGGCTACATCCCACCGGGGGTGCTTGCATGTCAATTTATGACATTGGACAGTCGCCTATATTAAATTATGGACTGCATAGCTTGTATAGACGAAACTACCATTGGGCCAGTGAGTCCACCACCTAGGTATTGATTCCGGTTGTTGTCATAACAGTTAGCCACTGGTATGACTTCGATAGGAAGAGTTTTTCCACATGCGGTTGCATTGGAGAGGCATTGCAGAAACTCATATCCTATTGACCCTGTTAAGTGTACCCGAGTTGGTCCAATACTTCCGGCAGGATAATTCCTGATGGAGGGCAAACCTTGGACAGCCCTGAGCAGGACAGGGTACTCGCACAAGGTCGGAGTAGTGCCGATTGTCAAAGGCTTAAATCTGATATCTACTTAAGTTTAACTGTTTGGCATTCTACTTCAACAACCAACTTTGCCTCGAGAGAACTAAATTTAGTGATGCTTTGCACTTAACTATATTAAGGTTTACTGTTTGATTCTTTTGAATTTTACCTCATCTTTATCTTCTACTTTGAGTGTTTGGTGTGGCTGCAACCTTAGAGTTCACCTCTCTATGGGGTACCCCGTTACAGTTGTAAGAGTGGGCATCTGATCTTTTAGGTTCTGAGTATCCATGATGTGACATTCTTGAACAACTTTCAAGTGTTTCTTAAGGGCCTCAAAGGTCGTCAAGAGGTATTCCTAACAATCAGCCAAGGATTTGTTCTGATTGATAAGGGGATTGGTTTTGTCTTGGAGAGATTCAAGGGTGGTATATTGGCCATCATGGGCAGAATGAAATGTGTTGGAGACAACTATTTGGACATGACAAGGGGAATCTTCTTCCATCCTGGTCTCATCAGGAGAGGTGGGGGCTTCAGAATAGCGGTGTTGAATGGGGGGGCTAGGGGGTTTCCACCCCCCCTCCCTCAGCCCCTTAGTCTATTAGACATCAGAGGGTAGGCTGGAAGGACCCTGTTGATAGAGGTGATAAAATAACAAATAGGCGTGGAAGATTTGTTGATAAAAGGTCTCTAAAGTGGGGAATGAAGTGGTGAGAATAGGTTATTAACCAATAAGGTGAAAGTTCGGCAAAAGATTTGATGGGGTTTTGTCTTTCGCTGTGGTTGTATGCCAACGGTGTCTGAAAGGAGTAGAGGTGTTTCAGGAGCGGGCATGTCAAGCTTCGCCTCCGCTATCTCCCTACCCCTACATTTCTCAACACCACATTGCTTCTGGTACAAAATCTCACGATACTCTGCACTCTCAGTGAGCTGCCTTCTCCTGCACTCTCAGTGAGCTGCACTTTGCCTAGCACTCTTCGTGAGCTGTGGAATGTCCGTCCATGGTGCCCCTCAGGGTTTCCCCCTCCCCCCTTCCTCGGTGCCCTCCACAAGGCCCAGCTCCACCTCCCCTCCTTCTGAACAAATTGTCTACGTGAGGAACTTCCTCGGCGAAACTCTCAACAAGCTAGGCTTCAACGAAGTGGTCCCCCTGCCTACAAGCTCTGAGCTCGGTAGAGACCTCTCTACGGGCAAATCTATTATTCTTCCCCTTCTATGCTCCACGATCAACACTTTGGCTTCTCTGCTCGAAAGGGTTGACACCCTCAACGACCGCATCACACACACCCATGACTCCATCAGTCAGGTGGCAAACTCGGTCCCCAATAGAGATGAGCTGACCGCCTCCCTGGCCCCCATCACTTCTTCGGTTCGAGACCTGTCACATAGGGTCAGCACAGCCCCTGTGCCGCACAGACCTGCACCCCCCCCGACCAATCAAGCACCTGCCCCACACCCCTCGGCCAAAAGACCCTCTGCCCCCACGCCCGGCCTACATCCCGACTTTCCCAGGCATGATCACGCCACCAATAAGTACTATGGCAACCCTGAAGCGTTCGCCAAGTCCCACCCCACCTCGTGGGAAGCCTCCCACTTCGCTAATGGGGGTTACCCCGCCATCTCCACTTTCCTCCCTGGGGTACAAGACCCTACCTGCCCCCGTCTGACCTATGCACAGGCCGCGGCCCCTCCGACAAAGGGGAAAAAGAAGTCCTCCCCCCAGGGGGTTGCCTCCTTGACTTCTCCTCCCTCCTCCTCCTCCTCTCCGGCTTCCTCCTCCTCCTCCTCCAGACCATCCACTCTCCCTGCTGCGGCTAGGAGGTTCTATGCACCCAGACAGGATCCCCTCCCCCACTCGGATAGGGAAACCATTGCCGCCACCTTCCCCGATATAGCCGCGGAAGTTCTGCGCTCGTCCAACTGCGCCTTCCCCCTTTCGTTCACAGCCAAAGTCAACTCGAATCGCACGGTCACTCTCTTGGGGGTCTCCCCCTATACGCCCGCCTCTGACTACGCTCCCTTCTTCGGTGCTCTTGCGGCACGTTTAAACAAGTCCTTTCCAGTCGGCTCCTCCCCGTGGCTCCCGTTCAGGCCCGCCCCCAACGAAAACCAGTTCGCCATTCATGGCCTCCCCCTCCGCTACCTCCCTGAAGACAATGAGGGTCTCTTCGTGTACCTCAGAACTGCAATACTCAACGCCAAGGGCGTCGAAATCACCTCGGCGCGCTTTCTTAACCCGAATCCTGTGGCCCGCTCCCTAAAGCTCGCCTCTTCGGTCGTTGTCACAACTACCCCTGAGGAAGGAAAGAAAATGGGCTCCAACATCTTCCTCCTCTCCCGCAAGAGGGAGATCAAAACTGCTCACTCTGCCAACAAAACCACTCGTTGTCGCAATTGTCAGAGGTACGGCCATACGGCCCCTGTCTGTAAATACGACCACCCCGTCTGCTCAATCTGCGCCCTGCATCATCGCAAGACAGAACACCGCTGCCCTAACCCCACGTGTCCCAAGGAGGGCAACCTACGCCCGGTGGCAAATTGCTGCTCTGCTTCCCCTGCGCACTGTGCTAACTGCGGGGATGATCATCCTGCCACTGACCCTGCCTGCCCAGCTAGACCAAGCCGTCCCCCCCCTTCTGACGAGGTACCTCTTGCACAGGGCCAAGTCGCCCCTGCCCCTGCTGAAGGGGATATGGATACAACTGAAGATGAGGGTGAGGCTGTTGCCGAAACCCCCAGACCCTCCGCTCCATCAACTGTCAGAAGACTTCTCCCGGCCTTTGAGGTGGTCACCCCACGTCCGACTCGTCCCTCGGCTCCTCCCTCGGTTTTGCGCCCTACTCCAGGGGCGGGTGGCCCACTTCCCCAGGTGGCCCCCAGCCCCTCCCCTGCTCCTTCCAATGATCCGGGCAGGGCCCGATAATGCAGTACAACAGTAGCTCAACCATGTCTCCCCAGCCGGCCAGGGGGACACTTCGTTCCTTCTCCATCGTTCAACACAACAGCCTTGGGAGCTGGGATGTGTTCTTATCCCTTATGAATAGTGTTAATCAATTGACCTCCCCTCCTATGATAATAGCCCTCCAGGACCCCCCCGTCAGGAGAGGGCATCTCCCATCCTTTTCTACATATAAGTGCTTTCACCCCTCCTCCCCCAAACCAAGGGTGGCTTTCTATGTCCACCCCCATCTTCTGAATTCGGTTTCGCTCCTACCCATCGCATCCACCCGCTCCTATTTGTTTTCGATCGACATATTTGCCCCAGAGGGCTTCTTTGAGCTCCGGTTCACTAGATTCACGATTATCAACGCCTACAATCTCCCTCTCAAGTCTGCCTCCTCCCGGTCTATCTCCCCCCCTGATTTGTTTCAAGGCAATAATTTCCCGACGATGGTGGTTGGTGATATCAATATACATCATCCATCTGCCGACCCTCAAAGAACGTTCGACTCTAAGGAGTACAACCTATCGCACCCCTATTATAGCCATGCTTCGGAACACGGCTACTCTCTCCTAAATGAACCTGGGCTATATACATATTTCCCCTTCGCGCACAACGCCAGGCCCTCGGTCCTAGACCTTGCCTTCGCTAACAGTTTGCTTTTTCCTTCGTTCTCTCATTGGGACACACCTCTCCCCTCGACTGGCTCTGACCATGTTCCCGTGCTCATTACACTGGAGTCCCCCAGGTTCAGGCTTCCGCCTCCCTCTCCCAACTGGTCAAAAACGGACTGGCCCAGTATCCTACCCTCCCTCCCCTCCTTGATTCCTCCCCCTCCTCCGTCTGTCTGCTCGCCCTCCACCTTTGAAGAATGGTTCGACACCCACGCCAACAAGGTCAAAACCCTCATCTCCTCCAACACCCCTGTTTCACGCCCGTCCCCCAGGTCCAAGCCATGGTGGTCCCCTCTCCTCACCCACCTGAGATCTGCCTTCCACTCGGCCTCTCGGACGTACAGGATCTCTAGGGATTCCTATGATCAGTCGGCTCTACGCTCGACAAGACGCTCCTATTTTGCTGCCATAAAAAAAGCTAAGTTCGCCCATTGGTCTGCCTACCTTTCGTCCCTCACCCCCTCATCGGTTTGGGAAGCTAGGAAACTCGCCTCCGGGAGGAAAGCCTTGAGGTTCCCCTCTTTTCCTGACCAGGATACTCCTGAGGGCATCAACAGGGCCCTACTTTCACATTTTTTTCCCTCCACCCCTCCTCCGACCGACACTCCCCTCACTCTCTCTCCCTACCCTGACTACTTCCCTCTCAGTCAGGAGGAGATCACGCTCGCCCTCTCAAAGTCCTCCAACACTTCCGCTCCTGGCCCTGACTCGATCTCCTACGTGGTATGGAAACAGGTTCACCGCTCATGTCCTTCCCTCCTCACCAATCTCCTCTCTCCTCTGTTACGCTATGGACATCACCCCGCCTCCCTGAAGAAGGCAAACGGCATTGTGTTAGACAAACCCGGTAAGGCATCCTATGATACCCCTGCCTCCTTCAGGGGCATTGTTCTACTCGAAACTCTCTCCAAGATACTGGAACGAGTCATCGCTTCATGTCTCTCCCTCCTGGCCAGGCATGTGGGCCTGCTTCACCCGCACCAGACGGGATCCCTCCCGGGTCTCTCCACTTTCGACGCTACATCTACCCTCACCCATGAGGTTTGCCTCCTCCAGAGACTTGGTTCCAAGGTCTCCTCTCTTTTCCTGGACATCAAGGGCGGCTTCGACAATGTCGACCCCGGCCAGCTCACGTCGGCGCTACGGGCTAAAGAAGCCCACAAATATCTTACTGCGTGGGTTGGCAGCTTCCTTACCAACCGCATGTGTAGACTTCTCTTTCAAGGTTCTCCAAGAGTATTTTCGCCGGTCGCCGTAGGTACCCCCCAGGGCTCCCCCATCTCCCCCCTCCTCTTTGTTATATATGTCTCTCCTCTACACCCTGTGATAACTAAGGGCATTGTGATCTCATATGTGGATGATTTCGTGGTCACGGTCTCCTCCGCCTCCCACAGACGCAACGTTCAACTCCTTCAAGGCCACTACCGCTCCCTTTGCAGAATCGCGGCGCCCAGGGGCCTCACCTTCTCCGTCCCCAAGACTGAGCTCATTCACTGGCGCACCCCTCAGGAGCGCTCGCCCCCCTCAATGGCGGGAGTCCGGCTGGACGACTTGTACTTTTCCCCCAAGGACACGGTAAGGTGGCTAGGATACTGGTTCACACCCCCTCTCGCCTCGAGTGCCCATTTCAGCAAGAGGCTGTCCCTCGCCCAGGGCGCTTTCGACACGATCAAAAGACTCTCTCCCCCGGGGAAGGGTCTCCCTCCGTACCTCTGCCATAGGTTAGCTTCGTCCCTTCTCGCCCCCGTTCTCCTGTACGGCTCAGACCTCTACACCCCCCTCGTGGGGATGCAGGATAAGTTAGACGTCTTTTGGCATCGCGTCCAGAGATGGGTCACCAACTGCTTCTCCTCCACCCCGGTCCCCATACTGGCCATCGAGTCTTGCCTCCCCCCTCTCGTCCTCCTTATGGAACACCGACAGCGCATGGCGGCCCTAAGGATGGTCTGCTCTCCGCCCGAAATCAGTCCAGCGTCGGCCAGGCTCCACAAATCGGTCCCAAACCGGTCTACCTACCGCTCCCCGCTCTGTCATCGCTCCCTGCTGGTCAAGTTGAACCCCGCCTACCGCCCCCTTGTGTGGAAAACACCCCAGGTGACGATCCGCAAACACCTCCCCATCGACGAGATCGCCCACAGGGCGCTTCCCTTGCTTGAAAATAGGCTTTTCTTTCCTTCGCATAACCGTCAACTGGTCCCTACCCTATCCGTCCCCCCGGTGGACGCTCCCTCGGACTCGTACACCGCCCTCAGAAAGGAATCCCGAGCGATCCTCCACCGGCAGTGGCGCTCGCTCGCTCCTCCTCCCACAAGTTACCCTTACCCACCTTCGCTCACCCCCCACCACTTCATGGGCCTCCCCAAATTTATGGCCGGACGTTTCCATCAGATGCGATCTGGCAAGAGCTACCTCGCAGCCCATCCTTCCTGGTTTAATCGGGACACTCCCTCTCTCTGCCCCAGGTGCCGCGCCTCGGCTGAAACCTTTGAGCATGCCATCCTGCACTGCAAGGCCCGTCGCCGCCTGAAGGAGAGTCTCCTCCCGACCCTCACCTCGCTTGACGCCGCCTCACCCCTATGGTCCTCCGATCACGATATCACCGCCCTCTCTAGATTTATCGCACTCACGGCCACCGGTTTCCCACCCGACATGTTCCCCCCGAGCCCTACTTCCAGTACTGCCCACAGCCCTGTTCCCTCCCCTTCCTTCTCCCCTTCGCCCCGCTTCAGGTTTTCTCCTGTGGAGGATGTTTGATTTGTTTTGGGGTTTTCTTACTTTGTTGTTTTAAGACGGAGATCGTGAGGTCTGTTGGTTTTGGATATTCTTTACAAGTTTATGATATTTTCCCTTGGTTGGTTATTGCGTCATGGTTTAGCTACGCTTTGGAGAACTGGGTGGATGGGATTTTCTTTTGTTAGTTGTTTGATTATAGGTTTTGTTTACGCCATAGCTCACCGCTGCATGCGAGTTCTTTGTACCTTTAAACAAACGAATACATGACTTAAACAAAAACAAATCAGGAGCGGGCATGTGCCCTGGATACCTCTTCTGATGTGAGGAGAGTATAGTCTTTGTGGCGTGATAGGCTGAGGAGGGGAGCGGGTGGAGCCCTTGGGGGAAAAAGGTGGGTCTGGAGCGTCTCTGCCACTTCTGCGGGGTTGCTGGCGTCCAGCAATTCCCGGGATCTTTGGGGGGGGCGGCCAAAGCCGAACCTCTTAGCTATCTATTTGTAGGGGGTGGCTGATGATAAGAAGTCGGACCTATGGGCTTTCTTGGCTGAAGTGGTGGCCTACAAGCAGGTGCTCCTGGCCCACCTCAGGTTGCTCCGGTTGGTGTGGGAAGCGTCTTGACTGGAGAATTTGGCAATCCTGTGGAATTCGCGTTTAAGGGCCGAAAGGCGTGAGGACCACCATGGTTTCGATAGGGGGAATGGGCCTCTTGCAGGAGCGTGGCAGGTGAGGAGTGTAGTCAACTGGGTTGAGGATATGTCACCCATCTCGCGAGGGCATTGGCAGTGACTCTGGTTGGGCAGGGTCGAATGGTGAAGTCCACAACTGCATCTTTGACTGCGGTCCCGTTCAAAACAGCCCCGTGCGGTGTATGAGGACGGAGCTTAATGGCTCGTGGCTGTAATGTGACATTGATTGGTACGTGGTCTGAGCCTGTAGAGGGCAGGGGTGGATCCCAGGAGAACACAAATAGCGAGAGAGCGGTATTTGGGAAAGCCAGGTCAAGTACCGAGGATCTTGAAATGGGGTCAAAAGGGAACCGAGTGTAAATCCTAGGTATGTTGAGAAGATGGTATGGGGCATCGAAAGTAGACTCAAGGTACAGGGCGGAAAGGGTGTATTCTTTATTAGAGAGGGAGCGGAGAGGGTCTGTTAGGGGGTGGTAGAGGTTGAAGTCACCTACAATCAAGTGAGGGTAGGAAACACTCATTGCTCACATCCTCCAAAACCCCCCCCCCATACATTATCTCAAGAACCAATACTCCTCCTTTTTTCCTGCACACAGATTCCTCTTAAATAAACCTCTTTAAACACTTTGCTCAATTTTCAGATCATAATTCACACTTTTACCCCCATCTTGGCACACTTCTTTAATTTTACCCCTATTTTTACCCCTGAAATCTGGTTTTTCTACCACCACCTAGGGAGTTTCTGAGCTCTAGCTCTAAAATTTTAACAGGATACTCCTGAGGCTATTCTGGATCTCCTGTGAAATTTTCAGCTAAGTTTATCTTCTTTTACCTTTGTTTGTTGTGATTTGTTTCTTATTTTCCCCTGTTGTTGTGATTTTCTTAAGTTGTTGCTCTGCCCCCTTGTTGCCTTTGGTTGCTCTGCCAACTCTTTTCACCCTCTTCTTATCTTTTCACTGCATACCCCACCACAACCCCAGTCTACCCCACCTCTCTAAATGTCTACCCAGATATACTACCCTGTGGAAGCTACCACTAAAGTCCCTCTCAATGATGAGTGCCCTTTATTTTCCTCTTCCCCACCTGATCACAGTACTCCTCCAGTAAGACAACCTCCTAGACCTGACCTTGCTATCCATAGAATTAGAGATACTGCTAGGAGAAGTCTTACTCCTTTACCCTCTTCTATCACATCCCCATTGGAACAAATTTACTCTTCTACCCCTCCACCACCTACTTCTGCCCAAAGACCAAGAGAAATATCTTTTGAAGAATTGCTCTATGATCTTATTGACCATATATTCAGGAATCAAAGAAGAAATTTACTCAGAGTGAACAGGAGTTTCTCAGCCAACTGATTCTTACAATTAGCAGCTATCCTGATAATCACATACCTGATGCAGCACCTATTGTTCCAGCTTCTAC
>Ga0307509_10005095_pt1 | contig 18469 bp, 10 predicted proteins | sample 10_EM_MG_FD_202245 | JGI IMG/M metagenome (GOLD analysis project Ga0307509, IMG submission 202245) | Populus trichocarpa ectomycorrhiza microbial communities from riparian zone in the Pacific Northwest, United States - 10_EM | ecosystem: Host-associated > Plants > Roots > Unclassified | place...
AAAAGAAATGAATAAGTGATATAAATAATTATGAATAAGATATGTAATGGAGAGGATGACCTCTATGAATAAATTTAAAGGTATTTATGAATTTAAAAAGATAATTTTGAATTTTAAGTTCAGGATTCATAATATTGGTGAAACTAGTAACGAGTTTTGATGGATTAAAGAATAAGAAAAATGAGAAAATGACTTTAAAGAATTAGTATAGCAAAAAATAATAAGTTATAAGAAAAAATAGTATAAAATAAAAGTAAAAAAGGATGGTGCAAGCACCGGTTAAAAATTTGTTACATTATCGTGAAACGGTAATCAGTCTGTAAATAAAATAAATGATAAAAAAGCAAAATAAATATATTGAGGATAAGAAAATGGTTCAATGGATTCGGAAAAATAATTGATATGACCTATGCAAAGAGTGAATAAGAACAATTGGATTTTTGATGAAAAATTCCAAACTGACTTGTTTTACTTTAAAATGCAGAATTCGACAATCGGATCAGATTGATATTTTATAAAAAGTCTCTTGACATAATATTCTACATCGAGTTAAATTTTTAGGTCAATTAGAGTTCAATAAGGACTCACTATTTAGGCAACAACCAGGTAATTTACGCGAAAAAAATACAAGGGACATTAAATGAGGGGCAAAACTATAAATAAGTATAAATCAACATAAATAAGTATAAATCAACCTAAAAGAGGTTGTTTACAGCAACCATAGATGTTTTTAGAGAGAGGAAGCTTCTCGGCTTCATTTTTATCAAAATTTCCTTACGAAATTCACAAAAAATGAAGAGATTAAGTGAGATAATAGACGACAATAGGGAAAATAAGGAATTTTAAGTTAGGGTTTGTGAGAAATAAAGAGAGAAAGTGACGATAAGAGAGAGTTGACAAACTTGAAAAAAAGAAGAGAAGAAGGTTAGAAATCTTGGAATTTCTTCTTAAATTGATATGGGTATGTGATGAAAACCCTTCCTTTTAAGTTGTATCAAGCTTTTATAGGATTTTTTGAATTATTAGTTTATAGATAATTGTTTAAAACCTAGGGTCTAATGATTTAATGCTTTATTATTGTTAAAATTGTGTTGAAATGAGATGTGTGATGCGTTAAATGATTGGGTAAAGTAGAATTTATTGATAGAACTTGAAGAAAAAAATTATGAATTTGCTTGATGGGGTTCGATTAATTGGGTACATTGATGGGGAAAGATTTTATTTAATTCATGTATTAGAGTTGCTAAATTGATGTTTGAGCATGTGTAGTTGAATGAAATCATAAAAAAAAAGAAGGAACTTTAGGTTGATGATGGGTTAGGTTCAGCCAAGCTTGAATTGTAAGGGTGTTTTGGCTAAATAAGAAATGTGGAGTATTGAATTGTTATATGATGATTTTGCATGTTATTAAAGTGTATATTAGTGTATTAGTAAATTAGAAAGAAATTGGAAGGAAATCCTAGGGTGGGAAAACTTGATAAAATTCAGTGATATAAGGTTAAAGGTAAGAAAATGGGTTTTCGTATGATTCGTTGTTTTGAATTGTGTCAAAACTTGAATTCAAACCCATTAAAACAATTTTAGAATGATGAAATTGGAATGAATGTCTTGAAAACATAAATGTTAATTTTTGACTAATAACACTTAATAAAAAGAAAAAAGAATAACATGAATCGTCATACTAAGCAAAAGTATGTTGATAACCAAGGTTATATAGTGATATAACTTGGGAAAAAAAGTGTTGGGTTAATGAACTCATATATCTAAGAAAAATGAGGTATGTTAAGTATAGAAACTGGTTAGATTGGGATAAATTGATGCTAGCTTATGTGTTTGAATGCTTTGTTATGCATTATTATGAAAATAAAGGAACGTACCTTAAGTAAATGGTAGATTCGAACCTTTAAAGATTATTATGACATTTGAAAAGTAAGGGTGAACATTAAATTTTATGAGTTGCTTTGTTATTGGTTTATAAACATGAGTTAAATAGGATTCAAAATAAAGTCCCTAGGTTATATTGATGTGGTTATGATGGATTGCAATCTTATTGATATAAGGGAGGTTACTAGAGTTGAACAATAGACTGGAGCATTCGAACATACTAAAGCTTCAAGTAGGTGTCCAACACCTTGACTCTAAAAAACTTTAAATGTCGTTTGAGTAGTTGTTATTTTTTATAGTATTGTTTTTTAATAATGAAACAATCATGTTGTGAAAAGAATAAGTTAATGAAAATTAGAAAATGAAAAGTATGTATTGGTTGTGATATGAGATATTGGAAGGCAATAATACTTGTATGGGTATTTAATGTGAAAAGTCAGAACATGATGATAAAAGGTGTAACTAAAATGGTATAGATAAGGTATGTTAGTGGAAGTGGAAAATGTATCGATTTATAGTATCGAATGCATAAATCCATGATAAAGTGAAATTGTGTATTCATAATATGGACATTGGATTTCGAGAATGAAACATCATACTTGGTAGTCAAAAAACAAGCATTTCAAATGGGTAGTATTACATTTGGTTATAGAAATGGGTGTACAGAGAAGAATGGTTATGTAGGGTATTCAAAATGGATAATAAAAATGCAATATCATGATTTATGTCTAGATTAGAGATATAGGAATTGTGTAAGTGTAAATACAATGAGGTATTGGGTAAAGAATGGGGTGAGTATGATGGGTTTCGAGTTAGGATAACTTGGTGAAATGTGTAAGGTGTTATGATAAATAGGATTTTGGTTGAAGTAAAATAATGTGTTGGGTATATTACGAAAAACATGTGGAGTACTTGGTAAGAGAGGTTTAAGAGTAAAGTTTGATTAATGTGCCACTATGTGGAGACTAATAGCATTAGTAGTTACTAATGACCAACATTGTTTGATTAGTCTGTCATTATATGAAGACTAATGGCATAAATGGTTACTAATGACTAACATTATTTAATTAGTCTGACACTATATGGAGATTAATGACATCAGTGGTTACAAATGACCGACATTGTTTAATTTATCTGCCACTATGTGGAGACTAATAACATCAGTGGTTATTGATGACCAATATTGTTTGATCTAATTAATCATGTGAATAAAGGCTAGAGTATCAAGACACATGTTATATGAATGAATGGTAGATAGTAAAAATATAAATGGGCTAATGAATGATTAGTTAACCTAAAGATAATATGATGAAAGTCATTATAGGTAACATACATGGAAGGAAAAACTATATGGTGATGACAACACATGATGTGGAAGTTAAGCATATTTAGGGGAAATAATACATGGAAAATTGAAGGTTGTTATGATAGCTTAGGTATGTTAAGTTAAGAAATTGATGTGAAGGCCAAAAGTGAAAGGTATTGGATTGTTAAGAGATTTTTTATGCATGAAAGTGAAGGCTTGTATGCTAGGTTATGTGTTTAAGCAAAGTCACACATGTTGCATATAAATAGATGAGCACGATTGAAGCATGTGCGTGAAGGCTTGTATATTAGGTTGTGTGTTTAAGCAAAGTCACATGTTGCATATAAATAGATGAGCATGATTGGAGTATGTGCAAGATTTAGACTTCGCAAAATGCGCATTAATGATGTGAATCATTTTTACTTTAGTTGACAATGTGAAATTAAGTAAGAATTTGAATAGAATTCTGATAATGAATTATTGAGAATGCTGGAGAGGTTGCAAAAGTGGAGGGGGCAGCAGGCGGGAGTAATTAGGCATTTACAAGTTTCAAGAAGGTGCTTTGCACTTTATATTGTTATAAGAATTTCATGAATTTTGTAATTGTAAATTCTTTAAATACAAAATTGTATTTTGAATATTAATAATATAGAGGGTAAGAAAAGATGAGTTAGATGGATTTATAGGTATTTGTGAAAGATAGCTAGACTAATTGATGTTTGTGAAAAATAGAAGAATTTATAGACAATTAAATAAGAGATAAGAGATGATGTGGATCAGCCCACAAACGCCAGCAAGGACCCATTACATGTTTCAAATGGGCCAATGACTTAGCAGGCATTGAAAGAGATATTGAACGTATTGATTTTGAACGTTTTGACCAAGTCAGATTTGAAGGGTCCATTAGAGTATCAAGAGAAGGCCTTAGTACATTTTATCTATATGCAAGAGGGGCCTAATCCAACCTTATTTGGGCCATGAGGTGAGGATAAAACACAGTAAAGGAAATAAAAGAATCCAAGTTGACTTAGAAAACAAAGTGACGACAAGGCTTTCTAATTATGCAAGGAGATTATTTCAGCAACTTTAATTGTGTTTCCTAGTATTAGAAGGATCCTATGATGTGACAAAAGAAGAAAATTAATACCAACAATTACTTTCCTTTCAAAGGAAAAAAGAAACATAAGTCAAATATCAGAATCCTACTACAACTTGAAACAACATGGGTGACCACCTTTCCTTTAGTTTTTAGGATTAATGGGCTGCATGGAAAGCTATAAATAAGTCTTGAATCAGTTTTGTAATTTTTTTTCCTTCTCTTCTTCTCACGATAGAACAAGGATTTAATAATATGGGTTTTATTTTATTTTGTTAGCTATTGTCTAAGGCTTTTTTGGGCTTAATTAATACTTTGTTTTCGGCTAGAATCCAAGGCTTGTTTGGATCAGGTTATGGGCTTTTCAATTTAGGGTTTTTTGGTCAATTTGGTAAGTGAGTCAGATCAGTACACTAGGGTATATCCATTAGGGTTATATTTTCACAAGTATTTAAACCCTTGTAAAGCCTAAAGATAGACCTTTTTATCAATAAGAATTCAAAATATTTTTTTTAAACTTGTGTGAGAGTGATTCTTGCATTTTTCAATTCTTAAATGAACTGAATCAGACTTATCAAAGATTAACTGTTTTTGTGGCGTCATTTGACTTCATTCTAATAATGTTGGTGTCTTGGGATAAGTTTTTATTGTGCCACACTCCTATCAAACCTATTTTGACTTTTCGAGATCAGATCTCAATCTTGATTGTAGGTTGAGTGACCACATGATCACAAGGTTTGCATTAGTTGGTATCAGAGCTAGACTCCGCAACAAGATCATATCCTTCTATTATTTTCGTGTTCTTGGTGTTCTTTTAAGTTTTTCAGTGTTTGCATCGTTTATCATCATCTTCTTCTTTGTGTATGCGACATTTAAGAAAAAAAGAGAGTAATATTTCATTTTGTTACTATCTCTAATCATATTAGTAGCATAAAAAAAGTTAAACAAAGGAAAAGATTAGACGAAATTTGAAGGTTGATTCAATTCTGCCGTAGAAACACAATTCTTAGTGAACAATTGATGATATGTATGCTAAATAATTCAATCTTGAATGTATATACTTAATCAGTAAGAACACTTCTAATATGTATTATTATGTATAGCATATTTATATGATATTGTTTTGGTCTTAAAAGTATACAAATGATTATTGATAACTTGAGATATCTTAGATATATAAGGAATTTTGCTGAAACTTATATAGGGATTTTGGTAGAGGACCATATAATTTTAAGAACTACTACTATTTTGAAAACCTGACTCAGGGATTAATCGGGGCAAGACTTAGGTTACGGTTCAGGAGGGTCAACATAAGTTGACCTGAGTTAACGTATGAATAAAAGTTGTTATTATCATAGTTTTAAAATTCGACTTGAGAGTCAACCTAAGGTAAGGTTTAGGAGGGTTAACCTGGCTAACCCAAAATGTTTTTAAAAAATAATCAAAATAACCTTATTTTAACTATTTTTTTTAAATCAACGGATTTTTGACCTGTGTTTTTATCTAAAGTTCACCTGGGTTTGTAATCGGGTCAGGTTGAGTAAACCCTTTCTCTATTTTTTCTTAAACCCGGACCAGTCCAGATCTTAGGTCAACCCGTCAAGTCAGTCTTGATTTTAGAATTAGGTTTATTATAATATTATTAATTTCAACAATCAATATAAACTAAAGTAAAAAAATATATAATTATTTTTTTTAAATATGTAAGTTTGACAATAATACATATTAATAGTAAAATATATTTTTTCATGTTTTGTCCACCATAACCAAATAGGATACAAAGACAGTTATTTTATCTTGTACATCACTACAAAACATAATTTTATCCCTGTGTCCTCTTTTGTCTTGTCTCCCATGTTTACATCTTTTTTTTTCTCTAGACAACAACCAAATACTACCTTAATATTAGGTTGATGGTAAATCACTTTTTGTATTTTTATTATATAATAAAAAGAAAAATTAAATTGATCAAGTGGAGTCCATAACCTTAGTTTCAGGTTTGGTAGGTTGACTAAATATTAATCAAAAAGTCATGTTGAGATTTTTTTGTCATTTTTTTATATTTTTTTGGTCAATTTTATTATTTAGTATGAGGTTTTTAATGAATTTTATTTTTAAATATTTAATTGATAATAAAATAATCTTAGCATTTTTTATTGTATAATAAAATAAAAAATTAATTAAATTCAATAAAATTCAGAACCCGAGTTGCAATGTAACAAATTAATTAAATATCAATCAAAAAATTGGATAGAAATTTTTCAAGTTTAAATGTTGTATTGAATTTAATTACAATATCAATTTTTTTTTTTAACAATCTAAATATATTCTTTTATATTTTAAAGAAAATTTATCCTAACTCGACTAAAAACGTAGGCGGATAAACTAGTTTATTCCCAAAGTCCATGTATAAACAAAATTCTTTTAAGGAATTTACAAAAATTCCGAATTCGAGCCATCAAATCAAAAGTCATTAAATCCAACGGTGAAAATTAGAAAGACCTGTCACTCCACCGAATCTTAATATACACTGGCGGGCAGTCATAAACCCTAATCAAACCCCTACTCACACCTGACACGCCTATAAATATACACTCTTTATTCCCCGTAATCTTCACCGCTCTCAAAACCCTACAAAATATCTGGAAAACTAGGGTTTTGTAGAGCCGTTCTTCAGATTTTTATCTCTAAAATTATTCAAGCAAAATGGGCAAGTCTAGCAAGAAATCAGCTACCAAAGTATGATTCTTTCGTTATTTCTTCTTCTATTCTTTGATTTTTTTTAAAAGAGTCTTTTGATGTTTGTTTTGTCTAATAGGGCCCTGTGCTGTTTTTGTAGGTTGAAGCAGCTCCTGCTGTAATTCCTGCTAAGGCTGGGAAGCAAGGTAAAAAGTTTGCACTTAAGGTCTTACTGTTGTGGTTTTGTGTGGTTATCTTCCACTGGTTTAGTGTGGTATGCGTTGTTTAGGGTTTGATTGTGGAACGTGGGTTTATATATTGGGATTTTGAAGTGATTTTTGTGTGTTTCTCTTAATAGAAAGGAGATTTTCTTTTATACAATGATTTGGTCTCTTTTCTGTTCTCGATTTTCTGAATTTGAGAACTTTGATAATAAAACAGAAGCTCGTGATTTGTGTAAGTTTTATCGGTCGTTTACCAACGAGTTTATGCACACAGGGGTTAAATTTGAGAAAATAAATTTTTTGCTTTATCTTATCTGCATGCTGTTGTGTTAAATTTGAAATTTGTTCTGTTTAACGTGTAATTTTGCTTTGAAACTGTGGTGTTTGCAGGTAAGAACAAGAGGGAAGCAGAAGAAGCCTTAGAGAAGATTGTGAGTGCCAAAAAGCAGAAGAAAAATGACGGAGTAGCTCAGGCTGTCCAGAAGGCAAAGGTTGAAACTAAGACCCTGAAAAAGAAGAAACATGAGTCCAGTGATTCTGATGACTCCTCATCGGAGGAAGAAGAGGTATACACAGATTTAACTTAAAATTCTCATGCAGTTTTTCATGGTCTAAATACTTGTAATGTGTGAATTTTGAAACAAATTTTTGATGAAAATAGGGTGTTTGATCTTTTCTTTTTTAATAAAATTTGCGTTATATATGTATTTTGGGTTCCCAATTTTGTAATTATGTATGTTTTAGAACAAGTTTTACTTTATGTATGGATTTGGTTCACAATTTTGTAAATTATTAGGTTAAGGTTCTGCCAAAGAAGGCAGTGAAGCCAACTAAAACACCTGCCAAAGAATCCAGTGACTCTGAATCAGACTCTGGATCTGAGCTGGAATCTGATGAGGTAAGCATTGGAGCAAAGTTTAGTTGACGCAGCTTTTTTTTCCCTCTTTTTGTTAATTAAATTTAATTTTTATTTCAGGAGCCACCTGTGAAAGCTACTCCTGCCAAGAAGGAGCCAATTGCTGTAAAAAATGGTTCCCATGGTGCTGCTGCTAAGAAGGGAAAGGATGACAGCAGCAGTTCCGAGTCTTCAGAGGATGAATCTTCTGATGATGAGGTAAATTTCAATATGTTTTGCAAAATCCTAGAGAAATTACTACAATATATCCTGGACAAAAATCCTAAAATGACTTCACTGTAGTATATATTGATAGCATTTGTTGCAAAAAATGGTTAATCAAATGATAGTTTTGACTCAGATGCTGATTTATAGGATCTGAATGAATACAAATCTTTGGTAGTAATTTGCTGTAAAATTTATGTTGTGCTTGGAGAAAACTATAGTAGCTTCAGCCAAGGCCATTGGCATACTACTAGGATATTTTTGGTTAGTGAAATATATTATCTGATTGCCTTAGCATTGGTGTTTGTTTTCAATCTTTCTAGTTTACTAGCCTTCCTCATCCTTCCTACCTGAACTTTGTAATTTCATCTGTAGTGAGTTACTGTTTGTTGACCATTGATTAAATAATCATGTAGGAAATTCCTGCAAAGGCTTCTGCTCCTAAGAATGTTCCTGCACAACCAGCTACCATTAAAAAGGTTGAATTAAGTGATGACTCTGAAAGCGATTCTGATGATAGTGAATCCACTGATGATGATAAGGTGCCCTTCTAACTTGTTTCTAATCTCTATGTGAATGTGTTGGATATTTAATTCTAACAGATTTGAGTAATTCGGCAGCAGAGGTAACAGCCAGCAAACCTACTGAATTGTTTTACTATTTGTTTATGTAGGGTGCATCTACAAAGGCTGCTTTTCCTAAGAAGGTTCCTGCACCAGCTGCCCAGAAGAAAGCTGATTCAAGTGATGATGACTCTGATTCCGATGAATCCTCTTCTGAAGATGAGGTATTACCATATATGCTTATAGAATCTTAAATATGGATTTGGCTGATTCTTAACCACAAGTTATATTATCATTGCCGTAGGTCAATTAAATTAATAAAACAATGTGGCTTTTATTTTCTTGTCTTTATCCATGTCATTCCAGCCAGTTTTTCATGTAGGAAAGATAAATTCTCTCAGAATCATATTGAATGTTATTTTGTTGTACCATGATTGCTGTGGATCTGTTTTATCATGCAGTAAATCTTTCCCTTTTTCTCCTTGCAGACTCCTGCAGCAAAGGCAGCTGTTGCTTCCAAAAAGCCGTCCTCTGTAACTGAAACAAAGGAATCGAAACAGGTAATTTTGCATAAACATGTGCATGCTTAGATATTTACAAACACTTGCCTATGCTGAATTAGTTGCATATGTTCAAATCTGAAGGTGTTTTGCTTGGGGAAACACAATCAGCTTTTAGGCTTGTTTGGTAATGTGTTTGCAGGTACTTTTCCTTTGTTCTTTTGGGCTGGAAATGCATCAAGTTGATGCTCTTTTGGGTGCTTTTCAGTGGTATTGATAATGGAATTTCAAAATAATTGAAAAGCTCCAAAAGAACCATTAATTCCAAAATCACTTTTGAAAAGCTCCTGGATCATTACCATACATGATATATATTATGGTGATGCTTGTGGTTTTATTCTCTTAGGATCTGTTGTTTTTCTGTAGTTTTTTATTCATTGCTTTCAATTCGACAACCATAATTTTGTGTGGCACAGGCAAAAGCAACTGCTCAAAAGGAAAGTAGCAGTGAAGAGGAGAGTTCCAGTGATGGCTCAGAGAGCGAGGAAGATAGTGAAGATGAAAAGCCAGCAAAGACTCCAAAGAAAAATGTAAAGTTGCTTCTATTAGTTAATTAATGCGTTATTACACACTTGTGAGTGTAAGCTAACTTGTTTTTTTTTCCTGGATCAGGACACTGATGTAGAGATGGTTGATGCTGATATAAAGTCTGATGTCAAAACTGTAATTCAACATTTTACCTTTACTTTTCTTTTTTGCACCAAGTTTGTAGTGCATCTTTTGAATAAATTTCTTTATATGCAGCCCAAGACGCCTGTTACACCAGTTGCTCATGAGAATACTGGGTCAAAGACACTTTTTGTTGGAAACCTATCATTTCAAGTTGAACGTGCTGATGTGTATGTTCATCTTTGAGCCTCCTGCAAATCTAGAATGATTTTTGCATAATTCTCACCTGTTTAAGTTTTTACTGCAGGGAAAATTTCTTTAAAGGGGCTGGGGAAGTTGCTGATGTTCGCTTCGCCTTAGATGCAGATGAGAGGTTTAGGGGCTTTGGCCATGTTGAGTTTACCACAGCTGAAGCAGCACAGAAGGTTAGGTTTTATAATTTCTTTTCATTTTCAAATTCAGTTGTCCCCTGGCACTGAGCTGTTTTTCAAATGGTATAATCTTTATTTTTTGATTGTAGTATAATGTTCATTGTTGCTGGGTCAGTATCATGTACATGCTTTATTTTTGGGAATCTAACTCTTTTTTCTGCGTTAGTAACTGCATTGGGAAATTTAAAATTTTTTCTAATCATTGATAACTGTACTCATGTCCTTATTTTTTTTCTCTGTTTTCCCTTACAGGCTCTAAAATTGCATGGTAATCCTTTACTTGGCCGGGATGTCAGACTTGATTTGGCTCGCGAGAAGGGCTCAAATACACCATACAGCAAAGATAGCAGCTCATTCCCGAAGGGAGGGAGTGGTCAATCCCAAACCATTTTTGTCAGGGGATTTGACAAGTCTGCCGGGGAGGATGAGGTAATGATTTCCCACTGTGGTAGCTTTAAAGGTCAATTTTGTGGTCCTGAGATTTCTAGGGGATTTCTCATGGTGTGTTCAATCCAAATCTTTACAGATTAGGAGCTCTCTCCAGGAGCATTTTGGTTCTTGTGGGGAGATTAAAAGGGTATCTATTCCAACTGATTATGATACCGGTGCCATTAAAGGGTACATTCCCCTTCTATCCCTTTTACAAGATTCATTTTTCCTAATATGCAAGATTACAGTAGATTGACTGCTGCTATGTGATTATTCTTCTAAATGATTATTTCAGAATTATTTTGTTTATATTTTGTAATTGGTTCACGTTGAATGAATTTAATGTGGATTTCTTTGATGAGAATCATTGTTTTGTCCATTCATATAATCTCAGTAGTTTTGCTGGTAACAATTAAGCTATTCTCTTTCTTAATGTATATGGGGTCTGTTTTTTCCTTTGAAACATGGGGAGTTTACATAATCTGATTTGTCCATAGAGACTTGTGCCAAGGCTGCAACTTTGCCAGCCAGTGGTCTGGGAGGAATGAAATCATTTTTTTTTCAAAAGAAGTGTTTTGAGAAATTCTCTACTTTTGTTGTGTTGCTAGGTAAATATTCTGGTTATGATGGATGATTGAGGGTGCTTCATGTTTAAGTACTATCTGAAGGTTTTTGTTATGTTCTAATAGATGGCTAGGTTTCTGTCACGTCTTATTTTAATTTTACCGAGTGGCTTGTGATATAGTGAGTCATGCCAAGTTCTAAATTGTAAACCAATTTCAGGATGGCTTACTTGGAATTTAATGATGCTGATGCTTTGAGCAAAGCTTTTGAGCTTAATGGAAGTCAACTTGGAGAATACTGCTTAACTGTGGATGAAGCAAAACCAAGGAGTGATAACCGTGACAGTCGGGACAGTGGCCGAGGTCGTGGCAGAGGCAGTGGTGGTAGGGGTCGTGGGGGCCGTTTTGATAGTGGACGTGGGGGCCGTTTTGATAGTGGACGTGGGGGCAGAGGTGGTCGAGGACGTGGGACTCCTTTTAAACCCAGTGTGACCACAGCTGCTTCAGGTAATTGTTCATAAATCCTTTTTGACCTGAATGAACTGAATCCCTGTTTCTAGGGATAGACTAGCAAATTCACTGTGGTAACAGTGAGGATTGTGTTTGGTAACACTGTTGTCCTTAGCCGTGAATAATGTTTTCATAATGAATTGTAGCTTTGGATGTTGGCCTGACAATTATTTTAGGCAACTTCGGTAGATTTAGTGCCTATTTAGGAGTGATAGATGCTGTGTTTCTAAAATGGTTTTTTGTCACCACATCAAAACATTCAAAAACACAAGAAAAGATTAATTCAGAGAAAAATAAATTCTCAAAAAATAATGAAATGGTTGATCAACCGTAACTCTAAACAAGCCTTAGATTTCAAGTTATGCTGCTAAACCCCCACTTGTTTTTTTCCTATGCAGGAAAAAAGAAGACATTTAATGATGACTACTGAGTGAAGCAGATAAAGATTTCGAAGGATCTCTGCACCTGTTCTCTCCTTCGAAAGATTATTATTTTTGGTAGTGCTATTGTAGAAGAGATTTTTTGCTTTTGTTTTCAAGCGTTATTTAGGGGATGTTTATTTTCTTGCAAGCTCTCGAAGGGCCAACCATTATGACTTAAAGCAATTATGCTGTGCTTAAATTTATCATATTTGAAGTTTTTACATAGGTTTCTGGATCTGTTCTGGTTCCCGATTTCTATTAAAATTATTTAGTATTGACTGCTATAATTCTTGACCGCGGTGCTGTGCTGCCGGTATGATTGTATTTGTGTGGCGGCCAAGCGATCATTATCCAGCAAGCCAAATGAAAGAATTTGTTCAGGCGAGGGATCTATGATTTAACTAGCATGCCTCTTCATTACCTTTAAAGGCATTATCGAAGAAGGCAGCCAGTGGTTTTGATCGTCTTGGTCAATGCAACCATGTTCCTGACCACTAGGTTTTGAAACAGTCATTGGTGTCTATACAATGAATACCGCTTACAAATAAAAACAATGTGGCATTTTCTTTGTAGAAAAAGAAAAAAAACACTGTAATATAAATCAGTGTTCACAGTGCTTTTCATATATATTGGTCCTTTAGCTTGAGTTTTCCTTTTGATTTGGATCTTTGACGTTGTTTTGAATCTCGTGGCGTTGAGGAAATCACTCGGGTTGATCTTGCTTTGGTGAGAAATTAAATGAGATTTTATTAATTTATATCAATTAAAGCTATGGAACTGGATTTGAGCAATTGAAATGCACCGGATGGAAAAGGTTCAACCTCTTCTTCCTTTTTTGGTCTATTATTACTATTATTATTATTTTTCAATTTTTTTTTTTATATTGAGTTTGTTTTTTATTGAACTAAATTCTTTTTTTTTTTTTAATTCCTAGACAGAGGACAGTCGTAGAAATTCTTCCTAAAAGGAGGGTCCAGAGGGAAGAGCAAAAGCTCAAGAGAGGAAAGAATGAATGAGATAGGAGTTTGAGGAACTTGTGATATTGGAAAAAAAAAAAATTATCACATGGTTAATGTTCGGTTTTGAAAAATAAAATAAAGTTTTATTGATTTAAAATAATTAAAATTATAAGAATCAAATTTGATACTAAAACAAAAATAAGGATGAAATTGAAAATGTTTTTTTTTTCATTTTTTTACACCAAAGCTAAGTTTGTTTTATGAAAATATATTTTTTAATTTCATCATTTAACAATAAATTAGTTAAGAGTTGAACTTTATAATTTATTTATTACTTATTTTTTATGGGATAATCTCATTTTCATGACTCAGGTCTTGGGTTTAGTTAGTTGAGAATTGGTTTTGTGATTTTTTTCTTTGCTTTCTACTAAGTTATTTTGGTCTCATGACACGGCTTGCATGTTTGTTGGGTTAATTCAGCTTGACTTGGATTTTTGATCATTTTCTTTTAAATTGTTTATTTTTTAATTTCATCATTCAACAATGAATTTAATTGGAAACTAAGCTTCTCTGTTTTTTTTTTTAATTTGTTTTCTATGGAGTAATCTCGTTTTCATGGCTTAGGTCACGAGTTTAGTTGGTTAGGAATCACGTTTTGTGATTTTTATATATTTGTTTTCTATTAAGTTATCATTGTCTCATGATCCGAGCTGGGACTTTGTCGGATTAAGCCAAGTTAACTCACATTTTTTTATATCGCATTTCAATAATGAGTTAGTTGAAAACTTGGCTTTGTAATTTTTTTTTCAATTTATTTTTTATGGGGTAATCCAGTTTTCACGACTTAAGTTGTTGCAAGTTTACGAGTTGACTTGAGTTGTTTTTTTTTTTAAAAAGTTGAACATTTTTTTTTCTTCATCCTTCAACATTTGATTTATTAGGAATTGAACTTTCTAATTTGTTTCGGTATGTTTTTTTTATAGGGTTATCACAAACTCAATTCAATTCACGAGTTTTATAAATTAACCAAAATTAATTTGGATTTATTTTATATTTCAATATTTTTTTAAAAAGATGTGTTATTTGATTTCTTTCTATCTCTATATTTAAAAAGGATGTCATTATGACATATATCAAATTCACGGTTAATTTTTTTCATGCTAAAAAATACATTAGCAACGATTTTACTTTTTTTTTTTTTTATGTTTAAAGAGGGCGGGCCCCAATAGGCTAGTGAATAGATATTTCGTGTAGGCCTCTGAGCTCGAAGCTTCATTTGCTTAGAATTAACCAAGTGTGTCAGATAAAAAGCTTGGTATATTTGAATTCTGATTCGTCAAGATACAAAAGTTATTAACACTTGTAAGATTACCGGGTGAAAATTGTGTCAAAAAGTAAAAGAAAAATGGGTTCTCCCTGTATTTTGAAATTATAAGCTTCTCGTCTGGCTTCAATATATTTGGCAATTCTTTCCTTCAAGTGTTCAGTTGTAGCTTTGAACTGTAACCTTTGCCTGAGGGCCGCCTTGGACATAAACAAAGCTGCATTCTGAGCCAGGTTGTAAGACCTTCTGCCATTGAGGAAGCTCATAGGTGTTCCTCTGTTGTGTTGGATTGAGACCCCATATAGATCCTGAAAGGTCTTCTATCACCAATTTAAGGTCTTTTATTGGCTTCTCAGACTTGTTTTTGATTATCACCTTGTGCCTGTAATATGTTGTTGGTCCAACTGTCCATGTCTTGGTTATTGAGTGAAGGAATTCCACTGGGGCTTCTGCAGTGTAAGGATTCAAGGAAATCAAACAAAGTTGCAAAATAGTGAGGGCATTGTCCCTAAGGAATCATGGAGAAGTATATAGTTTCTTTCAAGAATTGAATTTTATTCTTACCATGACTTCTATAGGGTTCTTGTGTTTTTTGAGTTTCTTGATAGGAATGTGGTGTTGTTGGACGAGGAACTGGTGCTTTCTTAGGATAGTTGCCTGAAAATATTAGCCGAAGAGAGACATGGGAATTAGTGATTACATCTTGGTAGCTCACAACGTTCCTGAAATGAAGTAACCCTAGCTACCAGGGAAGGAGTGACGACACATTCTGTGTGAATTTCCTACCTGCGGTTTCTGATACACTTTGCAGCTTAGAGAACAGGCCAACAAGAGGAGCACAGCCAGACAATGTAGGCTCGGTTTGTTCGTAGTTGGAACGGTCATCAGAGAAGTTATCATTCTGATCAGGGCCTCCCACAAGAGCTCCATGTATGACATTAGGATTTCCCTCGGGACGACGATACCATTTCTCAAATCCTTGAACACATTCAACCGTTGATTGAAGAGAAAATATAGAGGCAATGGAAGAACCTCTATGGTGAACATGGATGGGATATTGCTGTCCATATCCAACTAAGTAGCTCATAGACTTGGGGTTTTTACCAAGAAAATAGTCAGCCTGAAAAATCAATATGAACGAGAAATCAGCACAGGGCATTTACCGGAAGATGTAAATATTGATGCACAGGAAAAATGGAATTTTGTCTGCCAGCAAAGATCATCAAAACGTGAATACTATGATCGGCCAAACTTGAAGTAGAGTCCCTTGAGTACCTGTGACCTAGCAAAATCGAGGAGCGCCTGAGGTGGGATCTGCCCTTCTGGACAGGTAAGCTTAGCATTTGCAGCAGAAAGAGAATCAGAGTAGACGGCAAGAAGAAATGCAGCAGAGGAGGCATATTGCAAATTGTTCCATTCCCTGACATACATTAAGCCCCCTGATACAGAAACAAAACCACAACCGAGCGTACTTCATAAGGCCTTATATTAAGGAGGATCACGAATCGATAAAAGCAATTATATGATCGAAAAGGGATCATAGAGATATTATATTATCTACTTAAGACTAACCAGGAGTTTTGTGGATGTTGTAGCCATCATTCTTTTGCAGACAAGCACAGGCAAAGTAATTGGCTTTGGCCTGATATTGCTTCAAGGTGGAAGTGTATGCGCCACCACGGCCTTCCAGAAGTATCTGCAGTCAGTTTTCCAAACTTCCGTTACTAGTTCCCAATTTGAATACGTAGAATCACAACGTTTTCATAGAAAAACACAGTTCGATTAGCTAGAGGCTCTGATTCTCATGATGATGAGGTTCTTGAATGAAATTACCTGGGAAAGAAGGATTTGCACACCAGCATATTTGTTGTCCCACGAGAATTCTTTGACTGCCCATCCAGTTCCGCCCATGTATACAGCATTGTCTACGACGTATTTTAGGAAGTACTCATCATCAGTTGCCCGATACAGCCACGCAGCAGCCCACAATAACTCATCCTAAAATGAGAGAAAAGGTTATATTTAAGAACATATACCGCAAATGATATAATTAAAACTTAAGAACAGATTGGCTGAAGAGCAAATATAATGCATACCGAGTAACCTGACGAAGTGTAGAATTGCTTAGCATTCTGAATAGAATCATCATATAGACCTCTATATTTATCAGCAAATGTGAAAAGCTGCAATAGATTACAAATTATCTGTTAATAATGTCCGGAACTTTCTAAAATGTTGCCTACTATCATGTAGCAATAGTTATTTTCACCTGTTTTGCATGAAGTAAGAGCAAATTAGAGTAGGAAGAATTGTAAGGCTTGAAAGCTATAGCTGATGCAGCTAAGGCAGCAGCAGTTTCTCCAGCAAGGTCTGAACCTGGATGATTCTGATCGAGCTTGTAAGCAGTCCTAGGAGTAGTCATGTCTTCAGCTCTCTCCCAACAATAGTGATCAGAGTCACCATCCCCAACCTGGATTTTGCAGACTAAATCAGCCGATCAAAAATTTCTTTTGCAGCATATCCTAGTGCAATCGTGTTGGTGAGATTATTAACGAAGTTAGCTGGAAGGAAATACGGTTGCTGAGACCGAACTTATCAACTTTTAGACCACCTAAACGATCACTAATTTCCAGTTATGGATGCATATAAAACAGGTGACCTACTATATGTATTTTTATCTCAATTTATTTTTACCTGAGCCCAGAGAACATTAGGCTGTGTGTGCGCCTTCATGAAGTAGTCAGTACCCCATCTAAGAGACCACAAAGCATTTCCCATCTGGTCTAACTCTGTGATTTCCTTCCTGAAATCAATAGCTCCCCAAGCTAGCATTGTCACAGTATATGCCATTGGCAGTCCAAACTTAACATGATCTCCTGCATCATAGTACCCTCCCACCAAGTTTACCTGCACATACCTTGTAATTATTATCCTTTTCAATAGCTAATTATACCGACAGTGGAGATTTTCCGGCAAGTAAAATCAGCTTTACTATACAAAATGAAGTGGGAAAAACAGAAGATACTTACCCCTTGAAGGTACCCATCCTTGAGGCCGGAGTCACCCCTCCACTTGACTCTTTGATTGGCTGGTAGCTTACCTGACCTTTGTGCCTCAAAAAACATTAAGGTCTTATCAAGGGCATCACCATAGTTGAATCCTTCTGCAATGAGTGCCTCTAGGACAAGTACGCCTAATAAGAGACATAATCCACCAAAATTCAAGCTCTTCATGACTATGGGTTTGGCTTGCTAGAAATGTGGACAACAATCTTGCCTCTTGCCTCTTGCCTCTTGCCTCTTGCCTAATGCCCGTGTGGCTGTGTCAACTTAAATGGCGTATATTTAAGAGGGAGCAGGGAGGGAAGTTGAACAGTTTGAAGAATAAGAAAATGATTTGATTTTCTGCTCTAATGATTGGTTTACTAGCTAATACGAGCATGGTATGGTGTGGTAGCCTTCACGTTCTAAAATGTCAAGGGTGTTGAAGACACAAGGAGAGCCTCCCACGTTGTGAAGCGCATAAAATAGATGGTGGTGTTCATGTATGTTATGGAATAATGGAATGCGGAGAGGCATGGCACCTGTAATTTACACATCTTAATCTTCCATCATTTTTTTCTTCATTTATAATTGGTGGCCAACCTCAGACCTTTTTTTTTTCCTTTTTTTTTTCCTATTGTATATTTTGCATGTCAATATCAATTAAAAGAGCTGATTGTCATTCCAAAAACAGTAGACATTTACACTTTACTAGAGCATTGTATTGCCTTTTTTTGCACTCCATAAAA